>Ga0315282_10007180_pt1 | contig 18395 bp, 19 predicted proteins | sample YL17G07_20_MG_FD_203693 | JGI IMG/M metagenome (GOLD analysis project Ga0315282, IMG submission 203693) | Sediment microbial communities from Yellowstone Lake, YNP, Wyoming, USA - YL17G07_20 | ecosystem: Environmental > Aquatic > Freshwater > Lake > Sediment | place: USA: Wyoming | collected...
GTGAAAAAAGGCTCTCCACCTCACCCTTTAGATCAAACAAGTCCGCAAAACGCTCGGGCGTATACCACGCTCCTTCCTCAACGATGCCTGCCATTGCGAACCCGATGCGCTTCTCCTCGTGGATCCCCTCAACCGGCTCGTTGGGGTCACCGGGCTCCGCCGTGCGGAACACGCGCCCAATCTCGAATACCTTCATCCCCCTCCGGCTCACGTTGAAGTTGTTCCTCACTACCTGCAGAAGCCCCGGAACGAGGCTTTCTCTGAGGTTTCCCATGTCGCGGCTCAGGGGGTTCAGCACCCGGACCGGCTCGTGCCCGCCGAACCTCGCCATGAATTCATCCTGCATGCTGTTCGTGTAGACGTCGAACCAGCCGGAGGCTATGAGCTGGTCACGGAGGAGCTCCGTGATGTCCGCGGGCGGTAGCGTGGAACCGAACGAAACGCGGGCAGAAAGCTGATCCGGGATGTTCGTGAGACCGTGAACCCGGCCGACCTCTTCAATGAGGTCGATCTCACGCTCGATGTCCGGCCTGAAAGTGGGAACCTCCACGTCGAACCGTCCCTCTTTCTCGTCGACCACACTGAATTCAAGGCGCTGGAGTATAGAACGGATTTCCGTTCCTTCAAGCGCTGTGCCGAGAACTTCGTTCGTCCTTGAGACACGGATCGGCACTCGGAGCGGGGCGATTCTTGCCGGGTAGGCATCGATGATGCCCCTCAGAATCTCGCCGCCGGCTGTCTCGAGGATGAGCTGGGCGGCGCGGTCAGCGGCGGCAATGGTGCCGTTCGGGTCCGCACCCCGCTCGAACCTCTGCGATGCATCCGTGCTGAGCTGGAGGTTCCTTGACGCTCGCCGGATGAGGCGGGGATTGAAGTAGGCGCTCTCGAGAAGAACGTCGGTCGTTGCGTCGCTGATCTCGGAGTTCTCTCCTCCCATGATGCCCGCAACGGCTACCGGTCTCTCGGCGTCGCAGATCATCACCGTGTCCGCGCTCAGCGTCCGTCCCTTGCCGTCGAGCGTAACGAAGTGTTCTCCTTCTTTTGCGCGACGGACGATGATCCGTCGGCCGGCGATGCGTGAGAGGTCAAAAGCATGAAGGGGATGACCGAACTCCATGAGGACGTAGTTCGTGACGTCAACGACATTGTTGATCGGCCTGAGCCCCACAGCCCCGAGCCGCCGCTGGAGCCATGCGGGCGAAGGGCCAACCCTCACGCCGCGGACCACGCGTGCGGAGTAGCGGGGACACCCTTCCGGATCAAGCATCTCAACAGCGGCAGCTGCAGAAGCCGGCTCATCGCTCTCTTTCAAGGTGACGAGGGGTTTCCTGAGCGGCATGCCGGTTCCGGCGGCGATCTCCCTTGCAACGCCTATGTGGCTCAGGCAGTCAGGCCGGTTCGCGGTGATCCCGAGACTCATGACGACATCCGACCGACCGAGGAACTCACTCAGCGGTGTCCCGGCGACTGCGCTCTCAGGAAGGACAAGGATTCCGTCTTTGTCGCCGCCGAGATCAAGCTCGTACTCCGAGCAGATCATTCCATCCGACACGACGCCGCGGATCTTCGTCCGCTGGAGTGTGAACGGCGCTCCATCGGGGTCATGCTGGTTTCTCGGCACGACGGCGCCCACACGGGCGACCGCGACCTTTTGTCCCGCAGCGACATTCGGTGCGCCGCAGACCAGACTCAATGTCTCCACGCCGATGTTCACCTCACAGAGGGTGAGCCGGTCAGCATTCGGGTGTCTCTCACGGCGGAGAACCTCGCCGACGACGAATCCAGTGTATTTTGCCGAGAGGTCCTCGACCGACTCGGCTTCCAGGCCAAGCAATGTAAGCGTCTCGGCGAGCGAGTCCGGCGGAAGCGTAATATCGACGTAGTCACGAAGCCAGGAGAGGGAAACATTCATTGCACTGCACCGGTAAAGTTAGAACTGCTCGAGCAGCCTCAGGTCGTTCTCGAAGTACATCCTGATGTCTTCGATGCCGTAGAGGAGGATCGCCATGCGCTCGATTCCCATGCCGAAAGCGTACCCGGTGTACTCCTCCGGGTCGTAGCCGACCGCAGTGAACACGTTCGGATCGACCATGCCGCAGCCGAGTATCTCGAGCCAGCCGGTCCCTTTGCACATGCGGCACCCCTTCCCGCCGCAGAGGAAGCAGGAGATATCCATCTCGGCCGACGGCTCGGTGAATGGGAAGAAGCTGGCCCGGAACCGGTAGCGGAGGTCGTTCCCGTAGAGCTGACGGGCGAACGTCGCCAGCGTTCCCTTGAGCTCGGCGAAGGTGATGCCGCGATCCACCGCAAGCCCTTCCACCTGGTGAAAGAGGCAGTAACTTCGCGCGCTGATCGCCTCGTTCCGGTAGACGCGACCCGGCATGATGACACGGATCGGAGGCTCCGTCGTTTCCATGACTCGAATCTGGACGGGCGAGGTGTGTGTACGGAGGAGGACCGTGTCGCGGATGAAGAAAGTATCCTGCATGTCCCGCGCGGGATGATCGGGCGGGAAGTTGAGAGCCTCGAAATTGTGGTAGTCATCCTCGACCTCGGGTCCATCGGCCACGCTGAAACCGAGGGACGCGAAGATCCGGCGCACCTCGCGGAGCATCTGAGTGATCGGGTGGAGGTGTCCGGGTGTAAGAGTCCTCCCGGGGAGTGTGAGGTCGATGCTGCTGTCTCTCGCTCGACCGGCCGCGAGCATTTCCTTTCGTTCGTCGAAGGCTGATTGAAGCCGCATCCGCAGACCGTTGAGGATCCTTCCCGCTTCCTTCTTCCCCTCCGGAGGAATGCTCCTCAGCTCGTCGAAAAGGGCCGGGACGGCCCCTTTCCGGGCGATGAACCTGACACGCACCTCTTCGAGGCCCGCAGTGTTCTCGACCCGGGCGAGCGCGTCTTTGAACTCCTGCTCGAGGGAACCGGCTCTTTCACGCACTTCATCAACGGTCATGAGTGTTCCGCCATCAAGAAAAAGAAAAACCCCTCTGTGTGTTCAGGCGCCTCCTCTACCGGGGTGCGGAAAATGGAGCGCTTTGTCTCCGGCGCTACAAAGGGGTGAAGCGGTTCTACGCTGTGGCAAATTTGACGACCTCGGCGAACGCCTCCGGGTTCCGGACAGCAAGCTCGGCGAGCGTCTTCCTGTTTAGGTCGACGTGCTTTGCGTTGAGACCCGAGATCAGGCTGGAGTACGACGTCCCGTTGAGCCGGGCCGCAGCGTTGATCCGCGCGATCCAGAGCTGCCGGTAGCTGCGCTTCTTCAGCCGCCGGTCATTGTAGGCATGCTGGAGTCCCTTATCGACGTGGTGCTTGGCGACAGTGTAGACTTTGCTCCTGGCACCCCAGTACCCCTTTGCCTTTTCGAGTACCTTTTTCCGCCGGCGATGCGATGCTGGTTTGTTACGTGCACGTGGCATTCCATTCCTCCGTTAGAGCTTCACCCAAGAAGCATTTCCTTCACTCGTTTTGAGTCAGCCTTCGACACCATCCCGGGCTTGCGAAGCTGTCGCTTCCGCTTCCTCGACTTCGAGGTGAGGATGTGGCTGCGGTAGGCTTTCTTTCGCTTGTAACCGCCCGAAGCCGTTTGGCGGAACGTCTTCGCCGCACCGCGATTGCTCTTCATCTTGGGCATGTTGATTTATCCTTTCTGAGTTGATGTTTCCTGCGCCTTTGCCGGGGAAGCGTTCAAGGATACCTGCTTCTGAGTCTTCTTCTTCGAGCGGTCAGGGGCGAAGAGAACGCTCATCATGCGTCCTTCCATCCGTGCCTCCTGCTCAACCTTCGCCACCTCATCAAGAAACTCAATGAGGCGCCGAAGAAGCGCTCCTCCCTGGTCCTGATAGGTAATCTCCCTCCCCTTGAAGAGGACACCCGCCTTCACCTTCTGGCCGTCCTCGAGAAACTGCCGGGCATGGCGTGCCTTGAACAAGAAATCATGTTCATCGGTGCTGACGTGGAAGCGGATCTCCTTCACTTGCGTCGTCTGCTGGTGCTTCCGCTGGAGTTTCTCCCGCTTCGTGAGCTCGTACCGGTACTTCCCGAAGTCGATGATCTTGCAGACCGGAGGGTTCGCTTTCGGGACGATCTCGACGAGGTCTACGCCGTACCCTTGAGCCTGGCTGAGTGCATCTGCCACGCTCATGACGCCAAGCTGCTGACCATCATCGGTGATCACGCGCACCTTCGGCGCCCGGATCGCCTCGTTGATTCGTATCTTATCCTCAGGGATAGGCCGTACTCCTATGTTGTGAGTGCTCGGGTTCGAATCTCTTCAATAAGCCTTGTGCGAACGTCCTCGAGTGACAGCGCACCCTTGTTCCCTTTGCCGTGCTGTCGGAGCGAGACCGTTCCCGCGGCCTTCTCCTTCTCTCCGACGACAAGCATGTACGGGACTTTCTTCGTCTCCCACTCCCGGATCTTGTAGCCAATCTTCTCGCTTCGGTCGTCGAGCTGAACCCGCACGCCGTGGGCGTGAAGATCGCGGTAGACCTCCTCGGCGTAGGTCCTGTGCGCTTCTGTGATCGGGAGCACGACCGCTTGAACCGGTGAGAGCCACGTCGGGAACGCTCCCGCGAAGTGCTCGGTGAGGATCCCGAGGAACCGCTCGAACGATCCGAAGATCGCCCGGTGGATCATCACGGGACACACACGTGCGCCGGCCTCATCAACGTACTCGAGCTGGAACCGCTCCGGCATCTGGAAATCAAGCTGAACTGTTGCAAGCTGCCAGGAGCGGCCGAGCACATCTTTGATCTGGACATCGATCTTCGGGCCGTAGAAGGCCCCATCGCCGGGTCTCAACTCGTAGGCGACGCCGCTCTTTGCCAATGCCTCGGCAAGCGACTTCTCCGCCTTCTGCCACAAGTCGGGGTCTCCCATCGCCTTTTCAGGCTTTGTGGAGAGATTGAATTCCGGCGAGAAGCCGAACATGCCGTAGAACTTCTTGATGAGGTCAAGGAGACCATCGATTTCGGAAAGGATCTGGTCCGGACGGCAATAGAGATGCGCATCGTCCATGGTGATCTGGCGCACGCGGAACATGCCGCCAAGCGCCCCTGAGATCTCATTTCGGTGAAGCCGCCCGATCTCCGAGTAACGCAGCGGGAGATCACGGTAGCTCCTCACCCGCTGACGGTAGACGTACGTGCTCTCCGGACAGTTCATCGGCTTGAGGCCGAAGCTCTCTCCCTCCACATCAAGGAGGAACATGTTCTCCTGGTAGTGTGCCCAATGACCGGACTGCTCCCACAAATCCTTCTTCACAAGGATCGGGGTTGAGATCTCCTGGTATCCCCGGCTGTCGAGCTCCTCCCTGAGCAACTTCTCGAGCTCTCGGAAGATGATCATCCCGTTCGGAAGCCAGAAGGGTGCACCGGGCGCTACATCGTGGAACACAAAGAGCTCGAGCTCGCGGCCGAGTCTCCGGTGGTCACGCCTCTTGGCTTCCTCGAGCCGGCGGAGGTATCCGTCAAGATCGCTCTTCTTCGGGAAGGAAATCCCGTAGATGCGCTGAAGTGTCTTGTTCCTGCTGTCCCCTTTCCAGTAGGATGCGGAGACGCTCAGGAGCTTCACGTTCTTCAGCCTGCCGGCAGAGAGGACGTGAGGCCCGCGGCACAGGTCGACGAAATCACCTTCACGGTAGATGCTCACCTTCTCCGATGTATCGTCGATCCCTTCGAGGATCTCCACCTTGTAGGGGTCGTTCTTCTCCCTGAAATAGCGGATGGCCTCGGCCTTCGAGAGCTCCTCACGCGTGAACGGCGCATCCTGGCGGCTCAACTCCAGCATCTTTGCCTCGATCGCCGCGAGATCGTCGGCGACGAGCTGGCGGTCGAGATCGATATCGTAGTAAAACCCCTCCTCAATGGACGGCCCAACCCCGAACTTCGCCCCGGGGAAAAGTCGCTCAACGGCATGCGCCATGAGGTGCGACGTGCTGTGCCAGTAGACTTCCTTCCCTTCAGGATCATTGAACGTGAGGATCCGGACCGAGCCATCATTCGATACCGGTGCCGAAAGGTCGACGATTCTCCCGTCAACGAGGGCGGCGAGTGCTTCGTCAGCCAAACGGGGAGAAATTGAGCGAGCGATCTCGAAAGGAGTGACCCCGGAGGGAAGCTCTTTGCCTGTGCCGTCAGGGAAGGTGACTCGGATGTTTGCCATTGCTCACAATAGGGTCCATTTCGAAATTACGTGGGTCGTACTGGATTCGAACCAGTGACCTCTACCGTGTCAAGGTAGCGCTCTGAACCAACTGAGCTAACGACCCGTCAGGAATAGTCATCCGGTAATTTGCGCAGAAAAAACATAACTTCCCACTGCCTCGCAAGCCCTTTCGGAGATCACACTCAAATCCGTGCAACATCTGCGAAACGTCTCTCGCTTGTGCCGAGGGCCGGACTTGAACCGGCACTCCCCGTTCACGGGGAAAAGGATTTTAAGTCCTTCGCGTCTACCAATTCCGCCACCCCGGCAGAGCCGGTACAGGGAGCGCAATCGCGTGCGCCTCGTCTTCTCACCGCGACCGGTGCCGCCACTCTCTCCCTGCTATCATCGAGAGGCCGAGAACGATGAGGATGAGAGGCCACAGGACCTCCCAGACATCCCCTGAGATTACTCCCAGGTTCTTCAGAAGGAAGACCACACCAAGAGCGATGAGAAAAAACGGAACGAACATCAGGTCCCCCAGGGAACTCCACCCAACCGGCGGCATGAGGTGATGCCATCGAACATGTGGTGGAGGCGCCGGGCGGATTCGAACCGCCGCGTAAAGGTTTTGCAGACCTCTCCCTTACCACTTGGGTACGGCGCCACTAAAAAACAACCCCGCCACCAAACTCAAAACGTACGGACGGCGAGGCATCACCTCAAGGACCTGTGCCCTTCGGCGGCTGGAACAACCATGCCGCGCTCACACTCCAATTCTCCGAGCGGGAAACGGGACTCGAACCCGCGACATCAACCTTGGCAAGGTTGCGCTCTACCAACTGAGCTATTCCCGCAACTCATGCCAAATATGACCATAAATATATCACGAGTCCATCAAGAAGTCAAGGAAACCGCCGAAGGCCCAAGGTCGGTGAAGGCGGGATCAGACGGTCGTGACGGGCGCAACAGCCGGCCGGATGGCTGCCTCGTACTCGTCCAGCAGCGCCGTCACGACAGAGTCAATGCTGAAGGTATCCTCTACCCTTCGCCTCGCTTGGTTTGCCAGCCTGCGGCAGAGCTCGCCGTCGGAGACAAGACACGCGATCGCGTCGGCAAGGCCTTTTGAGTCTCCCGGGGTAAAGAAAAGGCCCGTTTCGCCATCAACGACGACATCAAGAACACCAGCCGATCTGGCCGCCACGACGGGAACATGCATCGCCATGGCCTCGAGGAGTGTGATGCCGAACGACTCCTCATGCGACGGGAACGCAAGAACGTCCATTGCCGAAAGGAGCGCCGGAGTGTCTTCCCTGAACCCTGTGAAGATGAGTCCACCCTCCAGCCCGAGCGACCGGGCGAGGGCACGGATCTTCCGCTCGTACGCTTCCTCGCCGCGGCACGCCGCGCCAACAACGAGAAAGATGATCCGGCGGCCGGAGGATGAGAGGAGCCGGGCGGCCTCGAGGAACTCTGCGTGTCCCTTCCCCGGAGTCATCCTACCGATCATCCCCACGACATGCTCATCCTGGCAGATGCCAAGCTCCTTCCGCACAGCCTGGCGGCTGTGCCTCGACGGACTGAACCGATCGAGCGACACTCCGTTCGGCAGCAGCCGCACGTCTTCGCGGGAAACGGGACATGTGGCAAGCACGCTCTCCATGATGTAGCGCGATACTGCAAAGACACGGTCAACACGGCGATAGAGGATCACGTGAAGCGGGTCCCTCTTCCTCACGCCGCTTGCCATGTGCTTCGTAAGAAAGAGTCTCGCACCACTCCTCGAGAGTCCCATCGCAGGCACAAGGGTCCACAGGTCATGAGAGAGGTGCGTGTGGACCACATCCCAGTTCTCGGACCCAAGGAGGGTCGTTGTCTCCTTCAGAGCTCTTGCGTAATGCCATTTCCCGTCCGGCACGGTCCGAACGGCCACGCCGTCCCTTGTTGCCATCCGAGCAGGCGTGGAATCACGCGGGCAAAGAAAGGTGACGTCGTGTCCTCGGCGGGACAATTCCAACGCCACCGTGAGTGCTTGCATCTCCAGTCCGCCCCACGAACGCGAGCCGCACGAATGAAGGATTCTCACGCAGCCTCTCGAGTTTCCTTTCTCTGCCAGTTGCCGGAGCCCGGGCGATGCTCTCCCCCTCGGAAACCCAATCAGTCGCCCGAAAGCTTGACGAGGAGATTCGCGTCGGGCAGGCTAATAGGAAATTGACACCGGGGGAGAGTCTTTGGTTTAACACACCCTCACGGTTCGCGTGCGGCGCCTTCGTACTTCGGCTTCCCGCAGAGAGCAAGCAGAGGGAATCCAACAGATGAGACAAGAGAATTGTCAGTGTGTGCGCGCGATCAGGTCGAGGTAGGAGCATTTCACCTCGGGAAACCGGCCGAGACCGAGGAGACTCACTACTCTCTCGTACCGCCGCCACGCATCGGCCGCATCGCCGGCGTCCACAGCCTCCACTTCGACGAAGGAACCAAGCCCTTCGACAGAATCGAGATGGATGCGCACGTTGTCTATGAGCAGAACGAGGCGGTGCTTCCGGACCTCGCCCGCCACGCCGAGGGTGTCGGAGAGCATTGACCTCAGCGTCTTCGGATCGCTCACCGGAAAAATGGTGTAGGAACTCCAGCGCTCACCTCCCCCCTCGTTCCGTTCGTACGAGATAAGCTGCGCGGTGTGCGGGGCACCTGACCCCCGGCTGAAGATCTCCCGAAGCTTGAGCCGTCCGCGCGGCACTTCAAAATACGTATCGACCTGGGTCAGCTCCTCCCTTCGGCCGACGCTATCCCCGGGAACTACCACGGCGTCAAGCGACGGAACACGGACTTTCAGCTCGAGGTTCTTCAATGGGAGACCTTCACAATTTTGTATTCGAACACCCCGGCAGGGACATTGACCTTCACCTCTTCCCCTTCCTTCTTCCCCATGAGGGCCTTGCCGATGGGTGAGGTGATTGCGAGCTTCCCGAGCTCGAAGTCTGCCTCCTCGGCGGATACCATCTTGTACGTCACCTCCTCCCCACTCTTGAGGTTCTTGAGCACGACGTTGGAGAGGATGTAGATCTTGTCGTTCGGAAGGTCGCTCTCCTGTATGATCCGGGCGCGTGACAGTGTCTGCTCGAGCTTGGAGATACGGAGCTCGAGATGTCCCTGCGCCTCCTTTGCGGCATCGTATTCTGCGTTCTCCGATAGATCGCCGTAGCTCCGCGCATCGGCAATCTTATGCGCCATTTCAGTCCGCCCCTTTGTCTTGAGTTCGTGAAGCTCGCGTTCGAGCTCGCGAAAACGCTCCCTTGTCAAATAGACGACGCCATTGTCATTCCGTGCCGCCATACATCAGTCTCCCTGATTCTTGTCAGACATTTCTATTCTCCCGGCTCCAGCAGCGAACAGCACAGGCCGTGCCCTCCACGCCGTGAGAAGAACCGCTTCTGCCTTCTTCCCCTCGGGTGTGTAGTCATTCCGGTATATCTCCGCGGCACCCTCGGCGGGCCAGTTCCACCAGAACATGCCGGCGAGCCATTGCTGCCGTTTGAGGACCTTCAGCGCAGCCGCGTAGGCATGTGCCTGCTCCTCCTCATCGACCCGTCCGGCGGGTTCTTTCCTCCACGGCTCCACGGCACATCCGGGCTGGCTCGCATAACCGATTTCGGAGAACATGACCGGCTTCCCCGCCACGCCGGAATCCACCAGGAGCCATCCAGATATATCCGCAAGCCACGACTGCCAGCCGAACACGATCTCTGTCTCTTTGCCTCCGGCAGCGCTGCTCAAGGGGAAGAAGCCGTCGATGCCGACGAGATCAAGTTCCCTCCAGAATGAGACCGCACGATACTCGTCGAAGTTCGCCGCATAGGTCAGCTTCCCGCCGAACGTTCGTCTTACATCATCGATAAGTGAAACCCACTGCTGCCTGAACGGGAGCCCGGAGAGGCTTTTCAATTCAACACCCACGGTTAACAGCTCGACTCTTGCGTCCCTGGCGATCGCCGCGTAGTGTTCAAGGAACAATCGGTACGAGCGGAACCACCCCTCGATATCTTCGGGCGCGATGAGTCCCCTCCACCGTCCGTCGGCAACATCGACGTGCGGTTTCAGAAACACCCTTAGCCCCAGCCTCTGCGCCGACCGGATGGCACTCAGCACCGCTTCGTCGCTCGGCGACCTGACATAATCAGGCGATATTGACGATGCAGTCAGGCCGCTGACGTACCATGTCGGCGTGACGGCAATCCATGTCGCCCCGATTCCCTTGATCCGCTCGAGTGAGTGAAGCGCATCGGCAGATCCATAGCCGTCGCGGTCCCAGCTCACGAAGCTCATGCCCCGGAGTTCGCCGAGCGGACTCTCCCGCGACGGCATCTCATCATGGGCTTTTGTAGGGAGCGTGCAGCCGGCAACGACGAGTGCCGCAGAGAGCGCGAGCGAGAGCGGTATGGACATGTGCTGTTCCAAAAAAAACAAGATAGCCATCACTCGCCCGACTTCAGCGAACGGTGGCTATTCATATCCTGATTACGTGTAAAATGTTACTGATTTCTACCCAGAGATGCAAGTCACCTGTCCGGCGTCCTCTACTTTGCATCGAGGAGAATCAGATGCCCCAGCTTGTCGCGCTTCGTCTTCAGGTACTTCTCGTTCACCGGGTTCGGATGAATCTCCAGCGGGACCCGCTCGACGACCTCAAGCCCGTAGCCGCTCAGCCCCACGATCTTCTTCGGATTGTTGGTCATGAGGCGCATCTTCCCCACACCGAGGTCACGAAGGATCTGGGCCCCGATGCCGTAGTCCCGAAGGTCGGGACGGAATCCGAGCGCCTCGTTCGCCTCGACCGTGTCCTTCCCCTGCTCCTGCAGATGGTAAGCGCGAATCTTGTTCGCGAGCCCGATGCCTCTTCCCTCCTGCCGCATGTAGACAACGACTCCCTTCCCCTCTTCCTCGATCCGCTCCATAGCAGCGAGAAGCTGGTCATTGCAGTCGCAGCGGAGCGACCCGAAGACATCCCCGGTGAGGCATTCCGAATGGACGCGGACGAGGATCGCCTCGCCGGGGAGGATCTCTCCCTTCACAAGCGCCACATGGTCCTTGCTGTCGGTCCGGCTCCGGTAGAGGTGGAGTATGAACTCGCCGTGCCGTGTCGGAAGACTCGCGGTCGCCACGCGCTCGACAAGTTTCTCGCGCGTCATCCGATACTCGATGAGATCCCGGACGGTGACGATCTTCAATCCGAACTTCCTTGCAAATCGCTTCAGCTCCGGACCACGGGCCATCGTCCCGTCGGCATTCATGATCTCACAGAGGACGCCGACAGACGGGAGTCCGGCAAGACTACACAGATCGACTGCCGCCTCCGTGTGACCCGCTCTTCGGAGGACGCCTCCTTCCGCCGCCCGGAGTGGGAACACGTGGCCCGGGCGTGCCAGGTCCTCCGGCTTCGTGCCGGCATCGACCAGCGCCCGGACTGTCGCAGCGCGGTCAGCGGCGGAGACACCGGTCGTGGTCCCGTGAACATAATCGACCGAGACAGTGAAGGCCGTCTCGTGGAGTGAGGTGTTGCTCTCAACCATGAGGTTGAGGCCCAGCTCGTCGGCACGTTGAGCGGACATTGCCGCACAGAAGACCCCCCGTCCCTTCGCGAGCATGAAGTTCACGATCTCCGGGGTGATCTTCGCCGCGGCGACGATGAAGTCCCCTTCGTTCTCACGGGACTCGTCGTCGACCACGATCACCGGCCTCCCGGCCCGGACCCCCTCGATAGCTTCTTCGATAGAGTGAAACACAATGCGCCTGCGCTTTCCACCGTCATGCGGCGGCGCCGGTACATGCGATTTCACATCGGTGGAGCGCCGCATATGTCATCCTTTCAGTTGATTGGCTCACTCGACTCGCGGAGCACCTGGCTCACCGCGCTCCGCTCGCACTTCACCTTCACGTTGTCTGCGATCTGAATGAGGAGCGTCTTATCCTCGACACCGACAACGGTCCCGTGAATCCCCCCGACCGTGACAACCTTGTCCCCCTTCCTCACCGAATCAAGCAGTTTCTGGCGGTCCTTCTGCTTCTTCTGCTGCGGGCGGATGATGAGAAGCCAAAAGATGAGAAAGATGAGGCCGAACATGATGAGTGTGCTCACCAGGCCGCCGCCGGCATTCCCACCCTGCCCCTGCTGGGGCGTCATCGCGATGACAAAGCTCATTGGACTGTACACGTAGTTCTCCTTCCTGTGGTTGATGTAGGTGCTGTGGCGCTGTCATTGACGTCCCGATTCCCCCGCCGGCCAAGTCGAGCGAACGTCTCCGACTTCCAGGCGGCAAACGTTCCCTCGCGAATCGCCTTTCGTGTCTCCTCCATGAGCCAGAGATAGAACGTAAGGTTGTGGAGCGATACAAGCTGGAGCGCGAGTACCTCTTTGGCCTGGATGAGATGCCTGATGTACGCCCGTGTGAAGTTCCTGCACGCGTAGCATGAGCATTCAGGATCGATCGGAGTGAAGTCGGTCTTGTAGACGGCATTCCGAAGGGTGAGCCGACCATTTCTCGAAAATGCCTGTCCGTTGCGGCCGTTCCTCGTCGGAAGAACGCAGTCGAAGAGATCAACCCCTCGCTCGACCGATTCAAGGAGGTTCTCCGGGGTCCCGACCCCCATAAGGTACCTTGGCTTTCCCTCCGGCAAGATCGCGTTGACAACGTCCGTCATCCGGTACATCTCCTCCAAAGGTTCCCCCACCGAGAGACCCCCGATCGCGTAGCCGTCGAAGTCGAGTTCAACCAGACGCTCCGCGCTTCTCTCCCGAAGATCCCCGTACACGCTCCCCTGGACAATGCCGAAGAGATACTGCTCGTGTCCATACCGAGCGGCGGTTTTCGCGAACTCCTCACGGCTTCGCTCTGCCCAGCGTGATGTCATGTCGACGGAGAAGAGCGCACGTTCTCTGTCAGCCGGATAGTCGAGGCATTCGTCGAGCACCATCATGATATCCGGGCCCATGATTCGTCCGGCGTTCACCACTGACTCCGGCGTGAATTGGTGCTTGCTTCCGTCAATGTGCGAGTGGAATGTCACCCCGTCCTCCGTGATCGACCGGAGATCGGAGAGGCTGAACACCTGGTATCCTCCGCTGTCGGCAAGGATGGCATTGCGCCATCCCATGAACCTGTGGAGTCCACCCGCTTTTTCGAGGACTTCAAGTCCAGGGCGCAGGTAGAGGTGGTAGGTGTTCGCAAGGATGATTCGAGCGTCAATGCCCTCGAGCTCTCGCTGCTCAACCGCCTTGACGCTCCCCTGGGTCCCGATCGGCATGAACGCCGGTGTCTCTACAACTCCGTGTCCTGTATGCAGATACCCGCACCGCGCGCAGCCGTCAGTATGTTGGACCGAAAATCCCACACATTCCATCATACGAGTTCGTCCCGGCAAAATCAACGAGCCCCTTTCGCCGCCACCGCAGTTTCCAGCCGGAAGAGCTTCACCAGATCCACCTTGGTCCGCGATCCCTTGAGGACGACGACCTTGTATCCCTCAAGCTGAAGCTCCTCGCCGGCGCGCGGGATCCTTCCAACTGATGCGACAATGAACCCTCCGACCGTCTCATAGTCCCCTTCCGGGAGGGCAATCCCCAACTCCTCCCGCACACGGTCGAGCTCGACGCGACCGCTGAGCAGGTAGACCGACGGTTCCACTTCACGGCACACACTCTCTTCGACGTCATATTCGTCGTGGATCTCCCCCACCACCTCTTCGACAAGATCCTCACTCGTTACAATCCCTGCCGTCCCTCCAAACTCATCGACAACCACAGCAAACGTTGAACCCTTCTCCCTGAACTCGCGTAGAAGCTCACCCGCCCGCTTTGTGGCGGGCACGAAGAGGACATCGCGCACAACGCTCTTCAGACTCCGCGGGCGCGCAAACAGGTCACGCACACCGACGATGCCCACGATCTTGTCGATCGAACCGTTGTAGACCGGCAACTGCGAATACCCGGAGGTGACGAACGTTCTGTATACCTCCCTGATCCGCGATCGAACGTCCACTCCGACGATCTCCGTCCGGGGGACCATCACTTCGCGGATCGGGCGGTCGGATAACGTCACAATTTTCGAGATGATCTCGCCCTGCCTGTCGTCGAGGGAGCCTCGTTCCACCTCCTGACGGATGAGGACGTCGATCTCCGTCCTGTGAAAGAAATGGCTCACTTCACCCGCGCTGCCGCCGAGGAGCCTCACGATCCCCTCGGACATCCGCTGCAGCACCGCAATGACCGGGTAGAGAATGAACGAGAACCATCGGAGCACTGCAGCGAAATAACGGATGACGCCGTCTGCGGCGGAGCGCCCGAGTGACTTCGGGATGATCTCACCAAAAGTGAGGAGAACGGCCGTAACGACGATCATAATCGCGGCGTCGCCCATCCCTGTGAGCTCCTTGAGGAAGAGCGCCGCGACCGAGGAGAACAAAACGTTAGCGAGGTTGTTTCCAACAAGCGTGGCCGCGAGGAACCTTTCCGGCCGAAGGACGAACTCCTCGGCGGTTTTGCCTCCGACGAGACCGCGCCGGGCGCCAACCTGGATGCGGAGGCGGTTTGCAGTGATGAAGACGATCTCCGTGCCGGAAAAAAATGCGCTCAAAATGAGCGTGATAATGAGGACGAGTATCATCGAAACGCCGTCATGATTTCCTGCCGCTCAGTGAGAAGCGGACGGGTATCATCTCTTTCACAGCCACACGGCTGCCGTGTTCCCGTCCCGGGACGAAACGAAGGGCAGAAACCGCGTCGCACGCGGCCTCGTCGCAGCCTCCTCCAATACCGCGCAGGACCGATGTCTTGACGACGCTCCCGGCCGTGTCGATGTACGCAAGGACGAAGACCACCCCCTCGACGCTCATGCGCTCCGCAAGGTCCGGGTAAACGAGGTGAGCGGCCAGAGCCGAATCGCCGCCCACCACGGTGGGCATCTCCTCGGCCGCGACCCTGAAGCGTGTCTCTTCAACAGCCTGCGTGATGGAAGTGACGCCGACACCGCCCACCGCAGCGGGTCCAGCGTGTCCCTCGGAGAGAGTGCCTGCGCCACGCGAGACGGACGAGATCTCGCCAACGCTGCGAAAACCGAACAGGCGGGGGAGAAAGTGAAGGGCGAACATGAGGACGAGGAGTCCGCCGACGATGAAGAGGTCCCTCAATCTCCCACGAGGAGCCATGGTTCCACTCATGACGCAGTCTGCTTTCTCGAACTCCTGAAGGCAAACGCAACGAGGGCGAAGAGAAGCCCTCCCCCGAGATCGGCTGCGGCGTCCACAATATCCGCCGCCCTCGTCGGGACGAACATCTGATGCGTTTCGTCGAGGAGACCATAGAGAAACGAGAGGACGACGGCGAGAAGGATGCTGTGCTCCGCCCAGGGGAAGACGCGATTCTGAAGCCTGAGGGCCCGCTCGGTGAAAAACGCCAAACCGAAGAAGAGGCCGACGTGCACCATCTTATCGGCACCCGGGATTTCCACTCGTGGAAAACGGTAGGTGGGGAACGACGAGAGGAGGAAAATCATCGCCGCCCACGCGAACGCGGGGAGCTGATTCAGCCAGAAGTTTCTGTTGACACGTCCTTTCACCCGATCAACCATTCTGTTCTCCTCTGAGTTCACCACTGCGGAGGGAGCGTGACACGGCCTTGCTTCGTGCGAGTCGGGCCTCTGCCGCCCTCAAGAGGGTCCCGAAGTCCTTCAGGGTCTCGGGTAGCTCCTCCAGGACATCGCCGGCAATCATCCCGAGCATCCCTTTCCTCGAGGCGGCACGGTCGCCTGCCGCGCCGTGTACCATCATCCCCGTGAACGTGGCCTCCTCTGTCTTCGCTCCCTGCGCGAGAAGCGCCGCGATGAGTCCGGAGAGGACATCTCCCGCCCCCGAGGTCGCCATCCCGGGATTGCCGGTGCTGTTGGCGTACACCTTCCCGGACGGCGTGCCCACGACGCTCGGGGCCCCCTTGAGAAGCACAACCGACTTCAAGCGCGACGCCGCATCACGCGCAACCTCTATTCGCTGCGTTTCGATCTCACCTACGGGGAGCGTGAGGAGGCGCGAGAGCTCGCCCGCGTGCGGTGTAATGACGAACGGCACGTCTGCGTGACTGGCAAGGAGGTCTGCTTTGCCTTCGAACGCGTTGAGCCCGTCGGCGTCGAGAATGACCGGGCGAGCAGCCTTGCGAACGATCCGGTGGATGAGTTCGACCGTTTCCTCGTCCCTCGAGAGCCCCGGTCCGATGAGAAGAACATCAGCCCACTCGACGTACCGCGCTGCTTCATCCGCGGCTTTCAAGGCAAGGGTTCCTGCGTTGGTCTCCGCCAGGGGGACGGTCATCACTTCCGTCACCTTCTCTTCGAGGATGGGGTTGAGGCTGGCCGGAATCCCCAGGATGACCGCTCCAGCTCCGCTCCTCATCGCGGCCATCGATGCCATTGCAGCAGCCCCGGTAAACCCGCGTGAGCCGGCAAGCATGAAGATCTTCCCGACGCTGTGTTTATGAGCGTTGAACGGACGCCTCGGAAGCTTCACGTCCGCCGCTTCCAGGAGAAATGTGGAATCGAGCCGTTCGTAGACTGTCGAAGGGATACCTATGTCGCCGACGACAACGCATCCGGCAAGCGCTCTCCCTTCGTTCATAAGGAGACCGCGTTTCTTCAACCCGAGCGTGACAGTAAGGTCAGCACGGACCGCCGGCCCTTCGATACGACCCGTGTCTGCATCGACGCCGGAGGGGATGTCAATGGAAACAATCAATGGCTTCTGAGAAACGAACAGCTGCTCTGAGTTGATGTGCTCCACCCACCCACGAGCCCAACCCGCCATTTCCCCCTTGAAGCCGGTCCCGAATATCGCGTCGACAATGCCACTGACGTCGACCCGGAACGCCAGGGGTTTACGTGCATAGGCTGGAAGCAGGCGAAGGCGCGTAGAATGCTGCGACATCTGCTCGAGGACCTCGTAGTTCCGTCGCGCGTCATCACTGAGTTCATCCGGTTTGGCGAGGCAGGCAACCTCGACATCCGCACCCATGTTTACAAGGTGCCGCGCCGCGGCGAATCCGTCGCCGCCGTTGTTTCCCTTGCCGGAGAAGACGAGGAAGGCTTTTCCTCGGACCCCGTCCAGTGATTCGGAAATCGCCTGCGCAACCGCCCTCCCGGCGTTCTCCATAAGGACGAGTCCGGGGATGCCATAGGCCTCGATCGCCTCGCGGTCACACGAACGCATCTCTTCCGTCGTAACGATCCTCTCCATAGGTCCCCCCTGCTTCAGAGGTTCAGAAGAACCAGCCTGTCAACGATAGAATCGAGGATGGAAACACACCGATCCCCACAACTCCCGCTGCACTCAGGAGGAGCGCAACACTCCCGAGGAGCGGTACCGAAATCACCTCCGCCCCTTCCGGGCCCTCATGAAAGTACATGAAGACGACCACACGCAAATAGTAATACACTGAGACGACGCTTGCAAGAACCCCGACGATGGCCAGCCAGGTCATGTGCGCGTCCACCGCAGCGGCAAAGACGTAGTATTTTCCAAAGAAACCGGCGAGTGGCGGGATTCCTGCAAGCGAAAAAAGGAAGATCGACATGACTATACCGAGGAACGGCTGGCGGAGCCCGAGTCCGGCGTAGTCACTGAACTCCAGCCGCTTCTCCTCCGCCTGCTCAATGAGCGAGATAACGCCGAACGTGCCGATATTCATGAAGGTATACGCCACGAGGTAGTACAAGACACCTGATTCCCCAAGCTGGTTCGCCGCCGCGAGTCCTGTCAGCATGTATCCGGCGTGGGCGATGCTTGAGTACGCGAGCATCCGTTTGAGATTCTTCTGGGCAATTGCGATGACTGCGCCAGTCACCATCGAGAGAGCGGCAAAGATCGCGAGGAGCGTTTGCACTTTCGCGCCGCCTCCTCCGAGGGACTTCACGAAGACGAGGAGGAACGCCGCGAACGCAGCCGCTTTTCCCCCCGTGGACATGATGCCGGAGACCGGCGTGGGCGAACCTTCGTACACGTCTGGAACCCACATATGGAACGGGACCGCCCCCACCTTGAACGCAAAACCGCCAAGGAGCAATCCCGCCCCGACCCAGAAGAGGGACGGCGGCGGCGCAGATGCAAATCTCGACGCGATCCCGGCGAGGTCTGTGGTCCCCATGGTGCCGTAGATCAGGGCGATGCCGTAGAGAAGGAAGCCGGTCGCGAAAGCCCCGAGGAGGAAGTACTTC
>Ga0315282_10007181_pt1 | contig 18395 bp, 21 predicted proteins | sample YL17G07_20_MG_FD_203693 | JGI IMG/M metagenome (GOLD analysis project Ga0315282, IMG submission 203693) | Sediment microbial communities from Yellowstone Lake, YNP, Wyoming, USA - YL17G07_20 | ecosystem: Environmental > Aquatic > Freshwater > Lake > Sediment | place: USA: Wyoming | collected...
ACCAGGGATAGAAGCGATTACTATTACTAAACCTCAGTTCTGGCGTTCACCAGTTAGTCCTACCTTCCACGGGCGTGATATCTTTGCCCCGGTAGCGGCTCGGCTTTCCTTAGGCTTGCCGCCTATAGACTTTGGACAGGCAATAACCTCGGTTGTAATGTTACCGCTGCCTCACCCATATCAAGCACCAGATGGCTCACTGGTGGGGCATATCCTCCATATTGATAGCTTTGGTAATTTGATTACTAATATCAAGAGTGATGACTTACCCCAGACAAAGCAGGCGATAACTATTGAGGTCGGTAATCAGCTCATTTCCGGGTTAAGTCGCACCTATGCTGAAGGCAGAGGGTTATTAGCCCTTATTGGCAGCAGCGGGTACCTGGAGGTATCCCTGAAAGGAGGCAGCGCTTGTGCCTTGCTTAATGCTGAAGTAGGTAATGAGGTGAAAATAAGCCACGGAGATAGCCAATGAATTGTCCCGTTTGTGGGAAAGAAGCCAGAGCCCATATCTACTACTGTGCTAAATGTGCTGTTTATGTGCACGAGAAATGCTGGCAGAAGCATGTGGCTATGGCTCATAAGAAAAAGTAATGAAACTGCGCTGGCTACAGACCCCTCTCAGCTATATCTTTGAGTGTGGGCCAATGATACCCTTCCTGCCTGATGGCAAACTGGTTCTGCTTGTTCCTCTCTGGTTTCGTCAGCTCGCCGCTTGCCACCTGTACCATCAGCTCAAAGATTTCCTCGCCCACCTCCCGGATGGTCTTGCCCCCATCAATGATGGCGCCGGCATTAACATCAATGTCGTCCTTCATATTTTTATAGGTGGTGGAGTTGCTGCTCACTTTTATAACCGGCACGCCGGCAAAGCCAACTGTTGAACCTCTACCCGTGGTGAAGATAATCACCTGGGCACCACCGGCAGCCATGCCTGCCATGGACTCGATGTCATAGCCGTCAGTCTCCATGATAACCAGCCCCTTGGTCTTGGGCTTCATAGCATAGGGGATACAGTCGTTAATAATGGTGGTGCCGCCCTTGATGATACAGCCTAACGACTTTTCAGTGTTTGTGGTCAGCCCCCCTTCTATATTGCCGGGAGAGATGCCGCGGGTGAGAAGGTGACCTGTATCCCAGGCAGAGGCGTCTGTGCCCAGGTTAACATAGGCCTCAATCTTCCTGGCAACCTCAGGGTTGGCAGCTCGTCTCTTTAACAGGTGGGCGGTGCCCACCATCTCCGTAATTTCGGAGATGATAGCGGTTCCACCTTCGGCTATTAGCCGGTCAGTTGCCACACCCACAGCTGGGTTTGCCGTAATGCCTGAGAAAGCGTCCGAGCCGCCACATTCCAGCCCTAGCGTCAGGTGCTCAAGCGCAACCTCTACTCGCTTTTCCTGCTGGGCATGTTGTAGCATCCATCTAGCAATCTCAGCCCCCCTTTTGGCTGTCTCGGCGGTTCCGCCGTCCTCCTGGATGACCAAATACTCAACTGACTTAGCCGTGGAAGCCACAGCCTCGGCAATTTTTGAAGCCTCGCACACCTCGCAGCCCAGTCCGATAATCAGCAATGCTGCGATGTTGGGATTGCTACCGATACCGGGAAGGGTGCGCAGTGCGATTTCTCCGGTTCCACCACACCCGTGGTTGTGGGTGATGGGCAAGACCCCGGGCACTTGTCGGGCAATCTCCTCAACCACGCCATTAGCACAAACGACAGACGACATGACGACTACGTGGTTCCTTACCCCGTAGGTCCCGTTCTCTCTGGGATACCCGTAAAAATACATGGTCAGCTCTTTACCTCAGTAGTATTATGGACGTGAATCCAATCGCCCAGCTTAATATCCTCGGCTGCGGTACAGATGACCTCACCGTAGCGGATGATGTCTGCCCCCTTGGCTATCGGCACCAGAGCTATCTTGTGCCCCAAAGGAATCTCTTGATTAGCTACTACCTCGCCGCTATCTGGGACGGTAACGGTCTTCCCTTTAGGGATTGGCTGCACAGCGATAGCAACATTGTCCCTGGGCGATGTCTTTATGGCTTTGTACTCCATTGTCTCTCCTTTTGATTTTAATAATTGCCTTTCCCTCTATTTGGTCTGAGGTGGTAATAATCATTTCTCTGCCTCCCTGAATTTATCTGTTTTCGCCTTAGCCAGCCTGTCTTTAATAGCTATCCCAATAAGAACCAATACCCCGACGCCAATGGCACCGACGGCTATTCTGATAAGTAGCGGGATATCGGCGTCCATAAAGAAGCCCTGAACCCCCCAGCCAATTAAGGCAAGGATACCCAGACCAATCAGGATAAAGGTTACATTTTGCCACATTGCTTACCTCCAAGGTTATCGCTTGTGCTTCCATATTGTGCCCTGAGGGGTATCCTCAAGGGCTATGCCTAGTTTAACGAGAAGACTATTAAGAGGCTGAACCTCTGGAGTACGCTTCCATATTCTTTTTGTTCCCTCAGGGGTATCTTCCAAAACTATGCCCAGTTCTGCTAATTTTGCCCGTATTTCATCAGCCCGTTGCCACTGCTTGGCTTTACGACACCTCGAGCGCTCCTCAACGAGACTTTCAACAAGGCGTTTAACCTCTACTGTAGGCGCTAAAACATTCCATCTTAATGTAAGGGACTTTGAAACGGTCTGTGTAAGTTTTAAGCCAAGAACATCACGCGCAAGCGTTGAAAGAACGCTTTGAGCCTCTACGAAACTAAGTCCAGAGTCACCAGCTTGGTTTATCACCCCAGCTAAATCAAACAAAACACCTAGTGCTTCAGCAGTGTTGAAATCATCATCCATCGCTTCAATAAACTGCTTACGATAAGGCTCAGCACCAAGAGCTTCGCCCTTACCACCAGTAGGGTCAACTCTTGAATATACCCGCACTAATCTCTCCGCTCCCCCCTCCGCTGCCTCCAGTGCCTCCTCAGAATAGGTAAGCGGGCTGCGGTAGTGAGAACTTAAGACGAAGATACGTATGGCATCAGGGCTATATTTTTCCAGCGCCTCCTTTATGGTTATCAGGTTGCCCAGGGATTTGCTCATCTTTTCTTCACCTAGCTGCACCAATCCATTATGCAGCCAATATTTAACGAAGGGTTTGATACCAGTAAAACTCTCCGACTGGACTATCTCGTTTTCATGATGGGGGAAGACTAGGTCCTGCCCACCGCCATGGATGTCAAGGGTATTACCCAGGTATTTCAGGGACATAGCGCTACACTCAATATGCCAGCCCGGTCTACCGGCACCCCAGAGGCTTTCCCACAATGGCTCACCCGGCTTTGCCGCTTTCCACAGGACAAAATCCATAGGACTCTCTTTGTCACCACTGCCCAGTGCGCTTTCCGCACTCATCATAGACTCAAGACTGCGGTGAGACAGTTTGCCATAATCAGCAACACTCCTTACCCTGAAATAGACGCTGCCCCCGGCTGGGTAGGCATACCCTTTATCTATTAAGCCCTGTATTACCTCAATAATCTTTGGTATCTCCTCAGTAGCCCTAGGATAAATATCAGCCCGACCGATATTTAAGGCATCCATATCCTCAAAATAACGAGCAGTAAACTTCCCTGCCAGCTCACCAGTAGAAATACCAAGCTGGTTGGCTCGGTCTATAATCTTATCGTCAATATCGGTGATATTCTGCACATATTTTACCTTATAACCACGGAACTGGAGATAGCGCCGGATAACATCAAAGATGATATAGCTCATAGCATGACCAATATGACAATCACTATAGGGAGTAACCCCGCAGACATACATCTTGACTTCATCGCCCTGGGGTAAAAACTCTTCCTTTTGTCGTGATAGGGTGTTATATACCTTCATCTTTACTTCCTTCTAATATAGCCAGATGCTGTTCCAGCTCAGCCACTCGTCTCTCCAGACCCTCCAGCTTTTCTCCTACCGGGTCAGGCAACCTCTCTACAGTATCAGTGTCGGGATTCCTGACGGCTACCACCCGCCCCGGCACTCCGACCACAGTAGCATTAGCTGGCACTGAAGTCACCACCACCGAGCCAGCCCCGACCTTGGTATTGTCGCCTATAGTAATCGCCCCAATAAGTTGTGCCCCAACGCCGACAATCACATTGTTGCCTAGCGTAGGGTGCCGCTTTATCCGCTGGTGACTGGTGCCACCCAGAGTTACCCCCTGATATAGGGTAACATTATCACCAATCTCTGAGGTCTCACCAATGACCACCCCCATGCCATGGTCAATAAAGAATCCTTCCCCAATCTTAGCCCCGGGGTGGATTTCAATGCCAGTAAGAAACCGGCTGATATGCGATATAAGCCGGGGTAAAACTGGGATATGCCACCGAAATAGGGTATGGGCTAACCGATGAAACTGCCGGGCATGAAATCCAGGATAAGCCAGCAACACCTCCAGAGTGCTGATAGCTGCCGGGTCATGCTCAAAAACGGCTTTGATATCCTTTCTTATGCTAGTAATAAGCGACATTAAACCAGTCTCCTTCCCAGATTAAGTGCTGTTACCTAAGTTGCCCCAAAAGCCGGGGCAAAAGACAGATGCAGTTCAGCATCCTGGGAAAGCGGATTAACTCACTTACTTGGTTTATCACATATCTAAGCACTATTAAACCACCTAATCGGAAATGCTTTCTACCAAGGCTACGGTATAGGCAGCTATCCCCTCCCCCCGACCAACAAAACCTAGCCGGGCTGAGGTGCTAGCCTTCACGCTCACCCGACTAAGAGCGATACCCAGCGTCTGGCTGAGTTGGTGCCGCATCTGGTCAATAAAATCTCTCAGTTTAGGCTGCTCAGCTACGATGGTAGCATCAACATTAACTATCTGCCAACCACCTTCCGCCAGCTTATCCCTTACCTTTTTAAGCAAAACCAGGCTGGAAATAGCCTTATATTGTGGCTCACCGGGTGGGAAATGGCTACCTATATCGCCTAGAGCCGCGGCTCCAAGCAGGGCATCAATAATAGCATGGGTTAATACATCGGCATCACTCCAGCCGCTAAGACCCTTATCAAATGGTATATCTACTCCCCCCAACACCAACCTACGCTCTGGAGTCAAGGGATGGACATCATAGCCTATACCAACCCGCATCTTACTTTCCATGTTTCTGGCACAAAACCTCAGCTAAAACCAGGTCATCGGGAGTAGTTATCTTTATATTATCATAAGAGCCCATATATAACTTAACCCTGTAGCCCAACTGCTCCACCAGTGAGGCATCATCGGTAACCTCAGCCTTTGCCTGGCGATAGGCTTCAGCTATTATATCAAAACGAAATACTTGTGGGGTTTGCACTGCCCATAGATTTTGACGTGGTGGCGTCTGATGGACTATTCTATCGTCCCCCGCTAACTTAATGGTATCCGTAACTGGCACAGCAGCTGCAGCCGCACCCGTCTCCTTGGCTTCAGTCAGTCCTCGGTAGATTAAATCTTCGGTCAATAATGGTCGGGCGCCGTCATGGATAACCACCCAGTGGCAATGACTAAGCTGGCTAAGTCCGGCAACCACTGAATCCTGACGCCACTCGCCGCCAAGACAAACATTAGTTACCTTTGACCACCCTTGCTCGGTTACCAACTGTTGTCCTCGCTCAAGGTTTTGTTCACTTAGGACAACAACAATCTGGTCAATAAGGTTACATCCCTGAAAGACATCAATCACCCTGGCTAAAACAGACTTCCCGCCCAATAGAGCCAACACCTTATCCACCCCACCCATCCGCTGGCTGCTGCCAGCAGCAACAATAACCGCCCCTACCTTCTGCTGATTACCCATTTTCATGTTTGAGCTCGCTACACGATTATAAAGCAAAACCAGTGTTATATCTACCACTAAATAATACTCGCATTACTGGTAAATTGATGATGGTATAATGGAGCAGTAATTGAATATCAGGAGGCTGGGTAATGATAGTAAGTAGTTATCTTGATACTAAACCCATTCAGGAATTACCCGGGGTAGTTAAGCGTGAGGTTATTACCGCTAATGATGGGGCACCACATTTCTGTATGCGTGTCTTTGATGTTGAGCCGGGTAGCTCCACCCCGTCTCATGAGCACCCGTGGGAACACGAGATGTATATCCTCTCTGGTCGGGGATTAGCCGTTGGTGAGGAGGGGGAAACTGAAATAGCTAAGGATAGCGTTATCTTTATTCCCGCCAATGAGCATCACTGTATCCGCAATAACGGCAACAAAACCCTGCGCCTTATCTGCGTTATACCGATAGTTATTTAGAAAAGCCAATCCTCTTTGGCTTCTCAGAGGTAATGATTTCAAAGTAGCCAAGAATGGCATCCAGCTTAGTCAATATAAATGACTTATCAACATATTGTTCTTCGGAGGGCTTGTATGGGGAGATTCTTTCGCCTCTTACATACATACTGGCAGCCGTATCTCGGTGTTTTAACTCTGAATCAGGAATACGGAACTCAGAAGTGTCTATCCCAATACTTTCTATCCTATCAAGCACCGTATGAAATTCACGTATATATGTCTCTGAAACATAGTAATCAGTCATTCGGTCAATGTTTTCTCGGAGTGACTTAAGCATTGCGTAGGCTCGTGCAAGTTCATCTTGTTGGTTTTTTGCCATATCTACACCTCCAGTGTATGACTTACTTATCTTTGACCAACCCCACCCTTATTGCTTCTAACCTTCCTAACAATAAGTCCTACAACCCACATTGCTAGTCCCGTTAAAAAGATAAGAAAACCAACTATATCTGAGTCTATCTCAAATAGCCAAATTAGTAGAGGGGTAAGTAAAAAGAGAATTAGTCCAACACCCATTATGATGAATGTGGCTACGTTATACTTACCAAACTTTCTTACCAACTTTTTCATTTTATTTTCTCCTAATTCTCTTTCTTTAATTCCTAGAAACCTTCCTTTGTGGAACTGATTGCTTTACCTTTGGCTTGTTTCAGTAGGTTGATTTACATTTCGGACATACTTTTGGTAAAGACAAACTCCCAGTACGAATACTATCTCACTCACTATCTAACCCTTCTTCCCCCTTAGTTTTATCTTTAACCAGCCCTACCCTTATTGCTTCCCTCAGGGTGCTGACGGGGATAAGCTCAATATCCTTAGGGGTTGGGCTAACTCTAGCACCGACTTTAGGCACTAGGCAGCGCGCAAATCCCAGTCTGGCTGCCTCACTTACCCGTCTATCTAGCTGAGAAACGGCCCTTAATTCACCGCTCAACCCCACCTCTCCCACTGCTGCCAGTTGCGGGTCAACCCCCACATCACGAAAGCTGGAGGCAATAGACAGGGCAATGCCTAAATCAGCCGCTGGCTCACCGATTCTAAGCCCACCGGTAACATTGGCTATAATATCCTGACTAGCTAGTTTTAAGCCGACCCGCCTGGTCAGCACGGCGGTAACCAGCAACAACCGACCAAAGTCAACACCGTTGGCAGTGCGTCGGGGTAAGCCAAAGCTGGTGGGATTGGTCAGGGCTTGAATCTCTACCAGCAGGGGGCGGCTACCTTCAAGGGTAGGCACTACTGCTGAACCTATAGCCTCCCCCCACCGCTGTGACAGGAATGCCAGTGATGGGTTATCTACTTCAACTAGCCCCTGTTCCTTCATTTCAAAGACACCTACTTCATTAGTAGAGCCAAAGCGGTTTTTCACGCAACGCAGTAGCCGATAGGCACTAAACGGCTCACCCTCAAGATAAAGCACTACATCAACAATGTGTTCCAGAACCCGGGGACCAGCAATAGCACCATCCTTAGTTACATGCCCGGCAATGAAGACAGGCACGGCACTGAGCTTTGCCCGGTGCATAAGCCGTAGGGTGCACTCTCGCACCTGGCTTATACTGCCCGGTGCTGTATCCAACTCAGGGAGGTAAACAGCCTGGATGGAATCAATGACTACCAGGTGAGGTTGTAACTGCTCAATCTGGTTCAGGATAATATCTAGGTCAGTCTCAGCCAGAAGGTAGAGCTTTTCCCCCTTTACCCCTAGACGCTGTGACCTGAGCTTAATCTGATGCAGCGTTTCCTCACCGGAAACATAGACCACCTTACCTTGAGCCTGGGCTATCAGGGCTGAAACCTGAAGCAGGAGGGTGGATTTGCCAATGCCCGGGTCGCCACCTATAAGTACCAGGGAGCCAGATACTAATCCGCCACCAAGCACTCGGTTAAACTCAGCCAGAGGCAGTGGAAAGCGGTCGGTGGTCTCAATAACAACCTGAGATAGTTCTTGGGGTGGATTTTCTGGGGCAAGACTTCGGGAAGGGGTAACTGCCGGGACTGTAGTTTCTACGAAGCTGTTCCACTCATGGCAATTGGGGCAGCGTCCCAACCATTTTAGGCTCTCCTTGCCGCATTGCTGACAAACAAAGATAGTCCTGGTGGATTTATCCGATTTGCCCATAGATTGACTTTACTTGATTTTAGGTAGTAATGCAAGGGGAAAAGGGGCGTTGCTGCCCCTTTTCAGTCCTGTCCCTCTTATGGGAATGTGTCTTACAACCAGAAAAACTGAAGTAAAATATGAACTACCAACACTGCCACTACCGAGAATGGTATGCTTATAGCCATGTATTTGCCTAATTCAATCTTGTATCCTCTCTTTTCCAACATACCACACGCCAGAACATTGGCAGTAGCTCCTACCGGCGTAATATTACCACCGATGCCGGTGCCTACAAGCATTCCGAAATAAAAGGGAAAGGGGCTTACGCCCAGGGTTTGCGCTAAAGAAGTGCACACTGGTATCATCAAAACGGTGTATGGCACATTATCAATAAATGAAGATAATGCCACAGATAACCAGACGAATATCAATAGATAGATTGTCGGGCTTTTCAGCCCGGTGCTGCCCAACCAGCCAGCAAAGTCTTTAAGGAGACCGACTTTTTCCACTGTAGCTATTACAATGAAAATACCGATTAAGAAGAAGATGGAATTCCAATCGAACTCAGTCACCATGCTCTTAACATATTGCCTGCCTACCAACAAGGATAAAACACCAACCAATAGACCGATGATGCCTGGATTCCAATAAGCTAGGGATAGAGCAACAACGCTTGCGATGAAAATAGCTAGTGGGACGAAAGAGGTTATTTTCACCTCCTCCTCTTCAATATGCACCCTTTTGTTTAGACCTCGGAACTGGAACAATAATGTTAATAGAGCGGCGACGACGCCTACCATTGATAGAATGCCAAGTCCAATTCTGTTCTGAAACCAGTAGAAATCAAGAAATTTCATGCCGGTCTTCATAGCTAAGATAAGAGCTGGTGGGTCAGCAATCATGCTCACTGTGGTGACTACATTTGATGATATGGCTAGACCGACTAGGTAGAGAAAGAGGGATGATTTAAGTCGCTCAGCTACCTCTATGAATAGAGGTGCCAAGATGATGACCACCACAGGATTAGCCATAAAGGTGGATAATGCCGCAGCCAAGGCGCACAATAACAAAAGGACATATTTTTCTTTCCTTACCCGTCTCAAAAGGAAGAGGGCTATCCAGGCAGGTAATCTACTCTCCCTGAATGTAATGGCCAGCATTCCATAACCCCAATAAATAGCCAGCACTTCCCATTCCACACCTTCTAAGAAGGCAAAGTCCGGTGCCACAACACCTAGAGCGATTAGGAGCCCCGCTCCCACCAGTGAGATATGGGCAATATTGATCTTGCGGTAAAGGATAAAAGCAAAAGCGATTAAGAGAACCGACAAGGCCAGCAATTTTTCGGCAGTGGGGCTAAATAGATGATACCACTCCATCCCATTTCTTCTCTCGGATAATATGCTTAATTATTCTAAAAACACTGCTTTATATAAACCTGAGGCTAAGTAATACCAATAACTGCTTAGCCTATTTAAGGTAATGTTTTTCACTTTTGTCTCAGATGATGGCTTTGCCCCCATCAGCCAAATGTATTAACATTGCTTCACCTGCCACCACTGCTTCTATGATGGGCCTATACCATACCAGCCATGATGGCCAACATTACGGCTGCCGCCATAACGGACCCTATCTGGCCGCCAGTATTAGCCCCTATGGCATGGAATAGCAAAAAGCTCCGCGGGTTTGCCTTTTGCCCTTCTCTCTGCACTACTCTCGCTGACATTGGAAAAGCCGAGGTGCCAGCAGCACCAAGTAGAGGATTTATTTTACCTTTTGTTACGACTCGCATAAATTTCCCAAGCAGAACCCCGGCTACTGTGTCAAGTGAAATTGCGATTAACCCCAAGATAAAGACAAGTATCGTCTGCCAGCGTAGGAAATTGCCACCTAACATTGAGGCACCGATGCAAAGCCCTAAGAAAAGAGTTACTATGTTGGCTAAGGCTCCTTGAGAAACATCTACCAACCTTCCAACCACACCAGACTCCTTAAGGAAATTCCCCAGCATGAGCATCCCCATTAACGGTGCCCCCATCGGTGCAATTAGGATAGTCAGTATTCCAGTCACTATGGGGAAAAGGATTTTAACTCTTCTGGAAACTTTTTTCTCGGCTGTTGGCATTAGGATGGCGCGTTCCTTCTTGGTAGTTAAGGCCCTCATAATGGGTGGTTGAATAATCGGCACCAGAGACATATAAGAATAGGCGGCAATTGACACTGCCGGGAGCAGTTCACGGGCAAATTTGGAGGTTACATATATGGCAGTAGGGCCGTCACAGGCACCTATTATGGCTACTGAAACTGCCTGCTGACGAGTGAATCCTAATGCCAGGGCTAAAAGGAGTGTCAGAAATATGCCGAATTGACCAGCGGCACCAAAGATGAGTACAGTAGGATTAGCTAGCATCGGACCGAAATCTATCATGGCGCCAAGCCCGAGAAAAAGAAGGCATGGAAATAACTCGGTGAGGATGCCAGAGTTATAGAGTAAATTTATTATGCCACCTTTATCAGATGCCGCTAAACCAGCCAGGGGAAGATTCCCCAAAATTATGCCAAAACCAATAGGTATCAACAGAAGAGGCTCAATACCTCTGCCAACGGCTAGATAAAGAAGCATAAGGCCCACTACAATCATAACGATACTTTCCCAGCCCAGGTTTGTAAAACCTTGCACTAGACTGGAAAGGGCCGAAGTAAAGATTTCCACAAGAAGCCTCCTGGCTTAAGTATTGTTGCTATTCTGACCTAGTTCTTTTCCTCTCCTTCCTTCTTGAAGGGGAATAGTCTATTCAAAAGGCGAATAACCAAAGTCAACAAATAAAGCGTAAGAAAAGTAACTCCCATCCCCATAATTGTCATTGTTAAACCAAAGGCTAAATCTTTCAAGTACCACCCCTTTAGTATTCTATAACAGCTACCAAGTCACCCGCTTCAACCACCTGCCCCGAAGAAAAGTTTATCTCTATAATCGTACCCCCCACTGGAGCTAAATAGATGATACCACTCCATCCCATTTCTTCTCTCGGATAATATTCTTAATTATTCTAAAAACACTGCTTTATATAAACCTGAGGCTAAGTAATACCAATAACTGCTTAGCCTATTAAGGTAGTGTTTTTCACTGTGCTGGATTTATCCGATTTGCTCATAGAGAGACTTTACCTGATTTTAGCCAATAAGGCAAGGGAGTAATTTGAGTTAGGTGGGAATTTGAGCTGGAGCGAAATAGTTAGTTCAGTGCACTATGCCTAGGAATAAACCAGCAGCAGCCGCTGTGCCGATGACGCCAGCAACATTAGGCCCCATAGCATGCATTAACAGGAAGTTTCTGGGGTTGGCTTGCTGTCCCATCCGCTGCACTACCCGGGCTGACATTGGTACTGCTGAAACACCGGCAGCACCTATCATAGGATTAATCTTCTCCTTAAGAAACAGGTTCATCAGCTTAGCCATAAGGACACCACCGGCAGTGGCGGTAGCGAAGGCAATAACCCCAAGACCAAACACCTCCAAACTTTCTACCTTGAGAAAGTTATCGGCACTCATAAAGCAACCGACACAGATACCTACTAGGATAGTAAGTATATTCATAAAGGCGTTAGCAGCAGTATCTGCCAGCCGCTCAGTAACCCCACATTCCTTTAACAGGTTACCGAACATAAACATGCCTATAAGGGGAGCCGACTTGGGTACCAGAAGGATAATGATAATGGCGCCGATTATGGGAAATAGGATTTTCTCGGTCTTAGACACCGGCCTTAGCTGCGGCTTCATATAAATTGCCTGCTCCTTCTTGGTTGTTAACAGCTTTATTACTGGCGGCTGGATAAGCGGAACACAAGCCATATAGGTATAAGCAGCTACAGCCGTAACCCCGATGAGATGCGGGGCTAACATTGAGGTGAGGTAAATGGTAGTGGGTCCATCAGCACCACCAATGATGCCGATAGAGCAGGCTTCTTTGATGTCAAAACCCAGAAGCAGGGCAGAGAAGAAGACAAAGTAAACACCAAATTGGGCGGCAGCACCCAGTATCAAAGTCTTGGGATTAGCAATGAGCGGACCGAAGTCAGTCAGTGCCCCCAAACCAAGGAAGATGAAGCAAGGAATTATATCCCAAATCAGACCGTAGTAAAATACCCTGGAGATTAAGCCGGCTGGCTCGCCACCAATGGCATATGCCTCAACCACCTTGCCAGCCACGATGCTCTCCATCAAACCACCGAGAGGCAGATTAGCCAGAACTACACCAAAACCGATAGGTACCAGTAGCAGGGGCTCCATCTTTCTGGCAATGCCCAAGTATAAAAGTGCTCCGCCAATGATAATCATTACCACGGAGCCCCAGGTAAGGTTGCCGAAGCCGGTCTCAAAAAAGCCTAGCACTTCATCCCCTTTAGTATTCTATAACAGCTACTAGTTCACCTGCCTCAACCACCTGCCCCGAAGAAAGGTTTATCTCTATAATCGTACCCCCCACCGGAGCTAATATGGGATTCTCCATCTTCATTGACTCCAGTAGACAGATTACATCTCCTTCCTTAACCACACTCCCCTGGCTAACATCCACACTGATAATCTTACCCGTTATAGGAAACTCTATTCTCTCCTGTGCCAATTTCTAGTCTCCCTTCTTCTTATTATCGCCGGTTTCAGCCTTAGTGGTGCTGATTTTACTAAGCACCAGTCCCGTTAGCCATATAGCTAGAGCTAGAATAATTAAGACCGCAAAGACGACGCCGAAGCCAATTCCGCCAATTTGCCCAGCAAAGCCCCAATCTACTGCCATAAACTCTATCTGCTCCTTTTTATTGCCTATTTTTGGTTAAATTAAAAGGGCGGTTGCTTTATCTGCCTCAGTTTTCCCGCCCTTTCTATTGCACGCCGGCTTTATCAATCATAATAATCTACGGTTTATCATCTCTTACCAATGCGCCTACAGCTACTGGATGCACTACAATCTCTTCCTCTGTTTTCACCACAATCTCATTCTCTACCACATCAACTAAAGCTTTGGAAGTATAGCTCTGCATTTTTATATAAACCAAAAGGCCATTGTTGTCCTTAATTGTCTCTTCTATTTGCGATTTCAAATCCTTCGAGCAGTAAATAGTCAGCAAATCTTCAGACCTGTCTACACTAATGACGCCCTTCATTACCTTGATAGCATCAATGATAGCTGAAGTAATTTCTGTCATCTTAACTTCAACAACAAAAACCCTCTCAGAAACCTTAAATTCGCCACGGAGCAAACTTTCTGAAAGTCTGTCTTCAATCATATCCTGAATTACCCGACGCAATGGTCGAGCCCCGAAAATCTCATCGTAGCCCTTTTCACCCAAGAAGTCTTTAGCCGCATCGGTTACCTCAAGCTTTATCCCCTTCTCAGCCAGTTGCTGAGCTACGATAACCAGCATCAAATCAACTATCTTTCGGATATGTTCCTTGGTCAGAGAATGAAAGACAACGATGCCATCAATACGATTGAGAAACTCGGGGCGAAAGGCTTTCTTTACTTCGCCGAGCAACTTATCCTTCATCCTCTGGTAAGACTCCTGCCGAGATTTAGCCTCATCAGGAATAGCAAAGCCGATAGTGGTGCCTTTCCTGATAAGCTCGGCACCAATATTGCTGGTCATAACGATAATGCTATTACGGAAATCGACACGACGACCCTTGGCATCAGTCAAATGACCATCATCAAATATCTGGAGCAATAGATTAAACACATCAGGGTGAGCCTTCTCAATCTCATCAAGGAGTATACAACAATACGACTTACGCCTCACGGCTTCAGTCAACTGCCCGCCTTCATCATAGCCAACATATCCTGGCGGTGCCCCAACCAGTCGGGATACAGCGAATTTCTCCATAAACTCAGACATGTCAAGCCTGATTAGGGTGTCCTCACTGCCAAACATAAACTCAGCCAGGGCTCTGACCAGCTCTGTCTTACCGACACCGGTTGGACCAAGAAAGATAAAGTTGCCTATAGGATGTCTCGGGTCCTTGAGCCCGGCTCGGGCTCGCCTTACCGCTTTGGCAATAGTATTAATAGCCTCATCCTGACCTATAATACGACGATGTAGCACTTCCTCCATATTAAGTAGGCGACTGGTCTCATCGGCAGCCAATTGCACCACTGGAATCCCGGTCCACATACTCACCACCTCAGCGATATCTTCAGCGGTTACCACTGGCTTCTCTTGCTCCTGCTCAGCCTGCCACTCTGCTTCTAGCTTCTTTACTTTTTCCTCAATTTGAAGCTCCCTCTCGCGCAGTTCAGCGGCATAATCATACTGCTGCGTAGCCAGGGCAGCATCTTTATCCCTACGCGTGCTCTCCTCAACTTGCCTGGCTTCCTTTAAGGTAATAGGTATAGTCCTGTGTCTAATCCTTACCCTTGACGCTGCCTCATCGACCAGGTCGATAGCCTTGTCGGGTAGAAAACGGTCGGGTATATATCTAGCGGCTAATGTTGCCGCTGAATTCAGTGCTTCGTCGCTTATCGTCAGCTTGTGGTGCTCCTCATAGCGCTCCTTAATACCGCGTAGAATCTCTATCGTTTCTTCTACGGAAGGCTCCTCTACTAAAACAGGCTGGAAGCGGCGTTCCAGAGCGGCATCCCGCTCCACATGCTTACGGTAATCATCAAGGGTAGTAGCACCAATGCACTGTAGTTCCCCTCGTGCCAGCGATGGTTTGAGGATACTAGCTGCATCAACCGCCCCCTCAGCTGCCCCAGCACCTACAATAGTGTGGAATTCATCAATGAAGAGGATACAGTTTCCCGAAGCTTTCACCTCATCAATAATCTTCTTTAGCCGTTCTTCAAACTCACCCCGGTATTTTGTCCCGGCAACTACTCCAGGTATATCCAGGGTTACTATCCGTTTTCCCTCTAAAGTCTCAGGAACATCACCGGCAGCAATACGGTGAGCCAAGCCCTCAACAATTGCCGTCTTTCCCACCCCTGGCTCACCGATAAGAGCCGGGTTGTTCTTAGTTCGGCGGCTGAGAATCTGAGTTACCCGCTCAATCTCCTTAACCCGCCCGATAACTGGGTCAAGTTTCCCGGCGCGGGCGGCTGCTGTCAGGTCTATGCTTAGCTGGTCTAAGGTAGGGGTGCGACTTGTGGTGCGAGCCAGCCTGGACCTGGGTGCACCTTGGCTGAGGACACGAGTAATTTCAGCACGGGCTCGCTCAAGGGTGATACCAAGGCTATCTAATACACCAGCGGCTACTCCTTCCCCCTCATGCAACAATCCTAAAAGAAGATGCTCAGTGCCGATATAATTATGACCGAGCTGGCGTGCTTCATCTATAGCTAGCTCAATAGCTCGCTTAGCTCTAGGGGTAAGCCCGATTTCACCGCTACTAGGTTTTTCCCCACGCCCAATAATAAATTCTACCGCCGAGCGCACCTTGCTCAAGCCTACACCCAGATTGATTAGAACCTTAGCGGCTACCCCCTCCTCCTCCCGCACCAGACCGAGCAAAATATGCTCGGTGCCAATATAGCTGTGGTTAAGGTGCTGAGCCTCTTCTTGAGCTAAGGTGAGAACCCTACGAGCTCGCTCTGAGAATTTCTCAAATCGGCTAGCCATCTTTTCTCCTTATAACTACTTCCTCATTATAGCTAGCGTAGTTATCTAATTATAAAGCAAGTAAAGGCAAAAGGTCAAAAGCCTCCTGGCAGTGGCATATTTTCCACAAGGAGTTGCCCCCTCAGTATCGTCTGCGCTAGGGCGTTTCACTTCCGTGTTCGGGATGGGAACGGGTGGTGCCACCCCGCTCTAACCGCCAGGAGACTAGTATATTTTAACACACTATCTAGCAAAAGAAAAGACCTGTAGCTGAGGTTGTTTAGCAACTACTTCTCGTCATTGCGAGCATAGCGAAGCAATCTCCCTCAAAGCAGCAGATTGCTTCGTCGCTAGCGCTCCTCGCAAAGACTAAATAAACGGCTTTTGTAGCTTAATCTTGGGCTCTTTTTAGTCTCAGTGGAGATTACTAACACCAACTCTGAAGCAGGTCAAGCCCTCAATACTTAGTTTTTACTCTGCCTCACTCCCCTTCAGCTTTTATCTGGTAACCCCATCCCCCTTTATTTTACAACCCACCCCCTCGAGTCCCCCTCCCTTGGGAGGGGAAGGGGGAAGGAAAAGAAAAGAGGGGCTTTCGCCCCTCTTAGACTGCCCCGCCTAACTCGTCATTGTGAGGTTGGAAGTTCAAGATGGCCTTCTTTCTTGAACATTTCAATAGCTCTATTGAAAGCATCCGCATGTTCTTTGGGAAGGCCTCCATATGTGATTAACCAGTTTGCAATGTCAAAGGTTGGGTTTACCAACTTCTCCCAATCGCCCGGGTTATATTTCTTGACTGTCCATTCAAACATATAATCGCGCCAAGCATCTATCTGGGAGTGATATTTATCTCCTGCTTGTAATCTTGACAGGCCTCCCGTTTCTCTTAATTGCACAAAGAGACCCAAACTATTAAGCCAACCACGAGCGTTAAAAGGTAACACATTCTTTGCCTCCCCAATTCCTAACAGTTTGTCTAGGAGTTCTTCCAATTTATCATCCACTTCTACCTTGCCCTTAATAGAGCCCCCAAATATCCAAGACGCTACCCAAATGAAAATAAACATAAAGATAAAAAATGTTGCTATACCCCAACCCCACGACTTCAATATAATTCCGACGACAATTGCTGCTATTATTGCTACAAGTAACTTTATCCATGGATGACTACTGATAGTCATAATCCTTACCTCCCGTCCTCAAAATTCCATTCGTTTTTGAATCTGCTTAACGATGAGTTCTGATTATTAACACTTTGCTTAACTGTCTCTCAGCCTGTCTATTGGGTGCTCCTCATTATTAGACTCATCAACATAGCGCCACACTTTCCAGCCATTTTCTAAGTGATCGGATATTTGACCTGCTGCTGCTGAAGGACTGTATTGCTTGCCGTTCATTTCAATCCTCCTGTTTTTTAGGAATTTGGCATTGTATAATTTGCCTCTGTAGCGTCGAAACACTAGAATGGGGAATGATGGTCTACCTAGCTCAGTCGTTTTTGCTTCATTCTGACTGTTAGCCAAGATTTCATCTGCCCATGCTATTAAATGATGGCGGTCTGAGCCATCCGGGATCTGATTAGCAACCCTGAGTAAGAGTCTCGCCTTCTCGATAGACATTTGTAACCTCCTTAGTATAATTTCGCTACTATAGTAGCATATTAGTTTATGTTTGTCAAGTAGTAGATGTCACTGAAGGTGTAAAAAGCATGGTGAATCTGATTTTACGGGGAGTCATAGAGGGGCGCAGCCCCTCTTAAAAAAATTCCCCCTTCCCTTCATCAAGCCCCAAGGGAAGGGGGTCAGGGGGATAGGTCACCATTGTCATTGCGAGAAGCGTAGCGACGAAGCAATCCCAAGAGATAAACTTATTTATATGAGATTGCTTCGCCCCGATAAATCGGGACTCGCAATGACACCGACGGAAAGCCCCGTAAAACAAAAAATCTACGGCAGCTAAAATAAAAAGAGGGGTTTTAACCCCTCTTTTCGTATCCTTTAACTAATATCAACTCTGAAGCAGGTCAAGCCCTCGACCATTAGTACGGTTAAGCTAAGGGCATTACTACCCTTACACACACCGCCTATCAAACAAGTAGTCTACTTGTGGTCTTACCCCCTGTGATAAATCACAGAGGCGGGAGATATAATCTTGGGGCTGGCTTCGCACTTAGATGCTTTCAGCGCTTATCCAAACCAGACTTAGCTACCCAGCGATGCCCCTGGCGGAACAACTGGCACACCATAGGTCTGTCCCTCTCGATCCTCTCGTACTAGAGAGAGCCCCCCTCAAATCTCCGGACGCCCACGACGGATAGAGACCGACCTGTCTCACGACGGTCTGAACCCAGCTCGCGTACCGCTTTAACCGGCGAACAGCCGGACCCTTGGGACCTGCTTCAGC
>Ga0315282_10007182_pt1 | contig 18393 bp, 18 predicted proteins | sample YL17G07_20_MG_FD_203693 | JGI IMG/M metagenome (GOLD analysis project Ga0315282, IMG submission 203693) | Sediment microbial communities from Yellowstone Lake, YNP, Wyoming, USA - YL17G07_20 | ecosystem: Environmental > Aquatic > Freshwater > Lake > Sediment | place: USA: Wyoming | collected...
TCTCAGGATGATTCGTCTCCATGAATCGGTGAAAATTCTCTTCCCAGGTCATCACTTTTTCCACGGGAACATTATCAAGATAACCATTGGTTACAGCATAAAGAATACTTGACTGTTTCCCAAGGGACATCGGGGACTGCACGGGTTGCTTCAATACTTCTGTAATGCGTCGACCCCGCTCCAGTTGGTCCCTGGTTGCTTTATCTAATTCCTCACTCCCAAACTTGGCAAAGGCTTCCAATTCACGAAACTGGGCGAGCTCCAATCTTAGCCTTCCGGCTACTTGTCTCATCGCTTTTCTTTGAGCCGAGCCACCCACTCGGGATACGGATAATCCCACATTGATCGCCGGACGAATCCCGGCATTGAATAGATCTGGCTCAAGATAGATCTGCCCGTCCGTGATGGAAATGACATTGGTGGGGATATAAGCGGAGATATCTCCAAGCTGAGTTTCAATGATAGGCAAAGCGGTCAGGGAGCCACCTCCATATTTTGGAGCTAATTTAGCAGCCCTCTCCAACAGTCGGCTATGGAGATAAAAGATATCTCCGGGATAAGCCTCCCTTCCTGGTGGGCGGCGCAACAACAGGGAAAGTTGGCGATAAGCCCAAGCGTGCTTATAAAGGTCGTCATAGAGAATCAAAGCATCTTTCCCCTGTTCCATAAACTCCTCACCCATCGCACAGCCTGCATACGGGGCAATATATTGGAGTGGAGCCGGGTCTGATGAATCTGCTGCTACTATGATCGTGTACTCCATCGCTCCAAACTTCTCTAAAGTCGCTATGGCCTGAGCTACTTTGGATGTTCTCTGGCCAATGGCAACATAGATGCAAATCAAATTCTGACCCTTCTGAGCGATGATACTATCCAGGACAATGGCTGACTTGCCGGTAAAACGGTCACCAATGATCAGCTCACGCTGGCCCCGGCCAATAGGGATCATACTATCTATTGCTTTAATACCCGTCATGACGGGTGTATCGACGGGTGCTCTCTTTGTTACGTCTGGCGCCACTATCTCTATTGGACGAGTTTTTGTTGTCTTAATGGGCCCCTTACCATCAAGAGGGCGTCCCAGAGGGTCAACCACCCTTCCGATAAGTGCTTCCCCCACAGGGACCTCTATGACTCTCCCTGTCGTCTTTACCTCATCCCCCTCCTTGATCTTAGTGCAATCGCCAAGGATAACGGCACCAACATTCTCCTCCTCCAGGTTTAAAGCCAGACCAGTAATATCATGTGGGAATTGGAGTAATTCATTGTAAGCTGCCTCTCCTAACCCATGGATACGAGCGATGCCATCACCGACTTCTATCACTGTGCCCACATTAGCTACAGTAACGGCGGCTCCGTAACGCTCAATTTGCTCCTTAATTACAGCAACAATATCTTGGTCTCGGGTTGCCATCTTAACCCCTCTCCTTTGCAAATTGTTGAAGGAGCGCTACGCTCGAGGAGCGTTTCAATCGAGGACCACTTCGTTTGAGGATCGCTCCGCCCTGAACCTCGTAGGGTGTCAGGGCTCCGCTTGAGGTTTGAGGCAAAAAATTCTTAGCCTCTCGCCTCGAGTCCCGCTATGCGGGACGCTCCTCCAACCTCAAGGGCTTTCGCCCGATCCTTAAGTCCTATTGAGGGGACGCTCCTTAACGCCCTTCTTCGAGGCCGATCGTCTTCCCTCTACCTCCCCACTTCAACCAAACTTTTTTTCAAAGTCTCTAATTTTTGATGGATACTGCCGTCAATCAGCTTATCACCTATCCGGGCGATGAATCCCCCGATGATTGAAGCGTCTACGTGAGCATCAATGACGACCTTGCGCTCAACGATTTCTCCAAGACGACGAGAAATCGCCTTGCTCTCTTCGTCACCCAGAGGAAATACAGTCGTCACTTTAGCCCGTTCGATACCACGATGAGCATCCAGCAAATCATTATACTGTTGGGATATATCGCCGCTAATCCTTAATCGACCTTTACTGACCAGAAGAAGAGCTAGGTTAAGGGTCAGGGGATTGATCTCCCCCGATTTTGTTTGTAAAAGACTTTTTTTAGCATCGAAGGGGAGTCGAGGGTTCTGCAGCAAAGCCATGAGTTCTTCATCTTTGGTTAAGTCGGCTATTTTCCGCAGACTTTCTTGCCAGCTCTCCAACTCATTTCTTTCCACGGCCAGCTCGAAAGCAGCCTGGGCATAGCGTTTAGCAGAACTTATTCTAGGCATCTCTTTCGTTAACTTTTCTTGAGAGTCGCACTCTCCCGAAGCGTCTCCTCGATCAGTTTACGATGTTTCTCCCTATCCAGAGTCTCTTTGATCACTTTTTCAGCGGCCGCAATGGAAATATCGACAAACTCTCGACGCAAATCCTCAACGATTTTATCGCGCTCTACCTCTAACTCAGCTCGAGTTCGATCAACGATCACCTGTGCCTGCTTTGTGGCCTCCTGTCTCGATTCCTCCTTTAGTCTTTCCCCGACTTGCATGGCTTGGGCGATGATGGCCTGTGTCTCCTGGCGCCCTTTCTCAATCTGTTTTTGCACCTCTCCCTTAGCCTGCTCATATTCTTTCTTTGTGGCCTCAGCCAGTTCCATTCCTTCCTTTGTTCTTTGCGCCCTCTCGTCAAGTATCTTCATAACGGGTTTGTACAAAAAGATGCGTAATAGAACAAATAGGACAATGAAATTGATGATAAAAACCACCAACAGTGGTAAATTAATACCCAGACTGGCGAAACCTCCCATTTTGCCCTCTTCAACTGTTCATTCCTATCAAACTAAAGTTATCGTCTGAAGAACTTAAACTCGCAGGACTAAGAAAGTAACCAATCCGGCAAAGGCAAACACTAACAGCACGATTGTGATCATAATAAGTGCTAAACTAATGGGTAAACCCCCTCCATTTTCCATTGTTTATACCTCCTCACTTCACGACCATCGCTAAAATGATACATACGATCAGGACGTAAATCCCTATAGCCTCGGCAAGCGCACCAATCAAAATCATGTTGGTGAGGATGGCACCTCTGGCTTCGGGGTTGCGTCCCAGGGATTGCATGGCTGAAAAGCCAATCAGCCCCAAAGCTAATGCCGGACCGAAAAACCCCAAACCCGCAGCTAACCCGATCACTAACATTTTCATTACTTCTGGTGTCATTGACGATACCCTCCTTTCCTCTTTTTTTATTCTGTCTCTTCATGCGGAGATACAGCAATCGTACCAAAGACCAGGGTTAAACCGGAAAAGATAAGAGCTTGAATCATGCCGATCAGTAATTCTAACCCATAAAAAGGGATGGTAAATACAAGGGGAATAAGAAAACAGGAGACCAAGATCAGTATCTCACCGGCCGTCATATTGCCGAAGAGACGGAAGGTGAAGCTCAGCATACGTGTCAAATGGCTGAATATCTCCAATACTCCAACGAATAGACTGATGAATCCGAAAACAATGTTCATCATGGCCAGGCCTATCTTGCCTGTCAGGAGCTGTTTAAGCCCTTGTCCCATCTGGCCAACATTGATGAACTCGCTGAGGTAATGTAAGACTCCTACTGACCTCATCCCCCAGGATTCAACGAAGATAAAAGACATAATGGCGATGGAAAGGGGGACGTTGACGTCCGTATTCGCTGATCGGAAGAGAGGCGCAAATTTTCCGTCATGCTCGATGATCCCGATGGAGCCAAAAAAGGGCAGGAGAGCCAGGTAAGCATTAGATATGACGTAGATGAAGATGGTGGCTACCCCAGGGAAGAGCATTCTGGCATGTTTTTTGCTGCAAACACTTTCAACAAAATTCAACAATCCCTCCACAATTGTCTCTGCCATACCTTGACGTCTGCCTGGAATGAGTTTCATTTTATAAGTAAAGACAAAGGACAGAACTACCAGCACGATGATAGTAAACCAGGAGGCAATGAGAGTGTTCGTCACAGAGAAGTGACCGACATGAAATATACTCTCCGAAGGAAGCTCAATAGTTGGTCTGGGGACTTGGAAGATGCTTGGTGGTTTCTTACCCAGAAAGCTGGACCCGAGAGGACCAAAAACCAAGCCAATGCCAAAGAGGACTAAAACAGGGATGAAGAAAAAAACAAGAATTCTTAGCCGGCCCCGACCCATTATTGTTTGCTCTGCTTATTTTTTCTTAGTTTTTCCTGCTCAGCCTGATACCGAAGAAGCATGCGAAATAAACCAAAAAATGCTACGACTGTCCCGAAACCAAGACCAATAAGGGTAAATAAAGGACGCTTATTAAAAACCTCAGGACGATCGAGCCAATAACCAATCCCTACTGGGATGATCAAACTCAAACCCACATACCAACCTACTGTAAGTAAGAATTGAAGTGGCCTTACCCACTCTTTCAGACGACCCTCCAAGAGCGGTTACGAAGATAAGGGCTTGCTCCTTTTACACATGATCGCTTATGAACAAAGGTGATTAGTATCAGGGAGCAACAAAACGTGAATTAGGTAACATACATCAAAAAAGTTGTCAATCCTTTTTTAAATTCCTTATTATCATATTTAATATCAAGCAGATAGAGGGTGATCCACTGGGTGGGAGAGGAGGTGAAGATCTTTTTCTTTATCGACTCTCCCCTCCATTTTACAATGGCCATCAAAGATTCCTCCCTCATTAATGGTAAGGATCGGGGTGAGGAGATTTCCAAAGAACTTGCCTGTAGGATGTATCTCAACCCGTCCCTTGGCAAAGACCTCTCCCTCCAAATGGCCATTGATGACAATTGTATTCGCCTCGATTTTCCCTTTGACAACTGCTGTCTCGCCAACGATTAATGTTCCACTCTCGAAGATCTCTCCCTCGAATTTCCCGTCCAGACGAAATATGCCTTCGAAAGTCATCTTCCCCTCAAAGACGACCTCCTTCCCGAAATAACCGCTGATCTCCTCTGAGGCAGAGGAGGGTTTAGAACCACCTTTAGTGAACAGAGATTTTCCTCCTGACATGGGACACTCCTTTCCTCCGAACAGAAGGCAAAGGGCATAGGGCTAAGGGCATGACGTTGTTCCTCTTTAGATTGGATCTAAAAAACTCTATGCCCTATGCGCTGTGCTCTATGCGTTTTTTAGGATGGCTTCTATAATCCTTTCCAAATCTTCATAGGAATAGTATTCGATCTCAATCTTTCCTCTTTTTCCATTTTGTGTAATGCGGACTTTCGTCCCCAAGTATCGCCTCAAGGAGTCCTGGAGGCTGTCCATTTGACTCTCTAAGTCACTCCTTTCCTTTGCCGGAATAACCACTCTTTTCGGTCTCTCTGACCATCGCTTCGCTAACGCTTCGGCCTCTCTTACCGAGAGACCCTTCCTGATAATGAGGGCGCAGAGTTCCTTCTGTTTCTCTTTGGTTTCGAGGCTGAGGATAGCCCTCGCATGTCCAGAAGTGATCCGATTTTGGAGAAGTTGGTTTTTCACTTCCGGAGGGAGTTTCAGCAGACGGATGGTATTGGTGATGGTGGTTCGATCTTTTCCGATCCGTGTGCTTAATTCTCCCTGACTGATGTGGAACTCTTCGGTGAGTCGCTTGAAGGCTTCAGCCTCTTCAATCGGGTTAAGATCCTCTCTCTGTAGGTTTTCAATGAGAGAAATCTCCAGGACATCGGTTTCTCCGACCTCCTTCACCAACACAGGGACTTCCTTCAGGCCTGCTTTTTGAGCTGCCCGCCAGCGACGTTCTCCTACGATCAGTTCATAACCCTGGTCCACCCTTCTGACAATCAGAGGTTCCAAGATCCCTTTTTCTTTAATGGATTCTGCTAATCCCTGAAGTTTCGATTCATCAAAATGTTTTCGGGGCTGAGATCGGTTGGGGGCGATCTCTTCGATCCCGCAGTAGAGGATCGTCTTGGATTCCTCTTGTCCAAATCCTGGGATAAGAGCTCCCAGGCCCTTTCCTAAAGCAATTCTCTTAGTTGCCATCGATCTTTCCGTCGGCCATGATCTCTCTGGCCAGATTCAAATAACTTTCTGCACCCTTTGAATGGATATCGTATAAGAGGACAGGTTTCCCATAGCTAGGGGCTTCGCTCAGTCGAACGTTTCGGGGGATGATCGTCTTAAACACCTTATCTTTGAAGTGGCGCTTCACCTCATGGGCCACTTGGTGGGAGAGGCTGTTTCGGCCGTCAAACATGGTGAGCAGGATTCCCTCGATCTCCAGTTTTGGATTGAAGGACTGTTTTATCAACCGGATCGTTTTGAGAAGCTGACCCAGCCCTTCCATAGCGTAATATTCGCATTGGAGGGGGACGATGACGGAGTGGGCCGCCGTCAATGAATTGATCGTCAGCAGGCCCAGTGAGGGAGGGCAGTCGATAAAGATATAATCGTAGTCCGCCTCAACCTCTTTGATCAGGCGATCCAACTTCCTCTCGCGATCCTTCTCCTGGATCAGTTCCACTTCCGCACCGATGAGGTCGGTATTTGAAATGATCACATCCAAATAGGTAAGCGCTGTCTTCTGGATCATCTCCTTTAGCCCTGAACCCCGTAGCAGGGCGTGATAAATGGTCCCATTGGATGTCTCTTTGCTTAAACCTACACCACTCGTTGAATTTCCCTGAGGATCGATGTCAATGAGCAGAACTTTCTTCTCTGCCACAGCAATGGAGGCAGAGAGATTGACTGCTGTTGTGGTCTTCCCGACCCCTCCTTTTTGATTGGCAATACAAATCACTCTCGCCATCCCCAGCCCGCTCTAAAGGAATAGTGGAATGGTGGAATAATGGAATACTGGGTAAAAGTTAGTAAATTTCGTGATTTATGTTTCAGAACAAAATCCTTAGCTCCCTTTCCCGAATTTTCAGGATTCTTGTAAATGAGATTTTGAGTCACCATTTGGTTATTAGGTCGCGATTTGCTCTTCTCTGCTCTTAACCCATTATTCCATCGCTCCAATATTCCATCATTCCAGTTCTTGTTTATAGCACAAAAAAGGAATGTATGGAAATGTAAAAGTCATCCTCTTTCCAAATCCCCCAGCATCTCCCTTTTGCTAAAGGGGGGCAAGGGGGGATTATTGTTTTTCAAATAAAAGAATCGATCTTTTCAAAGAACTGAAGGGTAGAGAAAAAGGCACAGTCTTTTGCAATCGGTATCGAGCTTCTTCCATTGTGGGGAGGAGTCGCATTTCTTTCCTGTCCACTCGACCTTTCATCGCCAATACGATTCCTACCTTTCTCAGTAAAGGGAAACTGAGGACGAGAAAGGTCTGGAGATCTGAGAAGGCTCTTGACATGACGATATCGAATCGCCCCTCCAGACCTTTGAGGATCTCCTTGTCTTGAACACGACCATGGATTGCCTCAATCCCTTTTAAACCGAGCCTTCGGATGATGTGCCTTTGGAAATCGACCTTCTTACGAACAGAATCGATCAGGGTAACCTCAAGAGAAGGCTCCACCATTTTTAAAGGGATTCCAGGAAAGCCTGCTCCTGAGCCAATGTCTAAGAGGGTGGAGATGTTGGAAAAATAAGGAAAGACGGAGAGGGAATCGAGAAAATGTTTAAGAACGATTCCCTTCTCCGTCCGAATGGCTGTGAGGTTGATCTTTTGATTCCATTTGAGAAGTTCCTTGAGATAGAGATCGAAAGCCTCAGCAGTCTTTTCATCCAAATGGATCCCAAACGTCTTGGCCCCTTCCATGAGGAGGTTTTTATTTTCAGCTTCCATATGGAATGCATCTTCCCTTGAAACATCAACTAATCACATGAAGACCGAGTCGAGAGAAGTCTTCATCGAAACCGAGGCAAACGATATCCTCAAGAATTGTCTTTACGACCACATAAGAGATGGCATCACAAAAAGAAAGCCTCTTGTCTTTACTGAAAAGGCGAAAGATCTGTTCAGCCTCTTTGCGAACGGAGTCATCATAGTAAATGACATTAAGAACGGGCTTAATCTCATCAAGGAACCGAATAGCCGCTTTTGAGTTAAAACGATAAAGCAGAAGGGTGGCTGTTTCACTGATGATGTCCCATGTTGTCCAGAGGGAAATCTTTTGGTCTAACGCTTCCTTTAGGATTTGACCTGCCCGGGAATATAAGGGACGTCCATAAAATTATAAATTCCCCGATAAATAAATCATCGGGATAAAAAGCTAAGAGTTACATCTTCCATTAAAATGGATGGAAAATCTAGCCTGCTATTTTAGCCTCGATTTTCTCAGAAGGTACTTTGCTTTCAAAAGATATTCGATGTCCTGTTCATCTTTAATGTTTGGTTTTCTAATCTTTTTAAGACGGATGAGATCGTCGATAGACGGAATTCGAAAACTAACATTTTCTGCCGCTTCCTCTTTTAGGACAGAATTCTTGTAGCACTCTTCAAATTCGATTGTTTCATTCTCAATATTTTTTACACTTCTTTGGAAAAAAAGATCGTATTTCTTCATCCCGGAGAAACCTGTCACCATAGGTCTCTGTGTGTCAGGGGGATAGGAAAGCTCAAAATGAAGTTCATCTGAGAGAAAGTGAAGGGATTTTTTCTTGTCAGCAGGGTCGACCCAAAGATCGTGGTCTGCCGTGAGAACAGGCCCGCCATAAAGGATGACCGCTCGGCGACCGATAATGAGATATCGGATTTTTCGCCGATTGAACTCTCGAATAAGGTCGAAAAGCTTAACCTCTTTTTCTGGTTCCATACTGCTGGAGGCCGAACTTCTTGATGAATATCTGAATCTCTTCCCACTCCCTGTCAATATAACGTAACCTCTCGGAAGGAGAATACTTCGAAAACCAGAGCAGATCTTGTGTAATTTGAAGTCTCCGCCATCGAGGGATGTCTTTCAGTGATTTTGGATACACGATCTTTTTATGAAGCATGAAATAATTTTAGCATGTTTTAGAGAAAGTGTGAACTTAAAAAGAGAAATAGAGGGAATTATAGGTGGTATAATGGAAAAGGTTAGAAAGTGGTCCGGCTAAACGGTAAGTTCAACCTATTCATTTCTTTTTGACGTCCCTGGTTCTTTCTGTTACAATGCCCACAATTTAATTTATTTTGTTTCAAATCACCCTCACCCCCACCCTCTCCCGTCGAGGGAGAGGGAAAATTAAGGAACCCTCTTCCATCAAAGATGAGGAAAGGATGGGAATTCCTGCCTGTCGGCAGACAGGGGAGAGGGTGAAGGGATCATGATATGACCAAAGCGAAAACCCATTTTGTATGTCAATCCTGCGGATATCAAGCTCCTAAATGGCTGGGGAAGTGTCCAGGATGTCAGGAGTGGAACACCTTTGTTGAAGAGCAAATCATCGAGGAAAAAATTCCTGAACGCGACTTTCTCGGTTTTGAGGCAACGGCTTTTCCGATACCGATCACTGAGGTCGTCGGCGAGGAGAGGGGGCGGTTCCAGATCGGGATCGGAGAGTTTGATCGGGTCTTGGGGGGGGGGATTGTTTTCGGATCGGTGATTTTGGTCGGAGGGGATCCAGGCATTGGCAAATCGACACTTCTCCTCCAGGTGATGAACCGCTTGGCATCAAAAGGGAGGGAAGTCCTTTACATTTCAGGGGAAGAGTCTCTCCAGCAGACCAAGATGAGGGCAGAAAGGTTAGGAATCTTCTCCGATCAACTCTTTGTTGTCTCAGAAACATCCTTAGAGAAGATCCTCCAGGATATCGAAACACTCAAGCCATCCACTGTGGTCGTTGACTCAATTCAGACCATCTACTCCTCTGACCTTCCTTCCACACCGGGATCGATTACCCAGGTGAGGGAAGCGTCGAGTCGATTACTCTATTTGGCAAAACATCTCTCTATTCCCATCTTTCTTGTGGGCCATGTCACCAAAGAGGGTTTTATTGCAGGGCCAAAAGTCTTAGAACACATGGTGGATACAGTTCTTTATATTGAGGGAGAGGCCAACCACTCCTTTCGCATTTTGAGGGCGGTGAAGAACCGTTTTGGCTCCACCAATGAAATTGGAGTCTTTGAGATGAAGGATTCTGGGTTGGTAGAAGTTCTCAGCCCTTCTGAATTCTTTCTTTCTGAACGGACCCAACATACCTCCGGTTCGGTCGTCATGCCCAGCATGGAGGGCTCCAGACCCATCTTGGTTGAACTTCAGGCCTTGATCGTTCCTACACATTTTGGCATCCCGCGGAGAACTGCCCAAGGGGTGGATGCCAACCGTGTTTCACTTCTGGTTGCTGTGATGGAGAAGAGATTGGGAATGCATCTGCTCAGTCAGGACATCTTTCTCAACATCGCCGGCGGGATGAAAGTGGAAGAGCCTGGTATTGACTTAGCAGTGATTGCCTCGATCGCCTCAAGTTTTAAGGATAAAATGATCGACCCTGAACTGGCAGTCTTTGGGGAGGTGGGGCTGGGAGGAGAAGTGAGGGGAATCAGCCAATCAGAAGTGAGGGTGAAAGAGGCCTCGAGGTTGGGATTTAAACGATGCCTTTTTCCAAAACAGAATCAGGAGAAGATGAAGGGGATGAAAGGCATCGAATTGATCGGGGTCAGGACGGTTGAAGAGGCAATGAAAGTCCTCTTTTAAATTTCAAAATCCCTGCCTGTGCCTGCCTACGGTAGGCAGGGCAGGCAGGCAAATGCCAAATTCCAAATTAAGCTTAAAGTTCAAATGCCAAATGGCAAATAACAAATTTGATATAACCCAGAATTTTTGAAATTTGAGCTTTGTCATTTGACATTGTTCTTAAAGAAGGGAGCCTTATGAAAAAATGGGCAGTCAGATTGATTTTGATCCTTTTTGTCTCTTTATATGCCCTTCCTGGTGAAGGACAGGAGAAGATCGAGAACCCGGGGGAGCTCTACGATTCATCTATGGGACTTTATTACAAGGGCAGATGTGAAGAGGCCGCTAAAGGGTTTTCAAAAATCATCCAATCCTTTCCGGAAAGTAAATTGGTCTCCTACTCCCAATATATGATCGGTCTGTGCCATTTTAAAATGGAAAGATATGAAGAGGCCCTTAAACAATTCGAGCTCTATTTAAAGACCTACCCTGAAGGCGACCGTACTAAAGAAGCGGAGAGGAGAATTCAAATTTCAAAGGCGAAGTTGAAAGAGACAACACTCCCTCAGGCCACCCCTTCTGAGAAGGTGGAGCCAAAAACGGAAGAGGTCACATCCGCTCCTGAGGTGAAAGAGGTCAAAAAGGTTAAAAGACGGATCTGTGCTCAGGTCTTCTATCTCAATGTCCAGAATATTGAGGAAGTGGAGAAGAAGGTGAAGGAGTTGAAACGGATAGGTGTGGATACGCTGATCCTCAGGGTCTTTCAGAACAAAGGGGATCGAATGTATAAATTTGTTACGCCTCGTCATGAGGAAGGGGTTTATTTCAAGACGGAATATGCCCCGGTCGTAGAGGATATTTTGGGTCCTCTCACAGAGATCGCTCATCGATACGGCCTCGAGGTCTTCGCCTGGATGACGACGCGCTATGCCAATTACGGGTTAGAGGGAAATTCTGAATATCGATGTAAAAGCTATAATTTTGAGACGAGGAAGGTGGAGGAAACCAGGGGTTTTAACCTCTTCCATCCCGATGTTCTAAAACGCCTCGAAGGCCTTTTCCGTGACCTCGGCCGCTATCCCATTGAGGGAATCCTATTCCAGGACGACTTGATCCTTAAACATAACGAGGATTTCAACACCGATGCCAACAAAGCCTTTTTGAAAGAATTTGGATACGCACCCCATCCCGATCGTTTTTATGTCGATCCTTACAAATCGAAGTCCGGCACGTATTATGTGAAAGCCTATACTGAAGATTTTTGGTCTTGGGCAGACTGGAAGAATCGTTGGTTGATGAATGTGGCCCAAAAATTGATGGATGCCGCAAAAGAATCGAATCCTAACTTGCGATTTGCGATCAACTTATATTATGAGGCTGTCCTCAACCACACCAATGGAGTGGCCTGGTTTTCCCAAACCCTTTCAAAGGCGTTAGAAAAGGATTTTGACTACTATGTAGTGATGGCTTACCATCGCCAGGCAATGAGAGAAAAGAATTTAGGAGTTGGAAAGGCCATTGACTTGATGGCGGAGGTGACACAGAAGGCGGTTAAGTTAGTGGGGGACCCCTCTAAAGTGCTGATGAAGTTTCAGATCTACGATTGGAAGAGTTATGAAGTCGTGGCCCAGAAAGAGGTGGAAAAGATTTTGGCCGGGATCCTGAACCAAGGAGAAGTAAGTTTAGCTTTTTACCCCTACCTCGATCAATTCCCCCTCCATTTATTAAAAGGGAAGTGGACCTCCTCCAAATAAAATGCGGAATTCGGATTTCGGAATCCTAACTGGTTAGAAATGGGTTTAATTCCGCAATCTGCAATCCGCAATCCGCATTTGATTATGGTTATTCGATTTTGATCCAATCAGGATCTGCTTTGAATTCTTCTGCCTCTTTTGGCAGCCCTTTCTCCAACATGTTCTTGGCTTGTTCCATCTGTTTTTTCCAATCATTCGCTTTCTCTTCCAAGGCCTTCGTCTCAGATTTTAACTTCCGTTGAATGCTCTTGGATTTGAATTTCGACTCCTCCAGTTCTTTCTCCTTAGCCTTCCCGGCGGCATGGGCAGTTTCATAATTTTTGTTGGCATTGAGAAGTTTTTCATTCCACTCCTTTGTCTTGGCCCTCCACCATTCCTCTCCTCGGCCGATCAGATCTCTTCGTTCTGGGGCTGATTTGGGCTCTTTCTCCAGATCCTCTTCTGTGGTTACTTGAGGCGAGAGAAGAGGAGTTGGCTCTATAGAAGTTTTTTTCTTTTGGACTTGGTTTCGATACTTTTCCGGAACCAGGCCCAAGTCGTCTGTAAAGTGGACCGTCCCTTTCTCATCCACCCATTGATAGACCTCTTGACCGATAGCGAATGAGAAGGAAATCAGCCAGCCGATGAATATCAATAAACCAAGTTTTCTCATCTCATTCCTATCTCTAGAAGTTCGGAGTGAAAACACAAAACAGAAAAACCAGAACTCATTAATCAAGGAATCATTCTTTACTCCATACTCCGAACTAAACACTCCGAACTTATTAATGGACCTCCGCCCAATTCTTCCCTGAGTGGATGGAGACCTTGAGAGGGACAGAGAGTTCCATTACAGTCTCCATTCCATCCTGGATCATGGGAAGGGCCTTTTGTAGTTCCTCTTCAGGGACTTCAAAGACCAACTCATCGTGAACCTGCATGATCATCTTAGTCGAAAGACTGAGTTCTTCTATCCGGTTCTGGATATGAATCATCGCCAACTTGATGATATCCGCTGCTGTCCCTTGAAGAGGTGTATTGATCGCCATCCTCTCAGAGGCCTGCCGGATGGCCACAGTTGGGGATTGGATATCCGGTAGATATCGGCGCCGATGAAGGAGTGTGGTCACATACCCCTTCTGTCTGGCCTCTTCTAAACTGTATTCGATATAGGTTTGAGCCTTAGGATATTTTTTGAAATAGGCATCGATATAGGCCTGTGCGATCTTCGGTTCTGACCCCAATTGTTGGGAGAGACCATAGGCGCTCATCCCGTAGATGATACCAAAGTTGATCACTTTGGCCTCCCTCCTCATGGAAGGAGTGACCTTCTCCATTGGAACGCCGAAGATCTTGGAGGCCGTTCGAGTATGAATGTCTTCCTCCTTATGGAAAGCTTCCATCAACGTTTCGTCCTGGGAGAAATGGGCAAGAATCCTCAATTCGATTTGAGAATAGTCAGCAGAGACGATCGTCCATCCTTTCTCCGGAATAAAGGCCTGGCGAATCCGGCTTCCCTCCTCTGCACGAATGGGAATGTTTTGAAGGTTAGGGTCACTCGAAGAGAGGCGTCCTGTAGCGGTTACGGTTTGATTATAAGAAGTATGGACGCGTCCGGTTTTCGGATGAATCAATTTAGGAAGGGCATCGATATAGGTCGATTTGAGTTTACTCAGATTCCGATAACCAAGGATCTCCAAAGGCAGGTCGTTTTGAAGGGAGAGCTTGGTCAGAACATCCACATCCGTAGAGTAACCCGTTTTGGTCTTCTTGACCACAGGCAGTTTTAGCTTATCAAAGAGGATCTTTCCCAGTTGTCGGGAAGAGTTGATATTGAAGACCTCTCCAGCCAGTCCGTAGATTCGCTCCATCTTCTGCTGGAGCTGAGTTTCGATCTCTTTAGAAAATTCTTGAAGGAGATCGATATCGATCTTTACCCCATTCATCTCCATCTTCGCTAAGACAATGGCGAGCGGCAATTCCATCCGATAGTAGAGATCCTTCAACCCTTCCTCCTCAAGTTTCGGGAGGAGGAGGTGCGAAAGCTGGAGCGTTACGTCCGTATCCCCACAACTATAATCCCTCGCCCTTTCGAGCTCAACCCTGTCGAAGCTCACCTCCTTGCTTCCGGTTCCCACCACCTCTTTATAGTTGGTGACATTCCGATCCAAATATTCCCTAACAATTTCTCCGAGGTTATGGTTGTGTTTGGTGGGATTGAGGAGGTAGGAGGCGATCATCGTATCACAGGAGATCCCCTGGAGACGGATGCCATAGCGTTTCAGAACGATCCAATCGTATTTGAGGTTCTGTCCCACCTTATTCACTTTTCTATCTTCGAGAATGGGTTTTAACTCTTCCAATACCCAAGGAAGAGGGAGTTGCTCTTCGGCCTCCCGAAGGCGATGGCCGACGGGAATGTAGAAGGCTTGATCTGATTTGTAAGAGAGACTGATTCCCACCAAATCAGCCCACATCGGATAGGGCGAGGTGGTCTCCAGATCGATGGAAAAGGACTTGGCCTTTTTCAACTCTTCCAGTAAAGCGAGGAATTCATTTTGGTCCGTAGTCAAACGATAGTCCCTCTTTGCAGGCCTCTTTTCTTCGGGAAGTTCTTTTAGAAGTTTGTTGAACTCTAATTCTTTGAAGATCTCTCTCAGGCCGTTTTGATTGGGAGAGCCTGGAGCAAAGTCATTGAGTCGGTAAGTGAGAGGCGCATCGGTATGGATCGTTGCTAATTTCCGACTGAGTCGAGCCTGTTCTCCATAAGTTTCTAAATTTTCTTTCAATTTTTTCTGACGAACCTGATCCAAATGGGTCAGAAGGTTTTCGATCGACCCAAAAGTCTTGATCAATTCGATGGCCGTCTTCTCCCCTATCCCGGGGACACCCGGGATATTATCGATGGCATCTCCGGCCAAACCCATCACCTCCACCACCTGTTCAGGCTTCACCCCGAAACGCTGGACCACCTCCTCCACTCCAAATCTTTTTTCCTTCATCGTATCGTAAACCCGGATCCGGTCACTGACCAGTTGGAGAATGTCTTTATCACCCGTGATGATGACGACATCGACCTCCGATGCCAATCCTTTGGCAACCGTTCCAATGAGGTCATCGGCCTCGTATCCTTGCATCTCTAAGGTGGCAATTTGATACTCTTCGATGATCCTCCTGATATAGGGAATTTGAGGGACCAGAGCCTCTGGCATCGCAGGTCGATTGGCCTTGTATTCTTTATAGATTTCACTTCGAAAGGTGGGGGCCTTCGAATCGAGGACGACTGCGAGGTAGTCCGGCTGATGTTCTTTTAGAACCTTGAGAAGCATTTGGGTAAAGCCAAAGATGGCATTGGTCGGGAGGCCTTTGGAATTGGAAAGGTGTCTGATCGCATAAAATGCACGAAAGATGTAAGAAGAACCATCCACCAGAAAGAGTCGGGGGCGATCAGACATATACCTCACAGCATAGGGCAAAGAGCATGGGGCATAGCGTTAAAATGATTTACTCTCTGCGCTATGCGCCATGCGATTCATTATTAAGGGGTCAAGGGATATTCATATACACTCGATTTCCACCGGAATTTTTGGCGACATACATCGCATCGTCAGCGGATTTGACAAACCTCTCCAGACTGAAGCGTTCCTGGAACTCCACTAAGCCGATGCTAACCGTAATGTCTTGAAATCCAGCCTGTTCGATGGAAGAACGGATCCGTTCTGCAATGGCCAAGGCTTGATCGAGAGAGGCACCGATGAGGAGGGCGGTGAATTCATCCCCTCCGTAGCGATAGCCGGAATCGACATTGCAACGGATTGAATTTCTTACGATTTCGCCAACCTTCCTCAAGACTTTATCCCCTTCCAAATGACCATAGAGATCATTATATCGTTTGAAATGGTCGAGATCAAACATCAATAAGGAGAGGGAGGTCTTCTGACGCTTCATGCGAACAAGTTCCGCTTCTAAAGTCTTGAAGAAATGGCGGTAGTTATAGAGGGCAGTCAGATCATCGGTGATGGAAAGTCGTCTGACCTCTTCCTCCAGTTTCTCTTTTTCTATCAAGCTACGGGATTTTTCTAAGGCTTGATTGACAATGTGAATCAAATGCTCATTCTCAAAGGGTTTCTTAACGAAGTCCGTTGCTCCTTCTTTGAGAGCCTGAATGGCATTGTCCACCGTCGCAAAGGCGGTGAGCATGATCACGCATTGGAGAAGGTTGTTCTGCCGAATCCTTCTCAAGGCTTCATTTCCATCGATTCCAGGTAGGTTAATATCCATCAGGATGACTTCCGGCTTCTCCTTTTGCGCCTTCTTCACCCCATCTTCACCCGTTAGGGCGGTGATGACATCATATCCCTCAACAAGGAGCAGGGCCTGAATGATTTCCAACGTGTCCGGTTCATCATCGACGATGAGAACCTTCCCCTTCGGACCTCTATGAATGGAGGACTCTTCCATTTTCATTCTCCATAGAGCGGGGGATGGTGAAATAGAAGGTGGTTCCCTTCCCTAATTGGGACTCCACCCAGATCTTGCCGCCGTGTTCCTCAATCAGCCGTTTGGTGATGGCAAGCCCCAAACCTGCCCCACCGTGTTTGCCTGTCTCAACCTGATAAAATTCGTCAAAGACCCTTTCAATCTTATCCTTCGGAATGCCCATCCCAGTGTCTCGAATCTCATGAACAATATAATCATCCTTTCGGCGGGCGATGATCCTGATCTGACCTTCCTCCGAAGTAAATTTGACGGCGTTGGAGAGGATATTGACGAAGATATCATGGAACCCATTCCTGTCCGCATAGACATAAAGGTCTTTGGGTATGTCGAGTTGGATGGAGATGTTCTTATCCGTTGGCCTGACTTCATTGATATAACCGCTGACGACTTCAGAGAGATGGAGAGACTCTTGAGAGATGTGGAGACGGCCCGATTTGAGTCGGGACAGATCCAGCATCCGATCCATTCTCGATTGGATTCGGTTGGTATTCCTCTGGATGGAGAGGAGGTACGATTTTAAGTACTCGGGTAGCGTTCCTCCCTTCTCCGAAAGGATGAAGTCGATGTTGGATTTGATGATCGTGAGGGGGGTCTTCAGCTCATGGGAGGCGATGCCGATGAATATCAATTTGGTCACGTCCACCTCCTTTAACTTACGGTTCACCATGTCCAGTTCCTTCTTGGTGGATTCAAGATCCTGGAGTATCTTCTGAGCCGAGGTCTTCGTCTGATTCAATTCTTCAAGGGTTTCCTCAAAAAGACGTGTTCGTTCGTCCACTTTTTTTTCGAGATCGTCTCTCGATTTTTTGAACTGGAGGGTCATCTGGTTGAAGGCTTTGGCCAAATCTCCGATCTCATCTCTCGATTGAATATCAACCGTCTGGGCCAGTTCTCCTTTTGCCACTCTCTCCGTGGCCGTCACCAACTTTTCAATGGGTTGAAGCAGAATCCGTGTAAGGACGAAGGTGAACAAAATTCCTACACCGATCAGCCCGAGACTGATAAGGATGATGTCCCTTCTCATTTTAATCATCCTGTTCGTTAACGGGGAGAGCGAAAGTCCGATTTGGAGGGTCCCAATGGATTGGCCCTCTTTGGATTGGAGAGGCTGAGTGAGTTGATACGTAAGATTGGGATCGGGAAGAACCCCCTTCTTCACTGCATAGGCCAAACTCTCTCCGGAAGGATCCGAGAAGGAACATAGAACAACATCCTCATCCTCAACGAGGCTCTCTGCAATGCGTTGGAGAGAGGATCGATCCGATAGGTCAATCCCTTGTTCAATAAGAGAGCGAAAATTATTGACTATCGATTTTCCATGAGATTCCAGGTGGCTTCGATGGAAGGTCATTTCCCTTGCCATAAAGAAATATCCAAATGCCAATGAACCCACCACGGCGATACAGATCATCGCTGTGAGGAATTTGAGTGTCAGGCTGATTCGAAATCGGAAAAAGGATTTAAACGGGCTCATAGATGCAGTAAGGTTCCTCTGCCATGTAATTTCCGAGGCTTTCATAGGCCCTGGCCCGACAGCCTCCACAGACCTTTCTAAATTCACATTTTCCGCATTTTCCTTGATACCCATCGGTATTTCGAAGATTTTGGAAGACCTCAGAGATGGCCCAAATCTCCTGGAAAGGTTTTTCTT
>Ga0315282_10007183_pt1 | contig 18391 bp, 13 predicted proteins | sample YL17G07_20_MG_FD_203693 | JGI IMG/M metagenome (GOLD analysis project Ga0315282, IMG submission 203693) | Sediment microbial communities from Yellowstone Lake, YNP, Wyoming, USA - YL17G07_20 | ecosystem: Environmental > Aquatic > Freshwater > Lake > Sediment | place: USA: Wyoming | collected...
TCAACGTAGAGCCGGGGGAAAAGGTTGGCGCCGCCGCAGACGCCGCCATCGCCGCCCGCCAGCGTCGCTTCCAGCAACTGCTCTTCAGGGCCGCAGAAGAGCCGGAACGGATGGGGTACGGCGCGGCGCACCGCCGAGAAATAGGCCATGTCTCCGGAACTGTCTTTGAGGCCGGCAATCGGCAGATTCGCGGCCGCCCGCTTCACGGTTTCCGGCTGAAACTCGATGTCCGTCAATGACGGAATGTTGTAAAGAAAGACGGGCAGCGGGAGACGAGGAACCAAACGATCCAGATACCCGAGCACTTCTTCCTGACTGAGCGGGAAATAGAACGGCGGCGTCAACACCAGCGCGGCCGCCCCGCACTCCGCCGCCTCCCCAGCCAGGCGTTCTGAGTTGCCCGCGGAGGGGTCGCAAAGGCCCACCAGCACAGGGACACGCGGCGGGCAGATGGCGCAGGCTCGGCGCACCAACTCGCTGCGAAGCTCGGAATCCAGGTGCGGGCCCTCACCGGTGGTGCCCAAGATGAAAACGCCCGAGACCCCGCCCGACGCGACGTGTGCAAGCATCCGCGCCAGTGCCGCTCGATCCAGTCGCCCGTCGGCGTCCAGGGGCGTCGCCAACGGGGGGATGATGCCGCTGAATCCGGCTTTATCCGTGTTCATCCGTGTCCATCCGTGGTGAATTGTCCGGGTTAAGGTCCTCGGGTCTCACCCCTTTCTCGAAATTCAATTGGTATGCGGGGAGAATACAGCAAGAGCGGACCGGCGTCAATTCGTGGAACGTCTAAGCGGCGACAAAGTGTCGGCTCTGCGGCTTCAACAAGTTGGTCGCATTGCACCGATGCCTCGGGCCATCCGTGTTCATCCGTGTTCATCCGTGGTGAATTATCCAGGCTAGAACACGTCCAGGTCCCGCCCGGACACAACCTTTCCCGAATAGGCCTTCCGCACTTCTTCAAACAACTCGGCCTCTGAGCACCCGAAAAAAAGCTGATGGTAGAGGACGAGCAGCTTGGGCCTGGCCTGACGGGCGATTTGCGCCACTTCGAGCGAGGAACTATGGGCGGTGGAGTGATACTTCCGGCGTTCAGCGTCACGCTTCTCGAAGCCGCGCTGGCAGTAGACTTTGTGGATCAGCACATCGCATCCGCTGCACGCCTCCGCCACGCTGGGCATGGGAACGGTGTCGCCGGAGATGACGACGGTCCGGTCCCGCGCCTCGAAACGGTAGCCGAAGGCCTGGTCCCAGGAGCTGTGCTTCACCAGGAAAGCTTTCACCGTAACGTTCCCGTCCCTGTAAACCACACCCGGCTTGATTTCGTGCACGTGGACCTGGTACCCGCTGGCGTGGCCATGCTCCGGCCCGTGAATGCGCACATCAAGGTCTTTCTTCCAGGCCGCCAACAGGTGATCGGTCATCTCCTGCAATCCCTTTGGCCCGAAAGCTTCCAGCGGATCTTTGCGGTCCAACACCACGGGACTGAAGATCAGGTCGGGATAGCCCAGGGTGTGGTCGGAATGCAAATGCGTCAGAAAAACGAATCTCAGATTGGATGCCGCCAAGGCGTTCATCTTCGTTTTTTGCGCGGCGGCGGCAGCGCGCCGCACCACTCCCGGGCCGGCGTCCACGATGTAGCTGGTTCCGCCGATCACGATGGCCACCGCCGGGCCGGAACGGTCGGGATCCGCATTCGGCGTGCCGGTACCCAACAACACGATCTGGGTCTTGGGTGGCTCGGTGGCCGCCTTCTGCAGGGTCGCTTGCGAGATCAGTAGAAAAACACACAGCAAAAAAAGCGTGTGGTTACGCATGGGTCCTCTCTCCGAATTCTCTTTGCGGAGGCAGGCGAAATGCAGGAAGTAAAGAGCTTTTTATCCGCAGATAACAGGCGCGTGGCAAGTGCATCGTTTTCAATGGATTGCAGCCTCCGTTGGCCGCCGGTTTCCCGCCTCCGTGCGTGTAACCCTCTGGCAGGCAAGCAGATACGTGCCGCCGGCAGCGCCACCTGCTAATACAGGTGCAAAGCAGGAAAAGCAGCCAAACGTATCGCAATTCTGGGACAGGGCATTCCCGCCCGTCCTCCCGGTGTTCCAATTGTCAAAAAACGGGCCCGGCGTCGCCGCGCTGGCCCGATCAAACCGCTATCAACTACAGCACTATAGATTCCAATAAGCTATAACATCCCGCCACGCTTGTCAAGCCTTTTCTGCGGGCGGGTGGTGGGTCAGTTTCCGAAAAGCCGGCCAGCCGGGAGTTGGCAGCCGGACCGGAAAGGATTGGGGCGTCAGCCCCGTGAAACCGCACCGTGCCAGCGGCTCTGCCGCTTCGCTGTGCGGAATGGCTTTGCCTTTCCGTCGGTGATGCTCTTTTTCTCTCGAGGCTGCGCCTCCATCCGCCGCGGTCCCGCGGGGCGGGATCGAAGGCGCAGCCTTCGAGGATAAGAGGGCAATCATCGGAAAGCCGAAGGCATTCCGCACAGCAGGGCGGCAAAGCCGCCTCGTTCATGAATAATGCGGGGCAGGCGGGGTCTGTCCGGCGTTTCCGGTGACAGGCGGTATTCGCCGGCATCCAAGGCGTGGAAACACTTCGGCGAAGCGTCGGGAAAGTGCCGGGCCGTGCCCGGGAAGCGCCTGCCTGCGGCTTGACTTCGCATGTCGAGCGGGAGTGTAATCGGGGACGTTGGCGCCTTGTCGCGCATCCCCGGGCTGGCCGGGAAAGCCTGTGGCGACCGGCAGGGCCGATTTAGGCCGACCGGCCGGCCGGCCTAACATGGCGGAGGCAAGCGGCGAAGGGATTGGCGGACATGAAGCGAAGCCTGCTTCACAAGTTGCTGCTCGCGCGACGGCTCTACGAGTTGGCTCGAGAGAACCTCAGTGCCGTCAACGACCTATCACTCAGCATTGGCATTAACCTCCTGCAGGATGCGGTCGAGGCGTTTCTCCTTGCGGTGTCCGAACATGTCAACGCCGGGATACAGAGCGGTATACAATTCGACAAGTACTTCGAGCTGATAAACAGAAAGATCACTCCGAGGGAGCTTCCCTTTCGCGCTCGGCTTATCGCGCTTAATAAGCTCAGAGTCAACTCGAAGCACTACGGTCTCGCGCCTGCGCGGTCTGAAACCGAGGGCCTATTGGTCACCGTTCGAGAGCTTTTCGACGAGATTGCTCAGGCCGTACTCGGCCTCCCCTTCGCAACCGTAAGCCTCATCGATTTGGTTCGCGACGGGGATGCCAAGGAGTTGTTGAGGGCCGCCGAGGACTCGTTTCGGACCGGTGATTTCGAGAGTTGCCTCATAAACTGTCGAAAAGCTATCTTCACCCGGATCGAGTGCGCCTATGACGTGGCGCCGTTTCGCGCGGTAGCCCCGCCTGGAGGTCTCACGCTTCGTGGGCTCGGCAGCCGGGCGCCTTTCTTTGCCCGAAATCAAGACTACGTGGCGAGGCACATCAAGGACGCAACGGACTACATCGTGTTGGACCACAATGACGTGGAGATGGAACTAATGAAGTCCGGCATGGACAGGCTCTCGTTTTGGAATGTATGGAGGCTTACCCCAGAAGTGTACCGGCTGACTCACGATGGCGAATGGGTTGTGAAGCGCGATCTCCGAAAGCTCGAGAGAGACGGTATCCAGGAGCGCGCGGAGTATGTTCTCGATACAACGGTGAATCTCTTTGTGGCGGCAGATCAGAGGCGTGCCGGGATTCGTGCGCCGGAACGGCGCAACTATTATGTAACTCTTCGGACAGATAGCAGAGCGGTCTATGAGAAGGCGGACCTGAACAGCCCGGTAATCGGCACAACGCCGGAGGGTGTGACTGAAATAATCGTGGACTTTGTCGTGCCGGCCTTGCATGGCGAAGGAATGTTCTGGCACGTCGTTCATCAAGGGGACGGAGGCTTCATCTGGGGATACATCCCCGAGGACGCACTTGTCCATTGATCCCGCTAACCGCCGGCTGGACCCGACGGGCGAGACGCCCGCGGGTCAGCCGGACCGTCAGGCGGCCGTGAAAGCACCGTCGTTATGAGCAAAACCCCTGATAAGGAAGCAGCCCTCTTCGACGAGGTCGAAGGGCTTCGGACGGACTACCTTAGGGAGTTGACGGCCCTCTCGAAGATGCTGATCGCCCTTTCAGCTGGCGCGCTCGGACTGCTTCTATCCCCTTCCGGCGTTGAGGTCTCAGCGAGGGCGGGCGCTCGCGCCATCGTCGCGGTCTGGGTCCTGCTTTCCGGGACAGGCGCCCTCGGTTTCATTCAAGTATTTACTTTTTCCAGTCGATTCAAGTCACGCGCCGATTACCTGTGGGCCTGTCACCTCGTCGATACGTTGGTTGCTCTCCGTGCGTCAGACGAACAGCTCAACCGGCTCCTTGCGAAGTCGGACCAACACAAGAACTGGCATCACCGGAAGTATAGAATCTGCGTGTTGCTTGTTTTAGCCCAGGGAATCTGCCTGGTGGCAGCGTTCGGCCTGTTGGCATACCCGGTGTACCGGATTTTGTCGCAGGGCACCACATGAAGGCCGCCCCGTCGTTAGGCAGCCCCAAAATGGAGGCCAATTGAAATGAGCACAGGCGGAGTGGGCGTTGCGGTTGCTCTCGTCATATTGGTCTGCGTCCCCGCAATCGGACAGAACGAGGACGAGGATCTAAGTTACGGTAGGCCTAATGGCCGGCTCTACCTAAAGCGCAACAATCAAGCGAGGATCGATCTCCTCTACGGAATCGAACTGGGGATCAGCCTTCTAGTGGATGAGAAAGCGATCCCGGAAGAAACAATGGATCGTTACACTGTGAGAGGATTTCGATTCGGCGACCTCAAGGACCAAGTGGACAAGTTGTACGAAGACAAAGCGAACATCCGCATACCTATCTCATACGCGTATGTGTATGCAATCCGGAGGGCGCGAGGGGACCCTCCTCATGAAATTGAAGATTTCCTGGCCCAGCTCCGGAAACGGTTCCTGAAGAAGTGATGGTCACGAAAACGCCGACTATGGGAATCACTAGGGTGGGGACCGCACGGTCCAAGGCGTTGCAGGATTGGCCATGGCGCGCCTAACGAAGTGCTCCACGCGACGGCCAAAGGCGGGCCGCGCCTGGGCGCCCCGTCGTTAGGCTTCTGGCATGAAGGATCTTCTCATGATTCAAGCACCGACCCTCGACGAGTTCCGGCGTGGCTATCTCGCGTTCGAAGCGAGGGAGAGACGAGACGCGATGTACAAGACGGCCACGTTTCTGGTCAGCCACTTCTGGGGCAGGGCGCCCGAGATGGCCGACAGTCTCGGCGTACTCCTTCTCACGTGGAACCAGGCGTTCTACCGCTACGGGCCCTTGGACTTTCAGCGACTCGAAGAAGCTGTTGCCGGCAATCAGCGCCAGCTGGAAGCGTTCCGGGTGCGGGACATCCTCAGCTACTCCGCCGACGACAACCCAATCATCCTGCCGCTGTTCCACCAGTTCCTGGCCGCCCTCGAGCTTTGCGAGGGCACCAAGAAGGGCACCCGCAGTCCGGTAGCCGTGGCGAAAGCTCTCCACTTGCTTGCCCCACGGTTCTTTCCGCTTTGGGACCTCAAGATTGCCAATGCCTATGAGTGCCGCTACTCAGAGAAGCCGGCCGAGAAGTACCTCCTTTTCACGGAGAAAACGAAGCACGTTGCCGAGCAACTGGTCGGTCGGACGGAGACCCTCGATACTTCGAAGAGCCTCCTGAAGCTCATCGACGAGTACAACTACGCGAAGTACACGAAGGGTTGGGTTTAGTGGCCGTGGCGCGACGAAGCCTGACGAACCGCTCAGCGGACCGGCTCCGCTGAGCGCTGGCGTTGGCGCCTGAGGGATCGTCGCCAAGAGCGGCTGTCCCGACAACCATCCGCTGCGGTACAACGGTTTATCGGGAGCTGACAAGCCCATCGAGAATCAGGCGCGGCGAGACTCGCGCGCCAGGCCCTCGTGCACCAGCATCTTCACCAGCGTCTGGTAGCCGATGCCCTTGCGTTCCGCGATCTTGCGGGCCTGTGCAAGATCCGCGGCCGGCAGGCGGATCGCGATCTGCACGCTGCTCTTCTCGTTCAGCTTCCGAACCAGATTCGATCCCCTGGTTTCCATGCCTCTCGATTTGGCCTCCGCAGATTTCTGCTTCACGTATGCGCGCCCGGCCCGGCTGGCCCACCAATTGGCCTCCTCGCTCTGGTTCTTGAACTTTGGCATCTCCTGGGTTTCCTTGTTCATTGGATTCGCTGTCCCGCTTGATCCGGTGTGCCCGAATCTTGCGCAGGTTGTTCCGGTCCCACTCGAACATCAACTGTTGTTGTATATGCAATGCATATGCTTAAGGAAACAGAAAGAAGCTCAACGGCCGTGCAACGCCCTACCCGGAAAGCGGCTCTCCAGGCGCCCGCAGGACCCAGCCCGGATCATTCACCAATCGCGAAGCGTTCCGCATAGCTGCACGGCGCAGCCCGAATGCGGGCAAGCCCGCTGAAGCGTGGCGGGGTTTCCTTGCCTCGTTACCCCGGCGTGAACGCCGGGTCTATTAGCCCCCGCAGAGCGGGGGAAAGGCCGCTAAAGCGGCCTGCGGCATCGTCGGGCCAGACGGAACCCGGGGGCCGCAAGCGTTCCTACTTGCTTGCCATTTTAGATGGTATATGGTAGAGATAATGGCATGACAATCAAGATGGACAAGGCTGGCCGGATCGTCCTTCCCAAACCGGTTCGCGATCGGCTGCGCTTACATCCTGGGTCCGACCTCATATTGGAGCAAAGTGCGGAAGGCATTATGTTGCGGCCTGTGAAGCAACGCGCCTCGCTGGTCCACAAGCAGGGGTTGCTGGTGCATCGCGGCGGCATTGAGGGGGGCCTGGATTGGAGCCAGATGGTGGAGGACCAGCGCGAAGAACGCATCAAAGACGTGGCGGGGTTATGAAGATCTACTTCGACACCAATGTGCTGGTGGCCGCGGCAATGGAGAACCACCCGCACCATGTTCCGGCCGCCGCGATCCTGCGGAGGGTTCACGCGGGCGAGATTGAGGCCTGCATCAGCTCGCATGGCCTCGCGGAATTCTATGCGGTTCTGACGCGCGCTCCGCTGACACCGCCAGTCTACCCGAGCGAGGCCTGGCAAATCCTGGAGCGGAACGTGTTGGCGCATTTCGAGGTGCTCTCCCTTTCCGGCGAAGAGCACAAGGAAGCCATTCGACATTGTGCCAATGCCGGATGGACGGGCGGCCGCGTGTATGACGTGCTCCACTTGGCCGCCGCGCGCCAGGCGCGCTGTCAGCAAATCTGCACCTTCAATGTGCGGCACTTTCGCGAGCTGGCCCCGGACCTGGCCGAGCGGATCCGCAGCGCCTGAATCGACATTACTCGTGCGGGAAACGAGTGGACGAGGCTGCTGGATTGGCCGGGATACCCGGTGTTCCGACACGAGATCAATGAGCAAGACAGGGTCCTGAAGCTGTAGGTGCGGAGGTCGCGAGACAACCGCAGACTGGCCAAACGGGGACTGGCCAAACGGGGACAGACGGGACGTTTCCTTTTGGAAAAGTCGGGCTCCTGCTGGCACCTTTGTGCATCGTGGCCTGCCTTGCTCGCGTCATCGCCGTCCACATGCCGCATCATGTTACGCACACGCCGCCGCGCTAGCAGCGTTCAACCTTTAGAGCAAAAGCCTCTTGAAACGTCCCGTCTGTCCCCGGTTCCCCCTGGACCTAGTGTGCCGTCTCATAAATAGCCCGACAATGGCGAAGGCAGAAAGCGGAAGGGTCGCCGCGGCGACCAGCAAGCCCGCCACGGCGGGCGTTTGCCGCCTTCCGCCTTCTGCCTTCCGCGTTCACGGGCGTAAACCTATTTCAGAGACACACCACTAGGGAAGAAGACGGCGCAGAACAGCGTCAGGTCGATCGCCAGCGCGACCAGAACAGTCATGTCATCGTCCTGCCGGCCGGCGCGGTCCGCTGCCGTCGGCCTGCACCGCCAGCGCAATTTCCAGCTTGCCGGCCGCCGGCGCATCTCCGCATTCCCGGAGGTGGCCGAGCAGGCGACGCGCCAGGCGCTCCTGGGCCGCGCGGGTTTCCGCGCGTCCGGCCAGGTTGTTCAGCTCCGCCGGGTCTGCCCCCAGGTCGTACAGTTCATCAACGCCGGCCCGTCGAGCCAAAGCCAGCAGCGAACGCGACCGTGATTTCATGTCCCCGCCTGGGTGGGCTGCACCATCGCCACGCGTGGCGCGAAGCGGCGTAGCACGGCAGTCAGTTTTCACTCCGTGATCGCCGTCGTCGGAATCACCGACGAAGTGGACCGGGCTGCAGGTCTCGGCGAGGAAGACCAACCCAACAACTCTACGGTCGACCTCTGTCCGGACCCCTGTTTCGGCGAGTGTCTGCGGAAATCGGTGCTCGCCTTCCTGCTCACGCCCACCCCGAACCCGCATCCACAGCCGCTTTCACCGTTACGTAACGTTGCTCCGCCTTGCGGATCTGGTTTTGACTACGGACACGGTTCAGAATTCTCGTTCGGCGCTCCGGCGCTACCAGTTCAGTCTCAGCGCGATCGAGACCGTGCGGCCTGGCTGGTTGTTGTTCATGCTGAAGACACCGAAGTTCACGTTATAGGTCTGCGCGATGTAGTATTCACGCGAACCTACAGGATACGACGCCGCGCTCTTTCCGATCAGGTATGGGATCTGCCCGGCCAGCGAGAGTCCCGTCCGGCTGATGGTCGGCGCGCTGCTGAATACGCTCATGCTGGAATTCGGATTCGTCGTGAACCAGGTGTGGTTCAGGACGTTGAATGCATCGAGACGAAGTTGTGCGTAGCGCCGGCGGTTCTCGAACGGATAGATGTTCTTGGCCATCGATGCATTCAGCCCGGGCTGCCAGGGGGTTCGCATCCAGTCGACAGAGCGCGGGGCGCTGCCCATTTTTCCGTATGCCGGGCGGGCGAAGGCCTCGGGATTGAAGTACGGAATGTTGCTGGCCCCTTCCCGCGTCCACCTCGGGTTGACGGCGGGCACTCCCAGGACCAGGTCGGGCCGGACCACGTTGTTGCCGCTGAGCGCCGGAATTCCGTTGGTGTCTCCGAGTGTCGGCGGGAACGGCCGGCCGCTGTACAGGCTGCCCACGGCGTTGAGGCTCCAGCCTCCCACCAGGTGGTTCAGAAGACCTCCCCGCTTCAGGAACGCCTTCCCCACCCCGAACGGGAGTTCCGAGTTCATCGTCAAGTTGAAGCGATGGCGCGAATCGAACAGCGATACCGACCGGTTCGCCTTCAGATTGCCGCGCGCCTGAATCTTGGTGAAACCCCAGTTGAACTGGTTCTGCCCGTCGTTGGCGGAGTCGCCGCCGGTATCGATCGATTTGGAGTAGGTGTAATTGAGGCGCGCACCGAAGCCGCGGGCAAAGCGCCGCTCGAGCGACGCCGTGCCGGCATGATAGATCGAGAGGTCGTCCGTGACCCCGAGCACCTGCACATCGCCGACCGTCGGCCACGGGCGCATCAAATCTTGCAGCGTGACCGTTTTCAGGCTGCCATTGGCGTTCACCCGGCCGTACGGATCGGGAACGGATTGCGTCGGGTCGATCCCCTGGTCCAGCGCCGCCGCAAACTTCGTCGCATCGGGAGCGTTGATGTTGTACTTGATGGATGGCAGGTGGGTTCCCTTTTGCCCCAGGTAGCCGAGGGATGCCACCATACCCCACTTCAACTCGGCCTGCGTGGTCAGGTTCCAGGTCTGGATGTACGGCGCATTATTACGCTTGACGAAGGTGAAGTTGGTGATGCCGGACACGCGCGTGTCGGCCGGAACGCAGCCCTGGCAGAGTTTGCCGTCGGCGGGAACCTGTGTGATCGTGGGATCCGCGATCACCACCGGAATATTGCGCCCGATCGAGACCAGTTGGTTCGACTTGGCGGTCTGCGTCACCGGGGCCGCGCCGGTGCCCGTCCACTGCGTGTAGTTCCATGCCGATGTGTTCCCCAGCCCGAACGCCGGATACGGGGTGGCGCCATTGGCGGCGTTGGAATTCGTGTGGCTGATCCCGTAGCCGCCGCGGATCACAAAGCCGCGTTTCTTGCTCCATCGGGTTTGCGGCATCCAGGCAAATCCAATTCTCGGCTCGAAGTTCTTCTTGTGCGCCGGTTCCAGGTAGTCCGACCCCGTTCCCGCGCCCGTAAAGATGTAATTGAATGCCGCGACGGTTCCGTTATAGGCGCCGGCCGCGTTGGTGGTGCTCACGTTGAAGGGATGGTCCACATCCAGGCTGGCCTGCCGGTTGTACTTCTCGGCCCGCGGGCTGACATATTGCCAGCGCACGCCCAGGTTCAGGGTGATGTTGGACCGCACTTTCCAGTCGTCCTGGAAATAGGCTGCCTGGGTCTTGTAGCGATAGTAATAGGGAACGCTGCCGGCGCTGAGTGAGATGCCATTCGGCACGCCGAGGATGAAACTGGCGAACGGATACCCGCCGGCGCCGGTCGGAATGGTGGCATTCCCCGACGCGGTGGAATTGGCCGAATTGAAGTTATACTGGCCGCCGCTGGAAAACAGCAGTCCCGTGGAAAGAGTATTCTGTTGCAGCCGCCGGAGATCGACGCCTACCTGAATGTTGTGCCGGCCGAAAAGGAACGTCACGTCGTCGGCCGCCTGGTATTGGTTCTCGAAATTTCTCTGCATATCCTGCAGCGGTCCCATGGTCAACATGTCCGCGACGATCTTCGGGTGGCCCCAGCCGGTGAAGTTGGGCAGTCCGTAGACGTCCTTGGTGTAGTTCACCCGTGCGAGGTCGCCGGGATTCCGCCGCGTGTAGTTGGAGTGCGTGACGCTGGCGCGGAATTCGTTCACGATGCGGGGCGTGACGGTATGGGTATCGCTGAGGTACGCCTGACGGGTAATGGCCTGGTCCGATGGCGGCGCCTGTGCCAGGTAGTAATCGCGGACCAGGTTGTACCGGTTCGACATATTCGGAATATTCGTATAGCGGCCGCTCAGATGGTTCCTGGCCGAGACGTTGTGATCGATCTTCACGTTCCAGCGGTCATCGGTCGCGCTGACGCCCTGCACGCCAATGAAATTCCGCCCCTGGCTGTCGTACGGCATGTTGGGCATCGGGACATAGGAGAGGAACTTCTGCGCCACGGGGTCGAGCATGTTCTTGGGAATGACGTGCCCCACCTGGTCGGGCGAGCAGTTGGCGCAGAAAAGCGGATACACCGTGGTGTTCGTGGCGCGGTTGAGCCATTTCAGACCGCTGCAAGCGGCGTCCACGCATTCGATTTGTTGGTACAACAGCGGGCGCGTCGCTCCCGGGTTGACCCAGGAATTACGAAAGTCGCCGTTGCGCTCCTCTGTGGTCGGCACGTGCGCCCACTGCGCCGTCTCGTCGCGCCGCCGTTTCGGTTCGTAACTCGCGAAGAAGAAGGTCTTCCCTTTGCCGTTGTAGACCTTCGGGATGCGCACTGGCCCGCCGATGGTCGCGCCCATCTCATTGCGCCGCATGCCGGAAGCGGTCGGCTGGTAGAAGGTCCGCGCGGTGAGCGCGGGATTGCGCGTGAACCAGAACGCGCTGCCGTGAAACTCCTGCCCGCCGCTCTTGCTGACCGTGCTGATGATGCCGCCGCCGGTCACTCCGTACTTGGCGGAGAAACTGGACGAGATGACCTTGAACTCCTCAGTATTGTCGGGCGAGAAGGTGACGGTCGCGCGGGAATAGGCGATGCTGGTCGCGTTCATGCCGTCCGACATGATGCCGAGCATTCCCGGCCGGCCGCCGTTAACGCTCAGCCCGGAACCCGGCGACGGAACGTTGTAGCCGATGCCCGCCTCGTCCGAACCCATTTCGCCCTGAACTCCGGCCACCGTCATCGCCAGTTCCAACGTGTTCCGCCCGTTGAGTGGCAGATCCGTCAGTTCCTTGCCCGTCACCGTGTCTCCAGTCATGGACGTCTCGGTTTCGAGCGCGGGCGGCCGGGCGACCACCTCGATCGATACTTTCGAGTCCTGCGGCGCCAACATTAGATCGACGCGAACGGTCGCTGTCGTGTCCACCTTCGTTGCCGCCGAGATAGTCTTCTTGAAGCCGCCGATCTCCGCCGAAACGGTGTAGTTGGCGGGTGGCAGCGACGGCACCGAGTAGTAGCCCTCGGAGGTCGTGGTGGTCGGCCGCTCGATGCCGGTCTCGACACTGGTCACTACGACCTTTGCGCCAGGCACGACAGCCCCGGAGAGGTCGGTCACCTGTCCCATAATCGCGCCGGTGCTCTGCGCCGCCGCGGGCAGCGCTACCAGCAGTACGATCAGAACCACCCAGCCGGCTTCGCGGCCAAAACGCGACTGCATAGTAAATTTCATTTTGCTTCTTCTCCTGCTGATGTATGGCGCGACAGAAGTCCCTGCCACTAGCGCCGCCGTTGGCGCGCAAGGTATATGCGACGCCGAATTCCGCACGAAACTTAGCAGAAGCAGGGGGATCAGTCAAGCGATGAGCAGCGGCGACAGTAGTTTCGGAATCGATGCATAGGCAAACAGCTACAGGGCAAGAATGGTGCGGATGGCCGTGCGTGGGAGGCACCGGAGCGGGGAGGGGGTATTTTCCGGGCAGACGGGGGCGAATGCGCGGTGAAGGTCCCGCGCCCGGCCCGCCGACATGAAGGAGAGGGGCCCGCGGAAGGCGGCGCGCGACGTTAACTGCTGTTGAGGTGGGCGACGGCGCAGAACAGCGCCAGGTCGATCGCCAGCGCGACGAAGCGGCGGCCGAGGCCAGCGAATTCAACTTCCGTTTGCATACCAAGCGTCTTATCGAGTTCGCACGACCAGGACAGTCATATCATCGTCTTGCCGGCCGGGGCGATCCGCTCAATGTCTCTTAATTTTGGGTATTGAGCCGCGTAGCGGCGACTGAACTTAGCCCAGCGTTTGAACGCTGGGTTTTGAGAGGCAAGGGTTTAGAGTCCCGAAGGGACGACTGAAACCATTGGAATTGCTCGCTTTCAGTCGTGCCTGCGGCACTTCACGCGCTGCGGCTGGGTTCCCAGCCCCGCCCTGCGGGGCTGGGCTAAGGTCAGTCGCGCCTACGGCGCTCGATTTGCCAATACTAAGTGGCATTGGGCGGTCCGCTGCCATCCGCCTGCGCCGCCAGCGCAATTTCCAGCTTGCTGGCCGCCCGGGCGTCTCCGCATTCCCGGAGGTGGCCGAGCAGGCGACGCGCGAGGCGCTCCTCAACGGCGCGGGTTTCCGCGCGTCCGGCCAGGTTGTTCAGCTCCGCCGGGTCCGCCCGCAGGTCGTACAATTCATCGACGCCGGCCGGGTTGAAGCAGTATTTGAACTCCGGGGTACGAATGGCGCGGATGCCAAACCAGAGGCCGTTGTACCACTCGTAGCGGTAGAAAGCTTCGTCGGCGCCGCCGCCGGCGGCGTCGCCACGCTCAATCAGGGGCAACAGCGACCGGCTGTCTTGCGGCGCGACTTCCGGCTGCAAGCTCGCCCATTCCACCAGCGTGCGGTTCAGATCGATCAAGGAAACGTGCCGCCGCAGCTCGCGGTGCGCCGCGCCGGGCACGCGAACCAGCAGCGGGATGCGCATGATTTCGTCGTAGCAGTACGGCCCTTTGTCAAAGCGGCCGTGGGCGCCGCACATGTCGCCGTGGTCGGCCACCACGGCGACCAGGGTGTTGTCCCACAAGCCGTTGCTGGTCAGCGCATCGACGATTTCGCCCAGCGCCCGGTCCAGCAGCGTCACGAAGCCCCGGTAAAACGCGGTTGCCCGGCGCCAGTCGTCGTCGCTCATGTGGCCGGTGTCGTGGAAGGGCCACATGATATCGCCCTGGTAGCCCGGCTTTCCCCGAAGATCATCGCGCAGGCTGGCCGGCAGCTCGATGCCGCGCCAGTCGTACATGCAGTTGTAGGGCTCCGGCACATGGTAAGGCGGGTGAACGGCATTGAAGCTGGCGGTGAGAAAGAAGGGCCGGGAAAGCGCGGCCGCCTCCTTCAGGAACCCTGCCGCGCTGCGCGCCAACGCCGCCGTCTGGCAGTCTTGATAACCGCCCTTTTCGGTGCTGTAAAAGCCGGGCTTCTCGGGGAAAACCCCGGCCTTGTCGTAGTACCGTTTGGGCGCTTCGAAATCGGGCTTTTGCGTCCTGCCAGGTTCCCGAAGCCGCTCGAAGCCCGCCGCTGGGTAGCGCTCGGCTCCGCGGCGTATCGGGCCGTCGGCACCCAGGTGCCACTTGCCGTAGTAGCCGACGAAGTAGCCGCGGCGGCGCGCCCACTCGATCAGCGTGGTGTGCTCTGGATCCAGGCCGTCCAGGCGCGAGTGCCAGACGTGGCAGTTGTCGTCGAGGCCGGTGCGGTGCCCCAGCCGTCCGGTAAACAGCGCGGCGCGGCTGGGCGAGCACAGCCCCGCCGTCGTGCACGCTGTCCGGAAAACCGCCGATTGAGCCGCCAGCTTTTCCAGGTTCGGCGTGCGCGCCGGGCCGCCGGCGAACGATGCGACATTGTGCTGGAACTGTTCGCAGCAGAGCAGAAGTATGTTGCGCGCTTCCCGGCGCTGCAGCAATGCCGGGGCGGCGGCCATGCCGGAAAGAAAATCGCGTCTTCTCATAAGCAGCCCGGCCCGCCGGTCTTCCGCCGCGTGAGCCGGAGCGTTGTTCCTAAGGTATGGTGAGCAGCTCCGTTCGGAACTCCTCCACCACCTCGGGGACGACATCAATGCCCAGCCCCGGCCCGGCGGGAACGGGGATGCACCCGTCCGCGGGGTCCATCTCAATGTTCTGCCGTATGACCGCCTGGCGGAGGGGGTTTTCGGTCTGATCGAACTCGAGCATCTGCGGCCGGCCGTCGATGCGCGGGAAACAGGACATCCAGTGCAGTTCACCGACGGTGCGCAGGTGGGTGCCCCAGTTGTGGGGCACCAGTCGAACACCGTTCAGGGCACACATGTGCGCGACACGGCGGCCGCCGGTCAGCCCCACGGTATCCAGGTCGGGTTGAGCGATGTGGACGCGACGCGGGGCCACGTAGTCGCGGATGACCGCATCGGCCGAGAAAGTCTCGCCGCCCGCCAGCGGGATGGACAACAGGCGGCGCAGACGATCGTACCCGGCCAGGTCATGGCCCCAGATGGGCTCCTCCCACCAGAGCAGATTGAATTCTTCCAGGCGCCGGCCCAGCACCAGGGCGGTGGCGGTATCGTAGGCGCAGTTGGCATCGACGGCCAGGCCAATGCCGTCTCCGATGGCCCGGCGAACCGCGGCGACTGCGCCCACGTCAGTTTCCGGGCCGTAGCCGATTTTCATCTTCAGGATACGGAAGCCTTTGGCCACCCACTGGCGCGCTTCCTCGGCCAGCCCTTGGGCCAGGTCCGGCCAGTCCTTGCGATACATGCAGGTGCAGTAGGGGGTTATGCGAGTCGTATGTATCCGGCCCAGCAGACTGCAAACCGGCTTGTTCAGTGCCTTGCCGATGATGTCCCACAGGGCGACATCGAGCCCGGCGCTGCCCGGCGCACCCCGGTCATGCTGTCCCTCGGCGGGGGGCCGAAGATCGTCGAAGATCGCTTCGACTTCGAACGGCGAGCGGCCGATAATCAGCTCCGGGTTGCGCACCAGGCGCTGGCCTCCGAAGGCGCCTTCGCCCCAGCCGGTCAAACCACAATCGGCGCCGACTTCCACCAGTGTGGCCGTGCGCCTGTCCGTCCAATTGAGCGACCAGCCGAAACGCTCGCGGAGGCCGGCCGACAACTTATGGACGCGAACGCGGGTGATCTTCACGGCAGTTCCCCAAGCACAATGTCAGGCGCTCCGGCCGGCGGCGCCGCTTCACATCCCAGACCCGGCAGGTCGGCGACCGCCAGCATGCCGTCCCTATCGAGCTGCGCAACGCCCTGGCAGTCGGCAGGCATGACGATGAAGGGCGGCGGTGCGGCAATGGCGCTGGTCACCGGCGGGAAACAGGCGGCCGCGCTCAAAGCCGCGGAAGTGGAAACAGACGACCCCGAACACTCGACGGCCAGCCGTACGCAAAACAGCCAGCAGTAGTAGGCCAGCCGTCTCAGTCCCGTCAGCCCCACCCGCTCAATTGGCGGGACCACAAGGTCCACCGAGCTGCTCTGAACCAGGTCGCGGATGAGGGCATCCAACCCGCAGTCGCCGGCCGCGGCGATAGGGATCGCCAGCTCCGCCCTGAGGCGGCGATAGCCGGCAGCGTCGGACTCGGGCAGCGGCGACTGCCAGAACGCCAGCGCGCGGTTCTCCAGTTGCGCTCCAGCCGCCAGGCCCTCCTCCAGGTTCGCCGCCGTAAGCCGCAGGCCGCAATGGAACGCGCGCCCCAAGTCGCCGGTGCAGCGCGCGTCCAGGCGCCACATCCGAAAGCCCACGGGCGGCTGTACGCCAGTGAACGATGCGCAAACCGGCACGCGCGCCCGGTAACGTCTGCCCAGCAGAGCGCTTGCCGGCCGGCTCAGCAATCGGCCCGCCAAGTCCCAGACGGCCATGTCGAGACCTCCGGCCGTATCGCCGCCGGCGGACGCAACATCGTCGTAGATGCTTTCCGCCTCGAACGGCGAGCGCCCCAGAACGAGTTCCGGATGTGCTTGAAGCGCGGCGATGGGGCAACGTCCTTGCCCCCGGCCGGAGACACCATTCTCAGCGGTGATCTCGATGCGGTCGGCATCGCCGCCGGGGCCGCGGAATACGGCGATTCTCGCGACCCCGGCTCCGTGGCCCGCGCCCGCCGCGTGATTTGCTGTCAGGCTCTTCTCCACGGTTCGTTCACTCCGCCAGTGGTATCCACACTGTCATGTGGGACATGCCGCGGTTGGCCCAGGCGTAATAGGGGATGAGGCGTATGCGGGCGGTGCGGGCCGGCTGCGGCCGGAGGGTGCGGTACAGCAGGCCGGCCCAGTCACCTTCCGGGCGCACGCGCGCTTCGGCCTCCAGCACCATCACTCCGCCCAGCAGCGATTTGTCAAACCGCTCCTCGAAAGGCGTGGCCGGGGCCAGCGCGATTTCGGAGACGCGTATGCCGGCAGGCACGTCCGGCGATTCCAGCGCGTACACCAGGGGCCCGCGCATTACGGCCACCTGGTTCCGCGCGCTTTCCACATAGGGATTGGCGGCCACCAGCCGCGGCTGCATCGGCAGACGGAGCTCGACGCGATCTCCGCCGGCCCACACGCGCCGCACCGAAGCGTAAGAACCGGCCGCGACCTTCCGCGCCAGCCCTTTGCCCTCGTGCAGCGTTGCGCCCTCCGCCCACGCCGGGATGCGCAGCATCAGGCTGACTTCGCGCGCCGGCGCTTTTTCAATCGTCAGCGTGACCAAGCCGTCCCATGGATAATCCGTCTTTTGCGTCAAAGCGAGACGGCCGCCGGCAACCGCGGTTTCCACCCGGCCGGCCCCGTACAGGTTCAACCACAGTCCGTCTTCCGTCTTCGCGTACGCCCAGTTTTTCAGGCCGGCGATGGTACGGGCGATGTTCGTCGGGCAGCAGTAACAGGGGAGTACGAGCGAGCGCAGCGGCGGGTCCTGGGCACGAACCACGCGCGGGAGCTCATCCCCGTGGCGGCGCAGCGGATTGCTGTAGTAGAAATCGGCGCCCTCCACACCCATGCCCGACAGCATGCTGTTGTAGAGCGTGAGTTCCATGAGGTCCGCGTATTTGGCGTCGCCCGAAATCCCCAGCAGGCGCCAGTTCCACATGGCGTGGGCGATATTGGAGCAGGTCTCGGCGTATGCCAGGCGATTCGGCAGCTCGTAATCCAGGCCAAAGGCCTCGTGGACATTGTCGTTTCTGCGCGAGCGCCCGCGAAAAAGGTTGCCGACCGCGCCGGTCACGTACATCTTGCGCGCCGTCACGTCCGTCCAGATGCGATCGAGGGCGTCGCGCAAGGCCTTCTCGCCGGTCTCGCCGTACACGTCCGTGGCCCCGGCGTAAAGGTACATGGCCGTGACGGCGTGCCCGACGGCCTCCACCTCTTTGCGCAGAGGCACGCGGGTTTGGTTCTGGTCGCTGCCTCCCAGCGCGGACCCGCGCATGTCCACGAAGGTCTGCGCCAGTTCCAGGTACTTGCGGTTCCCGGTGGTGCGGTACAGCTCGGCCGCGCCCATGATGTTCGATGGATTGAAGCCGAAGTGCGCCAGTTCCCGCGGCCGAGGCTGGAACGTGAGGTACAGGTAATCCGCCACCTTGGTGGCGATATCCAGAAAGTTTTTCTTGCCCGTGGCGCGGCAGTGGACGCAGGCCGCGGTCATCAGGTGGCCCATGTTATACAACTCGTGGTTGTTCAGCTCTTGCCAGCGTTTCGCGCCCTTCAGGCGGATGGGAGTCGAGAGGTATCCATCCGGCTCCTGCGCCGCCGCGAAAACGGCGATGATCTCGTCCATGCGGCGGTCGAG
>Ga0315282_10007184_pt1 | contig 18391 bp, 13 predicted proteins | sample YL17G07_20_MG_FD_203693 | JGI IMG/M metagenome (GOLD analysis project Ga0315282, IMG submission 203693) | Sediment microbial communities from Yellowstone Lake, YNP, Wyoming, USA - YL17G07_20 | ecosystem: Environmental > Aquatic > Freshwater > Lake > Sediment | place: USA: Wyoming | collected...
GTCCAACACCGAGGAAGTCTGGGAGAAGAAATACCAACAGGCTCACCAGGCCCGAAGCACGGATGAAGGCTTGTCTATCAGAATGTTCCGGGACGTTGCCGACCACGCGGGTCCGGACCTGGCCTCCCGCGCCCTCCTGCAGATATCCATCATTTACCGCGAGAGTTTGATGGAACCCCGCAAGGCCCTGGAAACACTGGAGGAGTTCAACAGGCTATCCGGCGTCTCGCAACACAGGTCCTACGCGGAGAGCGTCCGGATACGGACTTATCTGAAGTCCGCCCTGGACAAGATTGACGCGCTGGAAAAGGCGCTGCCCCCGCCGCCGGACGCGCGCGGGACCACCGCCACACTGATGTCCATCGGGGATCTGTACCGGCAGAGACTCAACACCCCCAACTACGCCTTCACGTTCTATGACCGGGCCTACACCGCCTCGTCCAAAACACTCGACATGGCCTGTTACCTCCGGGGCCACTGCAAGATGGAGCTTGCCGAATACACACGGGCCATTCCCATTTTCGAGGATTTCATCAGGCGGTTTCCCAAGTCCGATCTCCATCCTTCGGCCATTGATCTTCTGTACCGGTGCAAGTACCTCCACGTCTTCCACATGGAGATTGCTTTCCAGCGGAACCGCGAGGCCGCGAAACTGATCCGCGAGATAGACCAGGCCCTCGCAGCCAACCCGAAACTGGACCCCGTGATTCGACAGTATTTGAGGAACTATCAGCGGCTCGCAAAAGGGCTCCTGCCGGCCAGTCCGCCGGTCGGCCAGTCCGCCAGTCCGTAGGGCAGGGAAACAGGTGGGCTTCAGCGCTTCGTGCCGCGGGGGGCAATGGTAAGAACGCAGAATTTGCTTTCCAGCCATTTGTCAAATGGCACTCCAGTGAGGTAGCCGCCGATACCAGCCCCGATGCCCGCTATAGCCGCGCCGCCCGCCACACAATACCCCAAATATCCCAAGGGGATCGCTCCCGCACATGCACCTGCAACCACCAGAGGCCAATAGAACCACCTGTGCCTCCCGATCAGCCGTGTTCCACATAGCGGGCAGGCGAATCTGCCGAATGGCGCCTTGAAGTATATCGTCCAGGTAAGCGCGAATTCGTCCTGGCATTGCGGGCATTTCATGGATGTTGCTCCTCAGTTGCCTGTTTGCAGGGATAGCTTGCTTCTTGTCGTTTGGAGTTGGTTCTCCGGCAGCCGCCGGTTGAGAAAATCCAGAGAGAGATCTATGATTTCCCGCGCCTCGTCCGGCGTGGTGGTCCCTATGGTCACCATGTCCTGGTCGCGGATCGTGTTCCATACAAACGCCAGTCCCACCGCGGGCAGCAGGCGCCCCGCCGCCAAGGGCTTGATAGTCATCACGGGCTTCCTGGCGTTCTTGATGATCCGCATGACCCAATCCGCCTCCACCTGCATCAGGAAGCCGGCGGAGTTGTATAGCTGGATGTACGTTTCAACGTCCAAGTTTGTGTCGTCCGCTATCACCACCGCTTCGGGCATATGCGTGGAAAGGCCGGGGATCATCCCGCGTTCGCGGATCATGCGGGAGTACCTGTCCATGTCGCGGATTTCCTTGCGCATCCGGTCAATGAGCGCGTCGGTGACGCACTGGTGGGGCATGCAGAAGGAGGCGCCGTGCTTCCGGCACGCGTCAAACACCCGCTCGGGTTCGGTTTCGGCGGGGCCGCCGGGCAGGATGTTGAAATGCGGCGTCAGGATCTGGATGATCTTCCGGCCCGCCCGGCCCTGCGCCTCCTGAATCGCCTCGCTCAGAAGCGGCGATACCGGCGCCATGACCGCATCCACCCCGCGTTCGACGAACACGGTCAGAATCTCCGCGATGCTTCCGCGGTCCTGGTAGGTCTGGATGAACTTGTCCTTCGCGCTGCTCGTGTGCGAGTATCCGAGAAACCAGTTGGTCCCCACGATCAATCTCGGCAACGATACACCGCCGACCATGGTCCTTGGGAATTCCGTCATCACACCCCTCCTCGCTGAATTTTACTGTCTGGGCTGGAAGCGGGACTCCTTGGCAAGTTGCTGGAGGAGTTCGCGCTCGCGCGGCGTGAGGCTTTTGGGGACCACAATGCGGATTTTGGTGAGCAGGTCGCCCGCCGCGCCGCTGCGATCAGGCAGCCCGCGCCCGCGCAGACGCAGCGTCTGGCTGCTCTGGGTCCCGGCGGGAATCTTCATCCGCACGGGACCTTCCAGGGTCGGCGCCTCGATCTCCGCGCCCAAGGCGGCTTCCCAGGGAGTGATCTCGAGGACGCTTTTCAGGTCGCGGCCGTCCACTTCGAACCGGGGATCGGGCAGGATATGGATTTTCAGAATCAGATCGCCGGCCCGGCCGCCGAACCCCGCGCTTCCCTGTCCCGCCAGGCGGATCTTGGACCCTTCGGTGACGCCGCGGGGAACCTTCACGTCGTAGCTGCGCCGGGACCGCGAGAGGCCGCCGCCCGGGCCAGGCACGAGCGTCTCCAGTTCGATCTTCTTGCCCGCGCCGTGAAAAGCCTCCTCGAGCGCGATGTCGAGCGTGGCTTCCTGATGCCCCGCGGCGCGGGCGGACGCGTCGGACCGGACGTGGACGGGCTGCTCCTCCTCGAAACCGCCGCCCATCGTGTCCCCGAAGAAGGCCTGGAAGAAATCGCTGAAAGCACTCCCGCCCATCTTGCCGGAGAACCCGCCCCCGCCCCCACGCCCGCGCCCGAACCGGACATTGATGTTCTCGAAGCCCGGGGGCACCTGAAACTCCTGCCCGGCCTGCCAGTTGCTGCCCAGGGTGTCGTACTTCTTCCGCTTCTCCGGGTCGCGGAGGACCTCGTAGGCTTCGTTGATCTGCTTGAACTTCCCTTCGGTTTTGGGCGACTTGCTCACGTCCGGGTGGTACTTGCGGGCCAGCTTGCGGTAGGCGCGTTGGATCTCCTCCTGCGTCGCCGACCGGTCCACGCTCAACACCTGGTAGTAGTCCTGGAACTTGACCGCCATGTTTTTCGCTCCGAGATGGCCCCGAAAGTAGCGCAGGCGTCCCGCCTGCGTATTCTGTCTCCCGCGGCGTTGGGCGTTCACTCGTGGTTGTGACTTCACGCAGGCTGGAAGCCTACGCTACTTTTCCTGATACGAAACCACCACCTTCGCCGGCCTGAGAACCGTTCCGTCCTTGAACTGGTAGCCGGTCTGGACCACTTCCACTATCGTGTTTTCCGGCTTGGCGGCATCGGGGACGCGCGCCAACGCCTCGTGCAGGTGCGGGTCGAAAGGTTTGCCCAGGCACTCCATCGCTTCGGTGTCAAACCGCCGGAAAAGTTCACCGGTCTGGCGATGGATGGCCTGCACGCCCTGGACCCATTCGTTTTGCTCTCCCACGTGGGCGGCCAGGGCTCGCTCCAGGTTGTCCATCACCTCCAGAAACGCTCCCAGGATCGCGCGCCGCTCGTTGAGAAGTGCAGTCTCGATTGTGTTGTTCGTGCGTTTGCGGAGGTTGTCCAGCTCCGCCAGAGCGCGCAGCCACTTCTCCCGAAGAACCGCTGGGTCCAGTTCCGGCGCGGTGGCCTGTGGCTGTGGCTGGCCAGTCTCACGGGCTTCCATCTGGTTTGTCCCGGGCGTAGCCGGCTGGTTGGCCGCGCCGGTCTCCGCCGGACCGCCCTGCGAGGGCGCTTGGTTTTCTTGAGATTCCTGTTGTTTTTCCGGCATCATTTCCTCCGTCTTCCACAATGAAAGCATCCATTCTTGGGCGAATGCAAGTGATTCCTGAGGGCAAAGCGCCGGGAAAATACTCGAGCACCTCACTGTCCTGGGAGAGCTCTTCCCGGCTTCATCGGCAAACAAGGCCTTTACCCAAGGATGGGCGCATCTTGACGAAGCTACATGCCTTTCCAGAAATTCTTCCGGCAAGCATGATGACAACGCCACGTTCCAATCCCGCAGGGATTGAATATGAATAGCCGTGGGTGCAACCCACGGACACAGGCCGTGCCATTTTGCCGCCCAACCCGGAAAGGGTTGAACACCCTTTGGCGCGATCTGTTCGACCCTATCAGGGTCGCGCCTGAAAGGGGGGAACCGGTCTATCCCCGGGTTTCGCTGCGCTCACCCGGGGCTATTCACATTGGACGCCTTCGGTGTCCAGCACTCCAATTCCTCTGGTCCTCCAATATCCTGGCCCTCCCGCGCCCTCCTCGTCCGCTGTCGTAGGTAGCTTCGTCAAGATGCGCCCCCCAAAGATCCCTCCTGAAAAACGCTGGACCCGCATGGGCCACGTCCCTCAGGTCCGCGTTCGAGTGGGCCGCTTGGTGCGCTCGACGTAGTCCGGCCACAGCGGGCAGTTGAGATCAATCCAGCACTTCACCGCCTGCATCTCTTCGGGCGTCAGCTTCACATCGTAGTGACCCGCTTCGAGCAGCCGGAACAGCTTGCTCTTCACGGTGCCGAAGGTCAGGGGGGCGGCCCTGAAATGCGCCTCCCCGTAGACCAGGTTGAAGTAATGGACCCACCCCTGCGTAATGATCGCGCGATACGACGCCGGCACCCATGCCTCGTCCAGATCGCCCGTCAGGTTGATACCGTTCGGGTGGCCGGCGTCGTGGCAGCGGACGCAGTTCGCGTTCCAGACCGGCTGCACGACGTTCTCGTAGGCGAACGGCCCCGCGCCCCACGGCGGAGGCTTCAGGCGGCTCGGCTCGTGACGGGCGGCGAGGAACCGCCGCACGGGCGGTGCGGCGGTGCGATTCTCGTGGCAGCCGATGCAGCCGCGCGTTTCGCCCGGCTGAAGCTGCAGGACGCTCCGCATCCGCTGGATCTCGTTGAAGTCCGCATCGAGAAGCTGGAAGTAGAGCACCTTGCCCGCCGGGGCATAGAAGTTCGCCGAGCCGTCCGTCTCGACGGGCGCGGTGCCGAACACCCCTTTTGCCACGTAGGAGGGCCAGCCGAACGGTCCGTTCACATCGCCTCTCCCGCCGGTGACGGGCGCGGCATAGAAGTCCGTGTAGTTCGGATACTCCTCCTTCAGCCGTCCGTCGCGCCCGGTTTCGAGCGGCGAGCGGACCTCTTCGCAGACGCGGAGGTACCGGACCGCGCCGCGAGCGACCTTGTCCCCCAATCCCCTGTGGACGTCCGCCACGACGAACTGCCCCATCCCGTTCGGGGCGGAGTCTGTTTTATTGAGAGAGGGCAGTGCGGGCGGCCGCACCCTCGCGCGAAACGGCGTCGGCGACATACTGCCGATGGCGGGATCGAGGTAAAGGATCTCGCGATTCCCGTACCGATCAATGATGTACAGGCCGAAGGGGCCTTTCGGCGGCGCGTGGCTGACCAGTATGTGATCCCGGGACACGGGTATGGGATCGCGGAAACAGGAGGATTGCGGCCAGCCGTTGTCGTAGGTGTAGGGCACGTCGGGCGTGATGACCGTCGGGGCGTCGGGGTTGAAACGGCCCTTGCGGAGATCCACCAAGGCGATCGGGCCGTTGAAGTCGCCGAAGTGCGAGATCAACGTGCAGGAAATCTCGCCCGTGCCCGGCACCTCGCGGCCGTTCATGCAGCAGTTCTTGGTGTCGTTGCCGTAGATCAACTCGGGGTGGACTCCGTCCGGGCGTATTCCCCAGAGCGTGTGGCCGAAGTTGGCCCCCTTATCGAGATATTCGGAGCGCGTCCAGAGGATGCGCCCATCCGCCATTAGGCTGGGGGCCCATTCGCTGATGTTGGCGTATGACAGCGGACGGAGGTCTCGTCCGTCCGCGTCCATGCGGAACAGCACGCAGGCCATCGGGACCCAGCATAGGTACCGGCCCTGGCAGCGCGTCGAGACGAAAGCCACGCCGCCGTCGGGCAGCGGGCACGGATAATAGTCATGGTAGGGCCCGTCGGTAAGCGGGCGCGGGTTCCGTCCGTCGGCGTCCATGGCCATGAGGTGCCAGTAGGCCTGCTGCCGCTCGCCCGCGGGACGATACGCGAAGTAGATGCGGCGCGCCTCGAAGTCGAGGGCGGGGTCCCGCGCGATGCCGTCCCTGGCGTCAAACAGCACTTCGACTTTCCCCGCGGCCGGATCGAGCCGGCCGTCCCGGCGCGGAATCGTCAGCGCGGCTATGCCGCCGCCGCCCCGGAATGCCGAGTCGTAGTAGTCGCTGTAGTTGTGCGAGGGCTCGTAGGGATGCCGCTTGACGAACAGGATCCGCTCCAGGGGCGCGAGGTCCGGGTCCCGGAGGAACAGTTGACGTTTGGCCTGCCGCGCCTCCAGGTACAGCGTTTCCGCCGCCGCGTCATCGTCCGGCGGGACCCGACGGTTTCGCAACGCGGCCAGTTGAGCGCGCTCCGCCGATACGTCCAGCCCTTTCGCCGCCAACCGGACGACAAGGTCCTCCATCTGCTTCAACGTCCGCGCGACCGCGTCCATCCGCACTAGGTTGCCCCAATAGGGCTCGCCGCCGGGCTGGGCTGGGCGATCCAGGCGCAGCGGCGACAGGGAATCCCGCGCTATCGCCGCGACCCGCGCCCAAGTGTTCCCCTCCGAAATGAAGGCGTAGCGGAGCAGGCCGTCCCAGGTTAGCGGCTCCGGCAGCGCTGCGGGCATCACTGCGAGCGCGGCCGTCTTCGCCTGGGCCACCGTCTGCCACGTCTGGCCGTCCAGCGAAAGCCGTATCGCGATCGCCTGCGGCATGCGATCCAGATAGCGCCCGTCGCGGTCACGCGAAAAAACCACCTTGGCAACCCTGGCCGGCGCCGGCAACTCAATCTGTGCCCATGGGTTCTCCTCGCCGGCCGCGATCCAGCTGTGCGCATTCCCGTACAGCCCGTCGTTGAGGTGTTCAGTTTTGTGAATGGCATATCCGGCAAGGCAGGACGAGGCTGTGGCCTTCGCGCCCGTGCCGGCCAGGGCCAGGTTCGTTTTCCCATCCTCCCCGTAGACCTCCAGCTCATCCACGCAGGGCTGGGAACCGTCGCTGGCGAGGATCACAAGCCGGACAAACTTCGCCTCCTGGACCGGGAAGCGGACATCATTGGCGGCGTCCGGCAGGAAGCTGGGCGGCGCGGCCCCGGCACGGCCCATCGTGCCGGCGAGCAGGACCCATAATGCGAACACCAGGAATCTCTGGTTCAGCGAGCACCGGGAAATCATGGCATCCTCCTCCGCGCGGTGATCAGAACTCTCAGAAGAAACCCGGCGTGCGGACAATCGTGCCGCTGCGGTCCGCGCTCACCGACACCACCGAGACCGGCAGCCCCAGCACCGCCTCGATCCTCTCGATATAGCGCCGCGCGTTCGCGGGCAGTTCCTCGTAGGTCTTGCAGGCGCTCGTGGGCGTCTTCCAGCCCGGCAGTTCCTCATAGACCACCTCGACCGGCGTCTCCGGCGCGAGATCCGTGGGGAAGACTTCCATTTCCTTGCCGTTAATCCGGTAGCGGGTGCCGATTCGGACCTTTTCCAGTGGGTCGAGCACGTCCAACTTGGTCAGCATGATTTCCTCGATGCCGGCCACCAGGATGGACCGCCGCACGGCCGGGGCGTCGAACCACCCGCAGCGGCGCGGGCGACCCGTGGTGGCGCCGTACTCGTTGCCTTCCTTGCGGACTTTTTCCGCGAACTCGGGCTCGAACTCCGAAGGCATGGGGCCTTCGCCCACGCGGGTGGTGTAGGCCTTGGCCACGCCCGCGATCCGGTTGATTCGCTTGGGGCCGATGCCGAGCCCCGAGCACACGCCGCCGGGGGAAGGATTCGAGGAAGTGACAAATGGATACGTGCCGTGGTCAATATCCAGCAGGATGCCCTGGGCGCCTTCGATCAAGACCTTGCGGCCCTGGTCGAGTTTGCGGTTGATCCACGCCGGGCCGTCCACCAGCATCGGCCTGAGGATGCGGGCGTATTGGAGGAGGTCCGCCGCCACTTTATCCGCGTCGGGGACCTCGATATGGTGCACTTTCTCAAAGAGAGGCTTGTAGAAACTCTCCAGGGCTTCGATCTTCGCGCGCAGCTTCTTCTCGTTGCGCAGATCGCCGAGCCGCAATCCGCAGCGGGTGGCCTTGTCGCCATAGGCGCAGCCGATTCCGCGTCCCGTGGTGCCGATCTTGCCCTTGCCGCGCAGCTTCTCCTGGGCCGCATCCAGGAGGCGGTGGTAAGGCAGCACTATATGCGCGCAGTCCGAGATGAACAGCCGCGGCGCCACCTCAAAGCCAAGTTTCTCGAGATCCTGGATCTCCTTGGTGAGGGCCTGCGGGTCCACCACGACCCCGCCGCCGATCAGGCACTGGCAGTTGGGATGCAAAATGCCCGAGGGGATCAGGTGCAGGATGTACTTCTTGTCGCCGTCCACGACGGTGTGTCCGGCGTTGCTGCCTCCCTGGTACCGCGCGACCACGTCGGCCTCGCGCGAGATCATGTCCACGATCTTGCCTTTTCCTTCGTCGCCCCACTGGGAGCCCACAATCAGCAGTGTCGGCACAATCCGCCTCCTTGGTAATCATTCACTTACGCATGGCAAGGGGTGTCTGGGCCTCTTGCCCCGCTCTCCAAAGAGAAGATTGAAGCACCAAGAGTGGGGAAAAGCAACAGAAAAGCGTCCCTGCTCGATGGGCGTATCTCAGTTTCTTGCAGAAGCCGCCCCCGCCGACTTTACGTCGGTGGAGCGATGGTTTTGCTCCAGAAGTCAGGCCTCTTTCCTCGCCCCCGCCGGTTTTATACCGGTGGAGCGATGGTTGAAGACCTTGATGTTTCGCGGTGATTCCTGATGTGTTCCCTCCTTCCCCCAACGGGATGGATTTGATTTTTACGGGAAGAACAATCATCGCTCCACCGACCTAAAGTCGGCGGGGGCGCAAGAACAAGAAAGACCGTCACTGGAGCAGAATCACGGCGCCACCGACGTAAAGTCGGTGGGGGCCGGAATTTCTCTCCCCGCAAGAAACTGAGATGCGCCCGTCGGGATTTTCTCCCTCGAGGGGCGCGTCTCCCGGATTCGGGAGAGGGTCATTTGCGGCGAGTTCGCTGTTGACGGTCCCCGGCGGTTTCATTAGACTGATCGGATTGGGCCCGTCTCGAGGATGGCCAGATCGGGGAGGGTAAGGCAAGACGCTATGAACAAGATCAAGGTGGGAATCCTGGGCGCGACCGGTATGGTTGGCCAGAGTTTCGTGCGGCTGCTTCGCGATCATCCGTGGTTCGAAGTGGCTTACGTGGCGGCCTCGCCGCGTTCGGCGGGCCAGAAGTACGCGGATGCCGTCGCCGGGCGCTGGCACATGGAAGAGGAGATGCCGGAGGCGGTTCGCGATCTCGTGGTGGGCGACGCCGGCGACGTGGCCCGCGCCAAAAAGGAGTGCCGCTTCGTCTTCTCGGCCATCGAGATGGACAAGAAGGCCATCGCCGCCCTCGAAATCGAGTATGCCGCCAACGATATCCCCGTCGTCTCGAACAATTCGCCCCACCGCTGGACGCCCGACGTCCCGATGCTGATCCCGGAGGTCAACCCCGATCACATCGAGATCATTCCCGCGCAGCGCAAGAGGCGCGGCTGGAACAAGGGCTTTATCGTCGTCAAGCCCAATTGCAGCCTTCAGAGCTACCTCACTCCGATTCACGCCCTCCGGCAGGCGGGCTATCCCGTCGCAAAAATGGTGATTGCGACGATGCAGGCGGTCTCGGGCGCGGGATACCCCGGCGTGTCCTCGATGGACATCGTGGACAACGTCGTTCCCTATATCGGGGGTGAAGAGGAGAAATCCGAACGCGAACCGCTCAAGATCCTCGGCAGGATCCAGGGCGGCGAGTTCGTGAATGACGATTCCATCGCCATCTCCGCACACTGCAACCGCGTGCCGGTGGTGGACGGCCACACCGCGTGCGTGAGCCTGGCGTTCTCCGGCGGGAAGCCCGGCCTGGACGAGATCAAGAGGATCTGGACCGCTTTCCGCGCCCTTCCCCAGGAACTCGCGCTGCCCTCGGCCCCCGCGCGGCCCATCATCTACCGCCAGGAACCCGACCGGCCCCAACCCCGCAAGGACCGCGACGCCGGCAAGGCGATGGCTGTTTCGGTCGGGCGCTTGCGCGAATGCCCCGTCTTCGACGTGCGCTTCGTCGGCCTGTCGCACAACACGGTTCGCGGCGCGGCGGGCGGCGGAATCCTGAGCGCCGAGCTTCTGAAGGCCAAGGGCTACCTCGACTGAACACTCCCACGTCCCATCGGGGTCAGACTTACACACTTCACTATAGCGGATCAGCCTTTCCTTCCAACGGCGGTCAGTTGCGAATCGAGTTCCTCGAAAACAGCCCGGAGGGAGAAATCCTCCAGGCGCTTCTCCTGTCCGCGACGCAAAGACATGGTCACGGCCGAGGGGGTGAGGCCTCCGAATTCGCCTCCCACCTCCCGCAACGACAGTCCGCAGTGCCGCGCCGCTAGTTCCAGAGCCGTCTGTTTTGCAGCGCCGACGCCCCGCGCGCGGCCGTGGCCATCGAGCGCGTCTTTTTCGAGATCAAACCGCCTCGCAACCGCCCGCTTCACCTCGTCCACCGACAGGCGCCGAGGCCGCGCCGGCGGCAGAGCCAGGTCCCGCCTCGCCGCCTCGCTTTCGCCTTGATCGCGCATGCGCCGTTCGACTTTTTCAATGAACGTGGGGCTTCCGATGGCGAACTCGCTCGTGCGCATCGCGGCCTCCATCTCCCCGCCATCTCCATGCAAAGCCGCCAGAACAAACCGGCGGCAGGCCTGCCGCGCGGCGATCCGACTCGATCCGAAGGCGCCGAGGGCGTCGTAGTTCACGAAAGCCTGTTCGCGGCCGGCTGCCAAGTAACCGGGCAGGCTGCTCCAGGGATAATCCAACAGAAACCGCTCCCGCCGCTCCGGTGCCCAGTCGCGCGCCGAGCGCGTGCGGACCGGGTTGAGATGGATGTACGTCGCCACCTGCCCGAGATGTGCCTCGCTCTCGATCAGTTTCGCCTTGTAGCGGCCTTGAAGGATATGTCCGGGGGTGCGCTGCCGGTGGCGGGCATAAAGCGCGTAACTTGTGTTGAGACGCTGGCAAAAGGCCGAGAGATTCGCCTTCCGCGTCTGCGCCAGCAAGTGGTAATGGTTGTCCATGAGGACATAGGCGTAGAGAATGACGGAATGGGCCTCGAGGCAGTAGGCGAGTTGTTCGAGAAACCGCTCGCGGTCGGTGCGGTCGTGAAAAATGACCTTGCGCGCGTTGCCTCGGGAGGTGAGGTGATAAAGCGCGCCGGGGAATTCGAGACGAGGAGGCCGGGCCATAATGGAAAGATTGTACTCCATGCCTGGCCAGCATGTCAAGGAAAAGTGTATTGTGTAAGTCTGACCCTGCTGCTGGTGTAAGTCTGACCCTGCTGCTGCTGCTGCTGGAAAGCCTGACCCTGTTTTTTCTGACCCCGTTTTTTCGTTACCGCCATTTGTAATCGTCCGGGATCTGGCCCGCACGAATCGTCTGTTTCCACTTTTCGATCTCCTTCTGGTGCTCCAGTGGCAAGGACGACCCGGAGGGATTTCTGTCCGGGTTCGCCCAGAAAACGGCGATCTTGTCCAAGTGCTCCAACACCACGTCCCGCTCGCCTTTCTGAAGCAATTCGCCCGCGAGCACGAAGTCCGGCCCAAAAGAGTCGAGTTGGGGTGAGCCGGGTGTTTTGCCGGATTCCTCGAGGTGGCGCTTGGCAGCCGCCACATCGCCTTCACGGAGGGCGATCCGGCCCAGGAGCGAGTGCATGTCGTAAATGATGTTGCCGTAATTCCAGTCGTTCACGGTATTCGCCGCGAGCACGGCCTCAGCGAGCGCGCGAGCCTCTTTGATCCGTGTGCCCGACTCCACGTAAGCAAGAGCCAGTCCCTGATCGAGTGTGCCCAGATTACGCTTCAATTGCCGATTCTGTGGGTGTGCTTCTAACGCCTTGGACACCGTCTCTTTGGCGGCGGTCAGGTATTCGATGGCCCGCGCATAGACTTCCGAACGTCTGGCCGGTGGCAGATTCCGGGCGGCGGCGTGTTCGCTGTGGAAACAGCCTTCGAGGTACAGCACCCAAAAAAGGCCGGCCGGCTCGCGTTCGATGGCCGCGAGCAACAATGGCACCCGCTTCGGGTTGGCCGCGATCTCGGACACAGGGTTGAGACCCTGTTCTGCTCGTTCCGCTCGGGTTGTCTTCTTATTTAGGTTGGCCAAGATCTCGGCCACAGGGTTGAAGCGGTAGGATTGCATGAAGGCCGTGACCTCCGCGGTGGAAACCACCGCGTTGGTGTCGGCCTCCCCGGCCACGCCGGCGCTTCCCGTGGGTGCGGGGGGAACTTGGGCTTGGCCTGTGGCTTGCGCGAAGGTGGAAGCCGCAGCCAGCTGAAGAGCGGCCAGTGCCCCGAATCCGGGGGGAAAAGCTCCCGCCATGCTCTGGGACCCGCCGCCGCTGCCGCCACCAGATGGCGTGGGCGCCGGGCCTGGCCCCTCCAGCCTGAAACCGGCCCCCAGGGTGCCAGGCGCCGGCGTCCCTGTCTCGGCGGCCGCAAGCCCCGCGGACGTCAGCCCGGTGGAGGCGCCGGGAGCCTCGGAGACGGACGGGGCCGAAGCGGTTCCCTCAATGGGATTCTCCCCGGCTGGGGGGGTAACGCTAGTGGGCGTAGCGGGAGCGCCTTCTTGCGCGGGTGGAGCCGCGAGGGCTTTCTGCCGGTCCGCAAGGGCCTGCGCGGCGCGGATCGCGGTTTCCCGCACCTTCTGTATACGTTTTTCGTCTATTTTTCGCATGAGTTCGCGGGCCTCTTCCAGGTCCTTGGACTTGCCCAAGGCGTGCCGGCAAAGGATCGCGGCGTGTTCGACGTTGTCCTGCTCAAAGGCGGTCTGGGCTGTGGCCAGCCAGTCCTTGGCCGACATTTCCACCAGGTCGGCGGAGAGAAACAACACCTGGTTTCCCGTTTCCACGACCACCGTTTGGGGAGTGATATGTTTGATGGTGCCTTCGAACGTGCGTCCGCTCTTCAGGCGGATTTCCGCGGAATGCGCATCATTCAGGAACAAGACGGCCAGGAGCAGCGCTCCGGCCATGCGAAACACAGGCAGGGTTTTCATGGAGACGGGCCTCCCCGGCTGCCGCTCGCGACAGCCAAGATCGCCCCCGGCTTTTCAAAAACCAGCGCGGAGGGTCCAGTCCCAAGATCATAGGAGTATCCCGGGGGAGATTGCAAGCTTTTCCGCACCCAAACGGCAATCCATTATCAGCATCTTGTCGGATCGGATCTACAGGTTTTTCTCGATGATTTTCTTCACGTAGCCAGGAATCTCCTGCTGCAGTTCCGCGGTCTTCTTCTTCAGGCGCTCGTAGACTTCGACCTCGTCACCCGTCCACATGATATCCAGCCGGCGGACTTGTCTCATGGCGATGTGGATGTAGTCCTCGGGATAGGCCCAGTAGCAGGAACGGCAGATGCTCGGATCCCGCCGCTCAAGCCAATTCGCGCAATGCTCGCACGACCAGGATTTTGCGCGATTGGCCGAGCCGCAGAGCAACATGAAGTTCGCCGGCTCAAACTCATCACCGGGGGAGTCTCCGGCCACTTCAAACGGAACGCGGTGGTCAATCTGCAGGTCGCGCTCGTTAAATGGTTCATGATAAATGGCGCACCGTGGGCCACGTTTAGCGATCAGCGCTTGTTTCAGTCTCTTGGTGAACGCGGTTCGACCCATGAGCTTCCCGGAACGCGCCTTTTTCGGATCGCCGAATCGGTAAGCCGCGATTTTACGTCCGTCATTTCCCTCGACACGAAACATTTCGATGGGAATGCCATTCTCCTTAACATCGCGCGCGGCCCGCGGCGGGTGATTATAACCGTACCTATCTTTCAATTCCTGGGTAGTAATGAATCCGTGCTTGAGGATGTGTTCAATCACCGTGCGCGGCCGCTTAGCCGTTACTTTCTTGCACAGGGCGATGAAATCCTTCGGGAGTTTCGGTTTGGTCATGCTTAAGTCTCGAAGAGGCTCAGCTGCTCTGTATGCGTAAAACGGGAGATCATCTTCGGTTTCCTGAGTTCGTCCGCCAGCGCGGGAGAAAGGTAAAGTGATTCATAGGTCGTATCCTTCCTGCCAAGGAGTGTGGCTTGAGTTGACCGCCCGGCGTCCAGCTCCATGTGAGTTAGATTCAAGTCTTCCGGCAAGACGCGTCCGTGAACCTTCGTCCCCGTTCGGCCATCATAGCTGACGATGAATCTAATCCCCCTGGAATTGAGATGTTCAAGAACCTCAACGAATTCGCAGAACTGGACACTGGCGAGATATCGCGTGTCTCTGCTGCCGCAAACCCCTTGATAGGGGGGGTCCATGTAAACAAGATCATTCTCCTTCGCGAGAGATGCCACATCACGGTAGTTTTTTGATGAGAATGTCGCTTTGCCTTTAAGCAGGTACGATGCGCCGAAAATCTGCTGACGCATTGTGGCGGGCGCCGCACCCTTGCGCCTGTTATCAGGGCTTTGGTTAAACTCGCCATTTGCATTGTATCGTACAGAAGCCTTGACACATCTTGCGAGCAGATATAGGAAGCAATCGGGGCTTCCCGTGAGGTTGAAATTATCCCGTATCTTGTTGTAGTACTTCTTGGGATCATCCAGTTGCGCCTGCCAAAGCGCCTCGTATTCACTGGCAAGTTTCTCTGGTGTGTTCACTATGGCTCGCCAGAGGTCAATGAGGGGCTTGTTCAAATCATTGATGTGAAAACGCTTGGCTTTCCCGCGGGCCGCGGCAGCCAACGAGATAGCCGCGGACCCGGCAAATGGTTCGTGCAGAGTTTCCACCTTGGCGGGGAAACACCGCAAGATGTCTCTCGCCAGGTTTCTCTTGCTCCCTTGATACGGTATTGGATGCGGAACACTCATGATCTAAACATATTGGTTGCCGCATGTTGAGTCAATATCTTTCCGCGCCTTTCTGTTGACTTTCCCGCGCAAATCATTAGGATAGCCTGCTACCCCTCTGGAGGAGGGCAATTGAATGGACATCACCATCACGCTTCCCAATGGCGCCCAAAAGCAGTATCCCCGGAACACGACCCTCTTCGAGATCGCCCGAAGCATCGGGGAGGGACTGGCCCGCGCCGCCATCGCCGGCCGGGTCAACGGGGTCCTTTGCGGCCTGGCCAGCCCCGTCGCCCAAGACGCCGAGGTCGCGATTATCACCTACCGGGACAAGGAAGGCGTGCTCATCTTTCGCCACACCGCCGCGCACGTCCTGGCCATGGCGGTCAAGCACCTGTATCCGGGCGTCACGCTCGAGGACGGCCCCGCCACCGATACCGGGTTCTTCTATGATATCGAAATGCCGGGAAAGCAGGCTGAAGCCTGTACTCCAAGCAACAAGAAACAGGCTGAAGCCTGTACTCTAACCAGCAAGAACGGGCTGAAGCCCGCACTACGAACTGTGGGTCCCGATGCTTTCCCCGCCATCGAAGAGGAAATGTCCCGGATTGTGAAAGCGGACCTGCCGATCACGCGCCGCGTTCTGCCGCGCGAGGAAGCCATCGCCTTCTTCCGGCAGCGCGGCGAGCGTTTCAAGGTAGAGACCATCGAGGCCCTGCCCGAGGGGGAGGCCATTTCGATCTATGAGATGGGGGACTTCGCCGATCTGTGCCGCGGGCCGCACCTGCCCTCGACCGGAGCGGTGAAGGCCTTCCAGATCCAAAGCGTGGCGGGCGCCTACCGCAAGGGCGACGCTTCCCGCGAGCAACTCGTGCGCTTCCACGCCATCGCCTTCCCCGACAAGAAGATGCTGAAGGAGTATCTGCAACTCCTCGAGGAGGCCAGGAAACGCGACCACCGGCGCATCGGCCAGGACCTCGATCTTTTCAGCTTCCAGGACGAGGGGCCGGGCTTTCCCTTCTTCCACCACAAGGGAACCATCATCTACAACGCCCTTCTGGCGTTCATGCGGGAGGAACTCGCCGCGCGCCAATACACGGAGATCCGCACCCCCGTCATTCTCAATGAGGAACTCTGGCACCGCAGCGGCCACTGGGATAACTATCGTGAGAACATGTACTTTACCCGCCTGGATGAGCGCGGCTATGCCGTCAAGCCCATGAACTGCCCCGGCGGGCTCCTGGTCTACAAGAACTCCCTGCACTCCTACCGCGAGCTGCCGATGCGGGTGGCGGAGTTCGGCCTCGTGCACCGCCACGAACTCTCCGGCGTTCTGCACGGTCTTTTCCGTGTGCGCTGCTTCACCCAGGACGACGCGCACGTCTTCTGCAAACCGGACCAGCTGCGCTCCGAGGTCGAGGAAATCATCAAACTGGTCCTCCACGTGTACCGCACCGCGGGGTTCGACGACGTCCACATCGAGCTGAGCACCCGGCCCCTCAAGAGCATCGGCTCCGACGAGATGTGGGAGCTGGCCACGAGCGTTCTCAAGGAGGCGCTGGCCGAACTCGGGATCAAGTATCAGCTCAACCCGGGTGACGGCGCGTTCTATGGACCCAAGATAGACTTCCACATCAAGGACTGCCTGGGGCGTTCCTGGCAATGCGGCACGATCCAGGCCGATTTCTCCATGCCCGAGCGGTTCGATCTGACCTACGTGGGGGAAGACGGCGAGCGGCACCGCCCGGTGATGGTCCATCGCGCCATTTTCGGGTCCATCGAGCGGTTCCTGGGGATCCTGCTCGAGCACTATGCCGGGAATCTGCCCCTCTGGCTGGCGCCGGTGCAGGTAAGGGTTCTTTCCCTATCCGGCGAGCAGCACGCCTATGCCGTGGAGGTGGGGGAGCGTTTGCGCGGGGCGGGGTTGCGGGCGGAGACAGACGTGCGCGACGAGAAGATCGGGCACAAGATCCGCGAGGCCGAGCTGCAGAAGGTGCCCGTCATGCTCGTGGTCGGCAAGAAGGAAGCCGCGGCCGCGCAGGTGAGCGTGCGCCGCCACGGATTGGGCGACCAGGGGGCGGTGGCTCTGGAGGAGTGTGTCGCCGCGCTCAGACAGGAAGCTCTCGAACGGCGCAAACCGCCGGTCCCCCCTTTGCCGGTGTAAATCGCGCCAATCTCCTTTACTGGCTCACCGCCGGTCAAATGACAATCGGTCTCATATGTTTGAAGGTATTCTGAAGAAGAACGGCCAGGGAAGCAGCCTCCGCCCAACGCTTGTTTTTCTCAAGCGCGTAATACGATTGTGGAGGCCGGAGTTCCGTCTCGAGGTAGTATTCAAGTTGCCAGATAGGCACGATCTCCCTATATGGCCTGATCTCGCTAAGAACAATCGCAGAGACTTCCTTCTGGGAAGCCGTATATTCGTCATACTCCTTTTTGCTACACCCGATATCTGGGCCGAATTTCTCCCAGATATCCGAGGGCGTGCCCGCAATAACAGCACCAATCGTCGCCTCTCCCACCAAGGACTGCTCGGGGCTTGTGGAGTATATCTTGACCGTCGTGCCGATCCATTTCTTCGAGAATTTCCTGCGGATCTCCACCCTTTTCTCACCCTTCATAATCTTAGCCGCGAATTTTGGGTGTACACTCATCAGAATCCCTTCTCCGAAGGAATAGCCGTCGAGAGTAAAGGAGTGGCCAAATTCAGAGAATCGTTTAATCAGCTTATGCCGCTTCTCGGCAACGGCCTTGAGAACCTCGGAGGCTCTGGCCGACGATCTCAGTTCCTCGTCACCCTTTCTATATTGGGCGCTTGCCTTCACCACTTCGGTGAAGCGAAAAGACCTGAAGAAATCGACTTTTTGAGCCCATAGACTTTCGGGAAGGGTGAAATGTATCTCGCTTGCCAGCCCCTTCACTGATGACGCCATTAGAGAAAAGAACACATCGCCTATACTGTTATCCTGCAGATCCTCCCTTATTCTCAAATGGCAAAACTTTGCGTCTTTGCCCTTTTTCACAACTGCCGAAACAGCGGGTTGTTCATTCAGATACCCGACATAAGCGACTCTCTCGTCCGCTCTCAGTCCCGGGAGAACCTTAGATCTCAGCCACTTATTTATACCGGGATACATCGGCTCGTTGGCGGCGATCAGATCCTGGAGAGCTCGGAGATGGTCGGAAAGCCCTTTGGTGTCTTCCCGCGTCACTCGGGCTATCCGAAAATCGTGCTTCATTGAAGCGATCATGTCCTCTTTCATGATTTCATCCCCTTTTTGCCATTCGATCCTACTTGTCCCGCCCCGGCCACTTCTTGAAGAACTTCGACAATTCGAGAATCTGATCGTTATATGCGTTATCCTTCGGCTCTTCAGAATCTCGCGACATACGGTAGAAATTTAGACGGGCCATTTTCTCGCCGTCGCCAAGATTCACATGAACGTCGTGACCGCGGACCTCGAATATAAGTGGCGTACCTTTCTTCCCGTCCTTCCTGTTCTTCCCAAACCATGGATGAGCAAAGCCGGCATAATGGATTCGCATTTCACCGATAGTCTCGTCAG
>Ga0315282_10007185_pt1 | contig 18390 bp, 16 predicted proteins | sample YL17G07_20_MG_FD_203693 | JGI IMG/M metagenome (GOLD analysis project Ga0315282, IMG submission 203693) | Sediment microbial communities from Yellowstone Lake, YNP, Wyoming, USA - YL17G07_20 | ecosystem: Environmental > Aquatic > Freshwater > Lake > Sediment | place: USA: Wyoming | collected...
CTGAAAACAAGGAGCTTACGATTGCTGCAGTACGGCAAAGTAGGCGTCTTTTCGACTTTTTCATCAACCTGCTAAAGCTTCGGTTGTCAGACGTACGGCAATTCTGATTTCATAATTTACAATTCACCATGTAGAATTCACTATTCAAAATGGTGGAGGTCAAGCTTGATGGCGGCTTTATCGGACATATCCACTACCGCCGCCGCTGCTATGCCGACCGCAACCACAATCGCGTCGCTAATCTCTTCTTTCGTCGCCCCGACTTCCAGCGCTTTCTTGAAGTGCCCCTCGAGACAGCCCTCGCACTTGGCCAGCAAAGAGCAACCAATGGCGATCAGCTCTTTGGTTTTGAGGTCAAGGGCGGTGGGGGTATAGTAGCTTTCCTTGTAAAAGGTCATATAGATGTTGCGAAAGCGCGGTTCGATCATGCTCATCGACTTCGGGGGTGTCTTGCCCTCTTCAGGTGCATCGTTCGCCATAGCAGAATCCTCACTTCTTTAGGTTTAGTGTTCGTGGGCAGCGAAGAAGAGATCCACCACAGAGCGCACAGAGACCACGGCGCGGAAGAGCCGCAATGGAAAATTTCAGATTCAAAATTCAAGACCCTAGCTTCCAGAAAAGTTTGCCAGAAAAGCAACAACTTGCGATCTTATGTCACAGAGAAAAAACACTTGCGCTTTTCTCTGCGAACTCTCTGGTCTCTGTGCTGAGCCTCTCCTGGGATGCGGCCCGCCGCCGCGCTGTATTCTGACTCCTGAGTCCTGACTGCTGACTTCTGCCTGCTGTCAGGTCGAGACCTGCGCCGTCTCGATGGAAACAGGTTGCCCGGCTGCGACCAACTCCGGAATCTTAATGCAAACTGCGGTGCCCTTCCCGGGCTGGCTCTCGATCTTCATGGAAAAATCCTGGCCGTAGAGGACCTTCAATCTTTCGTGGACGTTGCTGATGCCAATGCCGGATTCGAGGATGCCGTGGCGACGTTGCTCGGGGAATCCCACGCCGTCGTCAAGAACCTCGATGAGCAAGTGTCCATTGCTGCGCGTAACACGAAGCGTGATTGTGCCTCCCTCGATCTTGGGCCCGATTCCATGCCGGATGGCATTCTCCAGCAAGGGTTGGAGGATCATGCTGGGAACCAAAACGTCCCAGGTTTCAGCTTCAATCTCTTTGCGGATTTGAAGCTTATCCCGGCCGAATCGCACCACCTCAATATCCAAATAGTCGTCGATGAATTCCAGTTCCTGTTTCAAGGGCACAAAATGCATCTGGCTTTTCAGACGGCGGCGCAGAATGTTGGCCAACTTCAAAAGTACTGCCCGCGCCGTGTCGGGGTCAAAGCGTATCAGTGATGAAACAGTATTGAGCGTATTGAACAGGAAGTGGGGATTAATTTGGCTGATGAGCGCATCCACGCGGGCCTGCATGAGGGCCTTTTCCTGTTCCACGAGCTTGCGCTCAATTCGGGTGTTGTTCCAGATGCGCACCGGAAGGCCGACGGCAATGAGTGTGGCGAGCACAATCAAAATTCGGACCCACAAATGCGGGGAATCCATATAGTAGAGATACTTGCCATGAGTCATCCGCCCCACTGCCATGCGCGCCGCTTCGAGCAAGACACACACCAGGGAAAAGAACACTTGCCAGTCCAGCGCCGGGTGCTTGAAACGTTGCTTGATGGAGCGGTAAAGACTAAGGTCAATGAACCCCGAGAACTTCCATATTTCTTCCTTATCGGGGCAAACCCACCTTGCCGTCCCAGCCGAAACTGCATAGAGCACCGCCATCGGCATCGCCAATATCTCGTGGCCTATCAAAGCCGCCGGCAAGCTGACCATCAAACCAACTACCAAGCCGGCGATGGTCCCGCCCAGCAGGCCCGCCAGGGCCGTCACTTCCAAGCTTAGATCGGTAGTCGGGAATGGCCCGGTGGGTTTGCCCAGATTCGGATAGCTGGCCAATAATCGAGCCAGAACCCCCAGCGTAAACGGTACCCCAAGAAATGCCGCGAATTCGAGTTTTTCGCTTGGAGAACGCTGCTCGATGAAGATCAATTGCCGGAATCTTCCGAAGCGGGCGATGAAACCTGCCAGGAGAGAGATCACCGCCAGCTTGATCAGCAGGCTCACGAATATTGCCGTCGCGGAGCTGTTCAGGTAAGGATTCATAGGCTCGTGTGCGGCCACAACTGCCGGGGCACCCCTTGGGAGGCCCAACGCCTCAGGGCAGGCCTAGTACTTGGTGACGAGATTGGCCGTTATTTCAAGCATCACCAAAGAAATGATTTAGGCTCCGCCGATGTAACGCGGACTTACGGCACTAAGTACTAGCTCTGCCCCTACGTGCCGCCGCCTACCAAGTGTACCACTTCCAATCGGTCACTCGCTGCGATGAGCGTCACGTTCCAGCGGGCGCGAGGCACGATTTCGAGATTTCGTTCCACCGCCACGCGGTCCCCAGGGAGTTTCAGCCACTCAATCAATCCCGCCAGCGTCAAGCCTTCGGGGACCTCACGTGGCTCACCGTTTAGTTGGATGGTCACCACCTGCTTCTCCGTACCATAACCGATCGGGCCAGTATCGGGTGATCGGAGGCTCGGACGAGCAAAAAACGCCAGGCCCTTTGTTCACCCGATCTCCCGATCGCCCGATTCTGGCGACCATGGTAGCGACCATACCCGCCGGCAGGCAAGAAAAAACTTGACACCTTGGTTGGCGCCCCGTATATTGAAAGGTTAGGGTGGGGTTCCGGATATTCACTGTAACTGATTGCAATGACAAGCCCTTATTTGCCTGTTCTGATCCATTTCCTGGTTGTAGTGGCAGTGACCGCGGCCATCCTGGGTCTGTCTGCATGGGTGGGGATTAAACGCCCTTCGCGGGCGAAGCTGACCCCTTACGAATGCGGGATTCCCCCGGTGGGCGATGCGCGAGAGCGTTTTTCGGTGAGCTTTTATCTCGTAGCAATGCTTTTCATCCTTTTTGACGTGGAAGCAGTGTTCCTTTACCCATGGGCAGTTATTTTCAAAAGCTTGAAGTGGTTCGGCTTCCTTGAAATGCTTCTATACATTGCCGTTTTGCTGGCAGGGTATGTCTACATTTGGAAAAAAGGCGCCTTGGACTGGAAGCGCTAGCCAGCCGCGGCTTGACCCTCCGAACCCAACAACCACTCGTCATGCCATCCGCTCTCGAATCAAACCTTGTTCTTGAAAAACTTCGGGAATTCGCTCCCGAGGCCGTTGAAGATGCCAGGGAGTTTCGCGGCGAGCTCACGATTTACATCCGGCCCGACAGGCTGATAAGGGTGTGCGAGTTCTTGCGCGACGAACCCGGCCTCAGTTTCAAATACCTTTCCGACATAACAGCGGTAGATTTCTACCCCAACGAACCGCGGTTTGAAGTGGTCTACCATCTGCTTTCACTGCACAGTACAGAGCGGCTTCGGCTCAAGGTGCGGGTTAGCGGCGAGAATCCGCGCGTGGACTCGCTGATTCCAGTATATCCGTCTGCCAACGCGTTCGAGCGCGAAGTCTTCGATATGTTTGGGATCCAGTTCGCAGGGCATCCGTACTTAAGGAGAATCCTCCTGCCGGAAGATTGGGAAGGCTACCCCCTGCGCAAGGACTATCCCACCGAGGGGTATCGCTAGATGCCCATAACGCTGGAAAAAATTCCGGGCCAGGAAGAACGGGTTATCCTGAGCATGGGGCCGCAACATCCCTCGACGCACGGGGTGTTGCGCTTGGTGCTTGAACTCGAGGGCGAGACGGTGGTGCGAGCCATGTATGACATCGGCTACCTCCACACCGGCTTCGAGAAGTCGTTCGAGAGCAAGACCTATACGCAAGGCATCCCGCTTACCGACCGGATGGATTACCTTGCCTCCCTCTCCAACAACCTGGGCTTTTGCCTGGCGGTCGAGAAACTGCTGGATATTGAAATCCCCCCACGCGCCCAGTGGATACGGGTCCTGTTGACCGAACTCACCCGCCTCCAGAGCCACCTGGTGTGGTTGGGAACTCATGCCATAGACCTGGGGGCCATGTCCGTCCTTCTCTACTGTTTCCGGGAGCGCGAAGATATCCTCAACATCTTCGAAATGGTGTCCGGCCAGCGCATGATGACCAGTTATTTCCGTGTTGGCGGCCTGGCCCTCGAGCCTCCTCTGGGCTGGCTCAAGCGCGTGGAAAAGTTCGTCAAGGCATTCCCCGGCCACCTCGAGGAATACGAGAATCTGCTGACCAAGAACCCCATCTGGCTCCGCCGCACGGTCGGGATCGGAAAGCTCACTGCCGACGAGGCCATCGCCTGGGGACTCTCGGGACCTTCGCTGCGTGGCTCAGGAGTGGATTGGGATATTCGAAAGAAGCAGCCTTACTCGAGCTACGACAAGTTTGATTTCAAGGTTCCCACGCGGCCGGAGGGCGATGTGTACGCCCGGTACCTGGTGCGGCTGGAAGAAATGCGTCAGTCGTTGCGCATCGTGCAACAGGCGATGGAGGGCCTTCCCGAGGGGCCTATAAGGGCCGACGCGCCCCACATCGTGCTGCCGGACCGGGAGAGCATGAAGACCTCCATCGAGGCGCTGATCTATCACTTCAAGATTGTGACCGAGGGATTCCATCCACCCGTCGGCGAAGTGTATCAAGCCATCGAGTCGCCCCGCGGCGAGCTGGGCTTCTACGTGGTGAGCGACGGGTCGCCGAAACCCTTTCGCTGCCACGTTCGCGCGCCCTCCTTCGCCAATTTGCAGGCCTTGCCGAAGATGGTCGAGGGCCGCTTGATTGCCGACGTGGTGGCGTGTATCGGCACCATTGATATTGTGCTGGGAGAGGTAGACCGCTAGGAGGAATTTGAGTCTGTCATTCTGAGCGAAGCGAAGAATCTTTGCAGTGGGTAAGTTTTGGAACCGCGGCGATTCTTCGCTTCGCTCAGAATGACAGACGCTAGGAAGCCGATTGCAATTTTGATTCTCGAATTTCGATTTTCCAGCTTGTGATTTCCGGCTGCCATGCTTTCCGACGCGCTGCTTAAAAAGTTCGAGCAAGTGATCTCGCGCTACCCGCTTAAGCGCTCGGCGATTGTCCCGTGCCTGCTTTTCGCTCAGGATGAGATCGGGTTTATCAGCGACGAGGTCATCGAGGAAGTGGCCCGCAGGGTGGAGGTCCGGCCGATCGAGGTCATCGAGGACATCGGCTACTACTCGATGCTGCACCGCAATCCGTTGGGCAAGTACAACCTCCAGGTCTGCACGAACGTGTCGTGCATGGTTCGCGGCGGTGAGGAAATCCTCGAACATTGCAAGAAGCGGCTCGGAATTGGCCATAAAGAGACGACGCCCGACGGTCTATTCTCCCTCGAGGAAGTCGAATGCCTTGGCGCTTGCTGCGGCGCGCCCGCCATGCAGGTGAACTACGACTTTTACGAAGACCTCACGCCGCAAAAGGTTGATGCGCTTTTCGAGAAGCTGCGGGTAGGGAACAAGCAATAGGGAATAGGGATTAGGGATTAGGGGACAGAAACAGGGAATTGCCAACAGGGGACCTTCGGGGAGAAGGGGGAGTTTGTCATTCCGAGCGAAGCGAGGAATCTCGCTCTGGCCTAAGAAGAGGGCAGGAACACCGCTGTTAGGCTGTTCCCTGTTCCCTGAGAGACGCATGTCAGATTATCAAAACTACGCCAAAGGATCGCCGCTGGAGGTGAAAGTTCTCACCCGGCGGTTTGGCATCTCCAACTCCACTTCGATTGACGTGTATCTCCAGCATGACGGCTACCAGGCGCTGAAGAAAGCACTCGAAATGGGACCGGACGCCATCATCAACGAAATGAAGAACTCCGGTCTTCGAGGTCGCGGCGGGGCCGGCTTCAATACTGGCATGAAGTGGAGCTTCGTCCCCAAACAATCCGCCAAGCCCAAGTACGTGATCTGCAATGCCGACGAGAGCGAGCCGGGAACCTGCAAGGACCGCCCATTGCTAGAAAACGATCCCCACCAATTGATCGAGGGGATCATCATCGCCGGCTTCGCGATAGGGTCTCACCAAGGCTATATCTACATCCGGGGAGAATACCGCTATTTGATGAACATCGTGGACCGCGCCCTGGAAGAGGCCTACACGCGCGGATTCCTGGGAAAGAATATCCTGGGGTCGGGGTTCGCCTTCAATCTTTGCACGCACACAGGTGCGGGCGCGTATGAGTGCGGCGAGGAAACCGCGCTCTTGAATTCTCTCGAAGGACTGCGAGGGTACCCGCGCATTAAGCCCCCCTTCCCGGCTATCGTGGGACTTTACGAAGGCCCGACGGTTATCAACAACGTCGAGACACTGTCCAACGTCCCGCACATCATCCTTAACGGTGCGGAATGGTACGCCAAGCTGGGAACGCCCAAGAACGGGGGCACTCGGCTTTTTTGCCTGAGCGGCCGTATTGAAAGGCCGGGCGTCTACGAATTGCCGATGGGCTTCCCTCTCCGGCGCATGATCGAAGAAGTGGGCGGCGGCGTGCTAGGCGGGAAAAAGTTGAAGGCGGTCATCCCCGGCGGGTCTTCTTGTCCGGTGCTGACGGCTGACCAAATTGATGTGGCCATGGACTTCGATTCTGTGGCCAAAATCGGCTCGATGCTGGGCTCCGGCGGAGTCGTGGTCCTGGACGAAGAAACTTGCATGGTAAAAGTCGCTTGCCGCATCATGAAGTTTTACGCGCACGAATCTTGTGGTTGGTGCATCCCCTGCCGCGAGGGAACGTCGTGGCTGAAGTTCCTGCTCGAGCGATTCCACTCCGGCGCGGGCCTCCCGGACGACCCGGACACGGCCCTCGATGTGTCGTACAACATGCTGGGCAAAACGCTCTGCCCTCTCGGAGACGCGGCAGCCATGCCCACTATCAGCATTCTGAAGAAGTTCCGTTCTGAATTTGAAGAGCACCTGAAACTAGGCTATTGCCCCTTCGAGAAAAAGGCCGTGGGTGTAGCATGAAGCATCTTGTAGGGGCACGCCATGGCGTGCCCCTACGGTACGAGAAAAAGGCGGTGAGCATAGGATGAAAGTTGGGGCGGAAAAGCTGGGTTTCGTGACGTTGGACCACCCTCTGCGGGAAGCGAGCCGTCAAGTTCCGGGTCCATACACACGCAGCGCCGCCTTGGCACCGGGCCCCACAGTTAAGAAAGGGACTGCGCCGGAGCTGGTCAAGTTCACGATCGATGGTCGGAGCGCGACGGTTCCCGCAGGCACCTTGCTGATCGAAGCCGCCAAGCAGGTGGGTATCGAGATACCCTCTTACTGCTATTACCCGAACTTGAGCTTGCAGGGCGCCTGCCGCATGTGCCTGGTGGCGATCGAGCGCATGCCCAAGCTGCAAACCGCCTGCACCACGGTGGTGACCAACGGGATGGTAGTCCACACCGGGACTGAGGAAGTGAAAAATGCGCGTAAGGCCATGCTCGAGTTCCTGCTTACCAACCACCCGTTGGACTGCCCGGTTTGCGACAAGGGCGGCGAATGCGAGCTCCAGGACGCCGTCTTCCGCTACGGGGCGGCGGAGACGCGCTTCATGGAGTCCAAGCTCCATCACGAGGAGAGGAAGTTCTCGAGCCTTGTCTATTATGATTGGCCGCGTTGCATCCTCTGCTACCGATGCGTCCGCGTATGCGATGAAGGAATGGACGTCAACGCCTACGGCATCGGTTTCCGTGGCGCGCATAGCGAGATCATTCCCAATCGCGGAGAGCAACTGGAGTGCGAAGAGTGCGGCATGTGCATTGATATCTGCCCCGTGGGCGCGCTCACCAGCGGGACCTATCGCTATCACACCCGGCCCTGGGAGATGACCTACACCGGGACGGTCTGCAACCACTGCGGCGACGGCTGCAAGACCACCCTTTCCGTCCGCAACAACCAGATCATCCGCGCCAACAACCGCGACCATTCCGGGTTCAACGGCGAATTCCTCTGCGTCAAAGGGCGCTTCGGATGGGACTTCGTCAACAGCGAGAAGCGGCTGACGGCTCCCCTGATCCGTCACAACGGCAAGCAGGAAACCGGCACGTGGGATGAGGCGCTCATCCTAACGGTCGAGCGGCTCAAAACCATTCTGGCGGAAGATGGCCCGGATTCAGTTGCCGTCATTGGCTCCAACCGCACCACCAACGAAGAGAACTACCTCCTGGGGCGGTTCACGCGAACCCTCCTCGGCACCAACAATCTGGATCACCACCGGACGGTGGATTACGCTTCCCTGGTTCGCGCCCTGACCGAATCGCAGGCTACCGACCGGCACGCGGCAATGGAGGACATCCTCCTGGTCTCCAGCATCCTGCTGATCGGAAACGACCCAACCCACCAACATCCGCTAACGGCCTATCAGATTCGACAGGCCGTGCAACGGCACGGAGCGAGGCTCTACATCATCAACCATCAGGAGATTAAACTCCGCCGCCAGTCGAGCCTTTACGTTCCGGTGCTGCCTCGAGGCGAAGCGGAAGCGATCTGCGCGCTGGCGGGGATGGAAACACCTTCGGCACAGTTCGCCGCTGCCACGCTCGAAGCCATTGAATCACTGCGGGAAAAACTCCGCCAGGAGACCGACACCGTCATCATTTTCGGCGATGAGATTCAGGGCGCGGCGATTCGCGATTTGGTGCGGTGGGGACTCTCGCTCCCCGGCAAGACGCGCTTCATCGCTCTAGGCGACTACGCCAACTCCCGCGGCGCGGCAGACATGGGAGTTCTGCCGGGAACGCTTCCAGGATACTTGCCCCTGACTGATGACGAGGCGCGCAAGCGTTTTGAATCGGCCTGGGAGGCGAAGATCCCGGCAAAACCCGGCCGCCATGGGCGAGAAATCATCGCTGGAATCGAATCCGGTCAAATCAAGGCCTTGTTGGTTTTCGGATCCAATCCCGCGAAGACGTTCGGAATTTCAAAAAAGGCGCGAAGCAAGCTTGAGTTCTTAATGGCCGCTGAGCTTTTCCCTACCGAGACCACAGAAATGGCAGACGTGGTCTTGCCCGCCGCAAGTTTCGCCGAGAAGTCGGGCACCCTCACCAACACCTGTGGGCAGATGCAGGCGCTCAAAAAGACCATGCGCAAAGCCGAGACCCGGAGCGATCTCGAAATCCTGCTTGCTTTGGCCCGCCTGTTTGACCGGAAGTGGCATTACCATTCCGCCGATGATGTCACGCGCGAGATCATCGCCAAGGTGCGCGGGTATGCTGTGCCTCTTCCCAGCCTGCTGGTGGGCAGGGCGGTTGCGACGCAGCCCGAGGGAATGCCGCCGGAACTGGAGAGCACTGACTTGGTTTTTTCCTCCCGGGATTCGCTCTTTACGTCGGGGACCGTGAGTCGTTACAGTTGGGCTTTGAATTCAGTAGACGAAGCCAAGAAACCCCATGGCCACATTTTCTGAGACAGGGTTGCTGCTCGTCATCACCCTGGCAAAAATCGCGGTGATTGTGGTTGTCATGCTGACCGCCATCGCCTACCTGACCTGGCTGGAACGGAAAGTGGTAGCGCATATCCAGGCTCGCTGGGGACCTTATCGGGTCGGGCCACATGGGCTTCTGCAACCTCTTGCGGACGGAATCAAGTTCATTCTGAAAGAAGATATTATGCCCCTCGAGGCTGACAAGGTCATTTACTGGCTGGCGCCCTTCTTGGGATTTACTTTGGCCTTTCTCTCCATTGCCGTGATCCCATTTGGAGAGGGTTTCACGATTTACGGTCACACGATCAAGTTTCAGATTACGGATTTGAACGTCGGCCTGCTCTTTATCTTCGCGGTAACCTCGCTGGGGGTTTACAGCATCGCGCTGGCCGGTTGGTCGTCGAATAGCAAGTACCCGCTGCTGGGCGGGCTTCGCTCTTCCGCCCAAATGATTAGCTACGAGTTATCGCTGGGCTTGGCCGTGGTGGGCGTTCTGATGATTGCCGGCACGCTGAGCTTGCGCGGCATCGTGAACGGCCAAGCGGGCTTCTGGCATGTCGGCGGGATCAACACTTTCCTTCCCCACTGGAACATCTTCGTGCAACCGGTGGGATTCCTCGTCTACTTTATGGCCGCCATTGCGGAGACCAACCGCGTTCCCTTTGACCTGCCGGAAGGCGAGACCGAGCTGGTAGGCGGGTTTCATACCGAATACAGCAGCATGAAATTCGCCATGTTCTTCATGGCCGAGTATGCCAACATGATTACGGTCTCGTGCCTGGCCACCCTGTTGTTTTTCGGCGGATGGCACGGCCCTACCTTTGGGCCGTACGCGCTTCGCGTGATTCTTCCCGTTTTTTGGTTCTGCCTTAAACTCTTTTGCTTTCTTTTTTTCTACATCTGGACGCGTGGCACCCTGCCCCGCTTCCGGTACGATCAATTGATGGCCTTCGGTTGGAAATTCCTGTTGCCGGTGGGCGTGCTTAATATCCTGGTGACCAGCTTCGTGGTTGCCTGGCTCAGTTCTTCTTGAAATGAGGGCTGTAGTGGCGGTCTATGACCGCCGCACTTTAGGCGCTCATCGAGCGCCGCTACGATTGGCGTAATGCTGGTGCTCTTTTACATTTTCGCTGCTCTGGCAGTGCTGGCGGCAATAAGCGTGATCGCGCAGCGGACCCCTGTATACAGCGCTCTGTCGCTCATCCTGGTGCTCTGCTCTCTGGCGGTGGTTTATCTGTTGCTGGGCGCAGAATTCATCGCTGTCATCCAGGTGATTGTTTACGCCGGCGCGATTATGGTGTTGTTTGTCTTCGTTATCATGCTCCTGAACGCCGGCCGGGAAGCGCCTAGCCAACGCAGCCGAATCGCGCGCTGGCTCGGCCCCCCTCTGATTGCCGCTTTCCTGGCGGAAGTCCTGTTTGCAGTGTGGAAGCAATTTCCCGCAGGCAGCGCGCGCCCTGCCGCACCCCTGGACGCGGGACCTGCCGCCATTGGTCACCTTTTATTCAGAAACTACATGCTGCCTTTCGAGGTAACGTCGATCTTGATTCTGGTTGCAATTCTGGGCGCCGTGGTTTTGGCCAAAAAGGAGTTGTGAGGTTTCGAGAATGGTTCCGCTGGCACATGTGTTGTCCCTTAGCGCCGCGCTCTTCGTGATTGGCGCCGCAGGGTTTGTTATTCGGAAAAACATCATCACCGTCTTCATGTGCATCGAGCTGATGCTCAATGCGGTCAACCTGGCTTTCATCGGTTTTTCGCGCTATTTGGGAAATCTGGACGGGCAGTTGTTCGTTTTCTTCGTGATCGTGGTGGCGGCGGCCGAAGCGGCCGTGGGACTGGCCATCATCATCGCGCTTTATCGCAACCGGAACTCGCTCAACATCGAGGAACTCGATTCCATGAAGATGTAGCGGTGTCCCGAAGGGACCCAAGGTCATTAGCCGTAGGGGAAACCTACGGCAACGGACCGCGAAAATTCGGAAACCCCACAGGGGTTGAATATGAACGTGTGACATCGGCGCAGGTGGGTTTCGACCCCTTCGGGGTCGCAGGCCTAATTGGTGAAACGCCATTAGCCGTAGGTTCCACCTACGGCTAATGATGTTGTTCCCCTTCGGGGAACTGGCGACCGACTGCTCATTATGGAAATTTTGCTCATCCTCATGCTGCTCCCTCCCTTGGTTGGGACAGCCTTGAACGGCATACTCGGCCGGCGTTTTTCGCAGGCCGTGGTTTCCCTGGTCGGGTGTGGCGCTTCAGGGCTCTCCATGGTTTTTGCACTGCTTAGCGCTTGGACGTATTCGAGTTCCGCCGGCCAGCCTGCGCCTTTCATTCACAGCTACTTCACTTGGATTGAATCCGGAAATCTCCACGTTGATTATGCCCTTTACTACGATCGCCTCACCCTGGTCATGACCGTGACGGTCACGGTGGTTGCCTTCCTCATTCACCTCTACTCCCGGGGGTACATGGAACACGAGGGCGGCTACTATCGCTTTTTCACTTACATGAACCTTTTCCTCTTCATGATGCTGGCACTGGTGACGGCTGCCAACTACCCCCTTCTGTTCGTCGGCTGGGAAGGCGTAGGCCTCTGTTCCTATTTGCTCATTGGCTTCTACTTCCGCAAACAGTCGGCTTCCGACGCTGGGAAGAAGGCGTTCATCGTCACGCGCATCGGCGACGCGGGCTTCACCGTCGGTGTGGCGCTGCTCTTCTGGACATTCGGCTCGCTGAATTTTCAATCGGCCTTTGCCAACATCGCCGTTCTACAGCCGGGCGTAATGCAAACCACCTTGACGGCCATCGGCATTCTCTTCTTCCTGGGTGCGGTGGGAAAATCCGCTCAGATTCCGCTCTACGTTTGGCTTCCCGACGCCATGGAAGGTCCCACGCCGGTTAGCGCCTTGATCCATGCCGCCACCATGGTTACGGCCGGGGTTTACCTGGTGGCGAGGTCGAACCCGATCTATTCACACGCGCCAGTGGCATTGGAGGTCGTCGCCGTCGTCGGCTGCCTGACGGCATTCTATGCGGCGACGATTGCCCTTACCCAAAATGATCTCAAGAGGATGCTGGCCTACTCCACCATCAGCCAGCTTGGTTACATGTTCATCGGCTGCGGGGTGGGCGTCTTCGCCGCTGGAATCTTCCACCTGATGACCCACGCCTTTTTCAAGTCCCTCCTCTTTCTAGCCTCCGGGAGCGTGATGCACGCTCTCGATGGCGAGTTGGACATGCGCAAGATGGGTGGCCTGCGCCACAAGATGAAAACCACTTTTTTGACGTTCTTCATTGCCACACTGGCCATCAGCGGCGTGCCGGGGTTGTCGGGTTTTTTCAGCAAGGATGAAATCCTGGCGGGGGCCTATGAAGGACCTCTCGGCCAACCCTGGCTGTACTGGCTTGGCGCCCTCACCACAGGTCTGACGGCCTTTTACATGTTCCGCGGCCTCTTCATGACATTCTTCGGCGCTTCTCGCCTGACGCCTGAAGCCGAGCGCCACGTCCACGAAAGCGGCTCGAAGATGACCGTACCACTGCTCGTGCTGGCGCTCTTCTCAATTGTGGTGGGTGACGTGAGCTGGCCGAAGGCTTTTGGGGGGAGCGAAGCCTTTGACCGTTACCTGGAGCCTGTCTTCAAACCCTCGGAGGAGTTCCTTCGGGCCTCTGCTCCTCATGCTGGCCACGGGTTCGGCAGCGGCTCTTTGATGATCTTCGCTTTGCTCTTCGCAGCGGTTGGCATCCTCGTTGCCTATTGGTTCTACCTGAAATCCATCCGCTTGCCTGGTCGCATGGCGAAGCGCTTCAGCCGGGCCTACGACCTACTCATTCACAAATACTATGTGGACGAGTTTTACAACTGGCTGGTCGTTCGGCCGCTTTGCTCAGGGTCGGAAAAAATCCTCTGGCGGGGCGTGGATGCGGGAGCTATTGATAGCGCCATGGTGAATGGAACCGGCGAAACGGTCGCGGGGGTTGGAAACCTTCTGCGCCGCATTCAATCCGGCAATATCCGCAGCTACGCCTCCTGGGTCCTGCTGGGGGCCACGCTTTGGCTGGGTTACGTCCTCTGGCCACGTTAGGCAGTGACGAGTGATTATGTCTTGGTTGGCTGAGCATCTTCTCACAATTGCAACCTTTTTGCCGCTGGCGGGAGCCGTCGTCATCGCTTGCCTCAGCCGCGAGCGCGCCCAAGTAATCCGCTGGGTGGCGCTCCTCGCATCGCTCTTCACTTTCCTGGTGACCGCGGTCCTTTACGCCGGCTTGCGAGCCGATACCCCAGGCATGCAATTCAGCGAGCTCCTTCCCTGGATCACCGTGCCGGCCATCAACTATCACCTTGGTGTGGATGGCCTGAGCGCCTTGCTCATCCTCCTGACGGGATTCCTGACACCGCTCTGCGTGCTGGTATCTTGGACCAGTATCGCGCAGCGGGTAAAAGAATTTTTCATCTTTCTGCTGGCCCTTGAGACCGGAATGATCGGCGTCTTCGCCTCACTCGACCTGGTGCTTTTCTTCGTCTTCTGGGAGGTCATGTTGATCCCCATGTATTTCCTGATCGGCATCTGGGGTCATGAACGGCGGGTCTATGCGGCGGTGAAGTTCATTCTATACACCATGGTGGGCTCCGCCTTGATGCTGGCGGGTATCCTCTATCTTTACAGCGTCACGGGGACTTTCGACCTGCTTCGAATCATCGAGACATTCACGAGCACTGCTTTGTTGTCTCCTACCGCCGAGCGATGGCTTTTCCTGGCCTTCTTTGTGGCCTTTGCGATCAAGGTTCCTTTGTTCCCGTTTCACACCTGGCTGCCCGACGCGCACGTCGAGGCGCCGACCGCAGGCTCCGTGATTCTGGCCGGTGTGCTGCTGAAAATGGGCACCTACGGCATGTTGCGTTTCTGTCTGCCGCTGTTTCCTCACGCTTCGCGCGAGTTTGCCCCGCTCATCGTTGTCCTGGCCATAATCGGCATCATTTACGGAGCACTCGTGGCCATGGTCCAGCCCGATTTGAAGAAGCTGGTGGCATATTCTTCGGTGGCGCATCTTGGGTTCTGCGTACTGGGAATCTTTGTTTTTGACCTGCAAGGAATGGAAGGCGCCATCTACCAGATGTTCAGCCATGGGGTTTCCACCGGCGCTTTGTTTATTCTGGTCGGCCTGCTCTACGAGCGCCGTCATACACGATTGATCCGCGAGTTTGGCGGCCTGGCCACTTCCCTGCCCGTCTACAGCACGTTTTTCCTGATCGTGACCCTTTCTTCCCTTGGCCTTCCCACGCTGAACGGATTTGTGGGCGAGTTTCTGATTATCGTGGGCTCCTACCACAGCCGAGCAGTTTACGCCGCGCTGGCCGCTCTGGGCGTGGTGCTGGCCGCCGTCTATTTGCTCTGGATGTACCAGCGCGTCTTTTATGGCGAGATTACGAACGACAAGAACAGGCATCTTCCGGATTGCAACGCGCTCGAGAAGCTCATCCTTACCACCGTGGTGGTTGTGATTTTAGCCATGGGAGTTTATCCCCAGCCTTTCTTGCGCCGCATGGACCATAGCGTGAACGCCATCATGTCGCGCGTAGAGGGAATAGGGAATAGGAAACAGGGAACAGAAAACAGGAAACAGGGAGTTGGTGCTTCGAGCAGGGAGCCCCGAGCAGGCAGTGGGGAGGCGAACGTCAGGGTCGCTCCCCCCTTGCCGGATTCCCTATTCCCTGTTCCAAGTTCCCTATTCCCTGCTTCCTACTCCCTATTGAGGATTCCCTCCGCAGGGGGTGGCCGATGATCACTTTCCAACCGGCCGACGTGATGCGGATTCTCCCGCAAATCATCCTCTGTGGATTTGGAATCCTGGTCATGGTCCTCGACCCTTTCGTAGCTCCGCGAAGAAGGTCCTTGCTCGGCTGGCTTGCCTTGGCTGGAGTGCTAGCGGCGGCGGGCGGTACCCTGCGGACTTCCTTTGGGCCGGGGCTGGCTTTTGGCAGGTCCATCGCCGCGGACAATTTTAGTTTCTACTTCTTCTACCTTTTTCTGCTGGTCGCGGCATTGACCGTGCTCGGCTCCATCAACTACCTCGAACGCGACAGCCTTCAACACGGAGAGTTCTATGCGCTGGTTCTGCTGGGCACCGCCGGCATGTGCTTCATGGCCTCATCAACTGATCTCATTATGGTATTTATCGGCCTCGAAATTTCCTCAATCTCCACCTACATTCTCGCCGGCTTTCGGCGAAAAGATGCTCTCGCCAACGAGGCCTCGCTCAAATACTTCCTGCTGGGCTCGTTTGCCACCGCTTTCTTCCTTTACGGGATTGCCTTTGTTTACGGACTGACGGGCACCATCAACCTGCTGGAGTTAAGCGAACGGCTTGCCCACCCGGCGCAGTGGACCACGCTGGCACGGGTTGCCCTTCTCTTGATGTTCGTGGGTTTGGCTTTCAAGCTTTCCATTGCCCCGTTTCAAGTCTGGACGCCGGATGTTTATCAGGGAGCGCCGGCGCCGGTGACGGCATTCCTCTCGGTGGGGCCGAAAGCGGCGGCCTTTGCCATTCTCTTGCGGATACTGCTAGGTGGGTTGGCTTCCGCAGGCGCCACCAGCTTCTGGGTGGTCTGGGTCTCAGCGATTCTGACCATGTGCCTGGGCAATCTTTCAGCGCTCTGGCAGACCAACATCAAGAGGCTGTTGGCCTACTCGGCCATCGCTCACGCCGGTTATGTTTTGGTCGGAGTGGCGGCGGGAAGCCACGAAGGCGCCTCCGCGGTACTCTTTTACCTCACCGCTTACGCTTTGATGAATGTCGGGGCATTTGTGTTGATCGCCTACCTGGCAGGCAATGGGGAGGTCTCGACGCAAATTGACGATTACATTGGATTGGCCTATGTCAAGCCGGGCGCTGCCGCTTGCCTGACCGTCTTCCTGCTCTCGCTCGCCGGCTTCCCCACCACCGCCGGTTTCTTCGGAAAGTTCTATCTTTTCCGCGCCGCCATCCATTCCCACCTGATTGGGCTCACCATCATCGCCCTGCTAAACAGTGTCGTGTCGGTGTATTACTACCTTCGCATCGTCGTCGCCATGTACATGCGGGAAGGCGAGACCCGGGTTTCCACAGCCTCTTTGCCGATGGCGTTGCGGACTGCCCTGGCGGTGAGTGTCGTCGGCATCTTTTATCTCGGACTCTTCCCCAACCTGTTCCTGACCCTTTCGAATACCGCCGGGATACCCCTTCCTTAAAGTAGCGCTGACCTTTAGCTCAGCACCATTACAATGGAAGGCGCCAGATGCCGACCTAAAGGTCGGCTCTACCTCATACACAAAAGAGGGGAGGCCGAAGCCTCCCCTCCTTTGACCGAACCGGCGCAGAATCCCCGTGCTATCCAATCTTCACTTTGGCAAAGATGACAGCAAAGGTGTACAGCGCCATCGACTCAATCAATACCAACGCTAGAATCAGCGCAAACTGAATGCCCGGCCGGGCGCCCGGATTGCGCGCCAAGCCTTCGCAAGCCGCCACGGTCGCCTTCGACTGAGAATAACCGCAAACGGCGGAGGCAATCGCCATGGCAAATCCGGCAGTAATGATCACCCATTTGGTATTTGCGGCGCTGCCACCGCCGCCCGCCGTCTCCTGCGCAAACACTGGGACGGCAACCAAAAGGCTTCCCAAAACGCTCAGAACCATCGCAACATAACGTTTCACTTTCTCCCTCCTCTAAACTCTCCCCAGCTTGGGGCGAGTTCATTATAAATTTCCGCCAGTGGGTGGTTTCCCGTCGACCCTCAAACCAGCGGGACTCACACTCGCGGTCTTAGCGCAGCGCGGACGTCTCGGCCCCGGTGGCGGAGCATCCCGTCGCTGCGCTCAGGGCGGGGTCTGTCCGCGTGGTCTTGCGGGAGCGAGACGTTCCCGCGACGGCGGGCGGGACGCCCGCGCTACATCCAACTAGTACTTGGTGACGAGATTGGCCGTTATTTCAAGCATCACCAAAGAAATGATTTAGGCTCCGCCGATGTAACGCGGACTTACGGCACTAAGTACTAGTGCTCCTCTGAAACCGCCATGCCGATATAAACGGCAGGCAAGAGCATGAAAATGTATGCCTGCAAGAGCGACACGAAAACGTGCAGCGCCATAAACACTGAAGGCACCAGAATAGGAACCAAGCCTCCAAAAACCGCCTCGAGCAGATCACCCACCATCATGTTGGCGTAAAGACGCACGCTGAGGGAAAGGAGGCGGCCCAGGTTCCCAATGACTTCAATCGGAAACATGATGATAGCGATGGCCAGCATGGGGCCGCAAAGGTGCTTGAGATATCCGATCACTCCATGCTGCCGCAAGCCCTGAAAATTGTAATAAAGGAACGCCGCCACAGCACAGCCAAGCGTCACCTGAATGTGGCCCGTGGGCGTCTGCAAGGTTGGAATCAGTCCCAACAAATTACACAGCACAATGAAAATCCCCAGCGTCGCTAGCATCGGTACGTAACGGCTGCCGCCGTGGCCAATGATCTCTTCCGCCATACTCTGCGTGAATTCCACGACGACTTCCATCACGTGTTGAAACCTACCGGGGTTTTCAACCGACAAGCTCCGGCGAAGGATAACAGTTCCCACCACTATCAGAAAGATGACAAGGACTTGCATCGCGACGTAATTCGGAATCGGAGAAGATGGATCGGAAGGCGCTTCTCCAATCTTCGCCAGCATAGGCGTTACCACGCCGCCCAGCAGTTTGTTCAGGATTGCCGTAAACCAGAGTTGATGTTCCATGGTCCATCTTGGGGTGTCGAGGAAGTCGAGAGTCGAGGATCAAGAAGCGTTCGACTCCTCAACATTGGACTTCACGACTAGCTACTTTCCGGTGCAAAAATGGCATTTGGGGCCAGCGCGGAATCACGGGTAAGGGGCGGGGTGAGTTTTATCCCCGCTCTGTTTCCGCCGTTTTTTTTATCCCGTTCGCACGGCTCTGTGTT
>Ga0315282_10007186_pt1 | contig 18387 bp, 14 predicted proteins | sample YL17G07_20_MG_FD_203693 | JGI IMG/M metagenome (GOLD analysis project Ga0315282, IMG submission 203693) | Sediment microbial communities from Yellowstone Lake, YNP, Wyoming, USA - YL17G07_20 | ecosystem: Environmental > Aquatic > Freshwater > Lake > Sediment | place: USA: Wyoming | collected...
TCAAGAAATCTACCGTCTCTCCTTAAATGAAGATGATTATCGAATAGAATCACTGATCATACCTCAGAAGTATGAGAGAGAAATGAAAAATAAAAAGATATTGGATGAATCGAATTAGGTCAAGTGTCGATATTTGCTTCGTCCCGTGAGTTTTTCTTTTCCATGACTATTTCTAATATATCTTTGGCAAAGATTGTCCCAAAGTACCCCATGAAGAAGGTAAAAAATCCCATAACGCCGTAAATGATGATGTTTTTCATTGAACCAAATCCATCTTGAACCAGTATGATGGTGATTCCTATAGCAAGAAGGATGAATATTGTAAGAAAGATCCATCGTAATGCCTTCAATCTAAACCGAGCTTTGACAAAGGGAAGGACGGTAATGGGTACTTTTCGTCGTCCCGATTTTTTCTGATGTCTCATGTCATCACGCGGAAACACCTCGATGGGACATTGAACCGTTCGTTGTGGAGGTACAGGAACTGGTGATAGGGTAATCGATTCCTGTTGTTTCACCAGCTCCTTTTGTTTCTTCTTAATACGATTTCGTGTGCCAAATGTTGTCGATAATGGTAGCACCTTTAATGGTGCATGTTTCAATCGAACATTTCGCGAGAGTCTTTTCTTGTTGATTTTTCTAATTGGCACCTTTCTTCCTCCTAATGATGTTTATTATTGAGTGATCCCACAGAAAGCAACGATTGATGTCTATAAAAGCTTGTTTTGTAGCTACCTATGCAACTAGGGTGCAGCCCATTATCCGTCTGGGATGCAACCTTGTATGCATACATAAAAAACAATAGGTGGAAATGTATTATACATCCGCAATGATGCTGATGATATCACTATCTTTCAGCTGATGATCGGCCCCGATGACACGGTGTGCCCGTGCATCAATCGCTCTGATAAAATGATCGCCGAGGTCCGTGTGAACTTTATATGCAAGATCTTTTGCGGTAGACCCTCGGGGAACTAAAAAAGCGTCTGGGAGGATTCGTCCTTCTTTATCAGTGAGATGATGCTCATCCTCAACGGGGTACACGACAATAAGATCAAGCATACGCACTGCTTCATCAATGCATTTCTGCACACCAGTGGAACCGTATTTCGCAAATACATGAGTCTTAATGTACTCAAGGGCATTGAGTTGTTTTTCTGTGATATCTTCTTTTTTCAGGAGAATAAAATCATTTGCACCAGGGGTATATGCGATGATTCCTTTTTCAGCGGCGCTGTTTAATGCAAGCTCACTTTCCGCACTTGTTGGTACAACGTAATGATTTTTCAGTTCTGTCATTTTTGCCATTAAACTCTCCGGTGCTTTATCACATTTGTTAAAGGCGATAATCATCGGTTTGCTAATTGCTCGTACGTAATCGGTTAATTTGAAGATTTGTTCATCGTTCCAGAGAGAAGGTCTCTCTCGATCAAGATTAATTTTTCTTATTGCACCAGTGATATGATCTTCTTTGATTCCTAGTCCAGTGAGTTGCTCCGTCAGCATTTTTTCTATTTTTTTTCCTTCAAGCTCGCATTTTCGTGCGATGATCTCCCAACTTTTTTTAATGATCCCAAACAGCCAGTAGTTGATTTCTTTTTCCAGGAAAGCGACGTCCTGTAAGGGATCATGCATACCGATGCCGACCGGGTTTCCTTCAGAATCGGTGCTCCCGGATGCATCAACGATATGAATAAGTGCATGTGCTTGTCGGAGGTCATCGAGAAATTTATTCCCGAGTCCTTTTCCTTTATGTGCATCAGGGACGAGGCCTGCGACATCGATAGCTTCAATCGGGACGAATCGTACACCTCGGACGCACCGGGAATTCCTCGGAGTACATGTGAGATGGAAGTCTTGGCAAGGGCATGGCTTTCTTATGAACATGACCCCCCGGTTCGCCTCAATGGTAGTGAACGGGTAGTTCGCGATCTCTGCATGTGCTTTTGTCGCGGCATTGAAAAACGTGGATTTTCCTACGTTTGGTTTTCCGACAATCCCTAGTTGCATGATGTCTACTCCAACATTTCTTTCACGTCATCAACCATATCGATATCTGATTCAAAACGTTTAACCTTTTCAGTTGCTTGTTCTTTTGATGAGTTTAGGAAAGAAACACCCTTTTTTCCAATGAGTTTTCCATGGACTACCGCAGTTTTGGAAAGAGTGATTTCATCTCCGGATATGTCTCCGATTATTTCGACAAAATCACTGATGTTGACGATGCCGTTGGACGCTATCGTTCCGTGGATTTTTACCCGTGTTCCACAAAAGATGTTGCCGGTCGCTTTCAATGAGCCTAGGATTTCTGTTTTTTCTTCGATGGAAATATTTCCTTTCGTATCATAGTTACCAAGGAGCTTGCATTCTTTGCCGATAGAAAGGCTTCCTTCTATTTTGGAATTAGAAACGCTGATAAGAGAGTTGTCAGGGATGAAAAGAAATGATTCTGAGATGGGGATTGTTTCTCCTTCGCTTTGTTCGAGTTCCTCTAGGATTCGCTCAATTTCTTCACTTCGCCCCATTTTCAACAACTGAAGGAGATATACAAAAATATATATGACAACAGGTATCGGACTACGAATATTTATCCATCCTTTTGCCTCAAACCCTTTCTCAATTTGAACGCTATCCCCCACATCAAGATCTCCTTTTAATGAAAGCTTCCCTTTAACTTTCACTTTCTCCCCTAAAAAAACATTCCCTCCACAGTGGATATCCCCACCTATCGATGAAAAAATATCAACACGCACATCATTTGCCGAATGAAGAACCCCATCAATAATCACATGCTCACCAACAAAGATCCGTCCGTCGGTGTTCACCCCAAAACGAAGAAGGGAACGATCACCGATTACCACGTCCCCTGTTGTCGTAATCATTTGTTCCTCAAAACGAGTTTTATCTGGAATTACCAGCTTTTTTCTGTCGAAACTCATTACCCCAGCGGTATTATCTCACGAGTTATAAAGCCAACGGCTGGCTCATCTGACAAAAAAGAAAAAAATAGATATATATAGTGTGTATATCACGGTAAATCTGCAACGAAAACATTTTATAGTAAAATCGTTTGCGGGGAGTTTTGTACATGGCTACAAAAAAAACCGAAGAGAAACAGGAGCAACAGCAACAACAAAAGGAAGAATTACCTCCTATTGACAAATGGATTGAGACCATTAAATTCAAAACAACTGAAGAAATCAAGGTCCCAGAAAGTCTTCTTGATCAGGTCATTGGACAAGATCAGACTGTAGCCATTGTGAAAAAAGCAGCAGAACAAAAACGGCACGTCATGCTCATCGGTGATCCTGGTACCGGAAAATCCATGGTTGCCCGAGCAATGACCGAATTTTTACCCAAAGGAGAGCTTGAAGACATCATTGTGTATCCAAATAACGAGGATACAAATACTCCAACCATTCGCGTTGTTCCCGCGGGAAAAGCGCATGAGATAGTAAAAGCACAACGAGAAGATGCTCGGCGGAAGGTAGAACAACAAAATACGATGATCCTCGGCATCGTCCTTATGATCGTGATATTCTCCCTTATAGGAGCAATAGCCACTGGACATTATGAATACGCGATTTTTGGATTCATCGCTGCGGTCCTTGTGTATTTGATTGTTGCACGAGGTGGGTTTTCACAGAGAAAAGAATTACAGATGATTCCGAAGATACTTGTTGCCCATGAAAAAAACGATGTACCACCATTTATCGATGCGACCGCAGCACACTCAGGAGCATTACTTGGAGATGTTCGTCATGACCCATTTCAATCAGCTGGCTTAGAAACACCGCCGCATCAACTCGTAGAAGCTGGTGCGATTCACCGGGCGCATAAAGGCGTCTTGTACATCGATGAGATCAATACCTTAAGTTTACCATCACAGCAGCATCTCCTTACCGCCATTCAAGAGAAAAAATTCCAGATTACCGGGCAATCAGAACGCAGCTTTGGTGCGATGGTGAAAACCGAGCCTGCACCCTGCGATTTTATCCTTGTATCAGCCGGAAACCTTGATGCATTAAACGGGATGCATCCTGCATTACGATCACGTATCAGGGGATACGGCTATGAAAGCTACCTGAACAGTGTCATGGACGATACCCAAGAGAACCGGGAGAAATTGATTCGTTTTGTCGCTCAAGAAGTTAAAAAAGACGGGAAAATCGCACACTTCGATAAAGCAGCCGTCGCAGAAATCATCCATGAAGACCAACGACGAGCAGGACGCAAAGGGAAACTATCGTTGCGATTACGAGAACTCGGTGGATTGATCCGGGTTGCTGGTGATATCGCGTATGAACGAAAAGAAAAACCGGTGACCCAGCAGCATGTGCTCGCAGCAAAACAGATAGCCCGATCATTGGAACAACAGGTGGCAGATCGAGCGTTGGAGTCGCAAAAGAGTTATCGATCATTTCGAACCTTTGGCGAAGAAGTTGGTGTGGTCAATGGCCTTGCAGTGCATTCCGCCGATCCGTCCATGAGTGAGTTCTCCGGGTTAGTGTTACCGATTGTCGCTGAGGTGACACCAGCGGGATCGCAATCCGAGGGGAAAGTGATTGCGACCGGGAAACTTGGCGACATTGCGAAAGAATCTGTGCAGAACATCTCCGCAATTATTAAAAAGTACATGGGGCGAGACATTTCAAAACATGATATCCATATCCAATTCATCGGCACCTATGAGGGTGTAGAAGGTGACTCCGCGAGCATCTCGCTGATCACCGCGGTTATATCAGCCATGGAAAACGTCCCGGTGCGTCAGGATGTTGCGATGACCGGTTCTATTAGCATCAGAGGGACGGTACTGCCTATTGGCGGGGTGACTGCGAAAATTGAGGCAGCTGCCGAGGCTGGCCTGAAAACCGTACTTATCCCAAAGGCGAATCTCAATGACGTACTTATCGAGGATAAATACAAGGATAAAATTGAAATCATCCCCGTTGAAACACTGACTGATGTTCTGCAGACGGCACTCGTCGGCGAAGGGAAAGAGGAGCTCTTAAAGAAATTAAAAGAGATGCGGCCACCCAAGATTATAGGGAAATTAGAAACGGAAACCGAGCGAAAGATACGGGGGCCCCTAAAGTCAGAAGAAAAGAAAGCAAATAAACAGATCATATCCCACGAGCAAAAGAAAAAGTAATAGTATTCCCTCTTCATTCTTTCTTTTTGTTTTGAATATGAAGGCGTTATATATTGGGCGTTTTCAGCCATTCCATAACGGCCATTTGCTTGTAGTACAAAAGCTAAGTGAAGAATATGAGGAAATTATAATCGGAATCGGGTCTTCACAGGATAGCAATTCTTCCGATAATCCTTTTTCAGAAAAGGAACGCATCGAGATGATCGACCGGTCCCTTGAGTGTGCAGGAATCCATAATTATCGCGTTGTTTCTATCCCCGATATTCATAATCCACCACGTTGGGTCTCTCATGTGAGAACAATTATCTCGGATTTTGATGTCGTGATTGCAAACAACCCATTCACCAGGAAATTATTTTCAGAAAAAGGATATATGGTGAAAGGAACAGCATATTTTGAAGGTCAGCGTTATTCTGGGAAAGAAATCCGCAGATGCATGATTCATGATGAATCTTGGGAGGATCTCGTACCTGATGCAGTTGTAAAAATCATTAAGGACATCCATGGGGTGCAGAGGATAAAAGATATAGCACGACAAAAGTCAAAGAATTAAAATTATTTTTTTTATATTGATAAGAACTGTACAGATATATTTATAAATGAACAAAACACCCGTATCATCAATGATTGATCCGGGTGAACCGATTGACTAACAAACTCGCTGGATATGTTGAACTTCTCAGACCGTTCACGCTTCTTGCGCCTCTTATCGTTTCTATCTGCGTCATGATTGCGAGTCTCGTCTACACAAAAACCACTCATCTCACATTTTTAATATTCCTTACTATAATCCTCCCGGCAAGCGTCTGTTTTGCTCTCCTTAATGGCGCTTCGAACGCATTAAACCAGGCAACTGACTGGATGGAGGACAGGATTTCTAAACCGTATCGACCGATCCCAAAAGGAATAATATCCAGAAAAGAAGCATACACTATTTCTTTGCTTCTCTATTCTATCGCGTTCTTGCTCTCTCTTAATATAAGCATCATATTTAGTATGTTTATTCTCCTGATTGCCATATTTTCGATCACCTATTCATTACCCCCACGCATGAAAAAAATCCTGTTCCTGAATCAAGCATGGGTCGCTCTGCCTCGGGGTTTTTTGGGGATCATTGGGTCATGGAGCGTTTTTGGTAACCCGTTTCGACCACTACCGTTAGCGATGGGGTGCATCGCAGCCTTGTTTCTTTTCGGCGGAACCGCAACGAAAGATATCCTTGATGCTGATGCGGATAAAAAAGTTGGAACAAAAACATTAGTGAATGTTTTTGGTGTAAAAAAAACCGTTCTCATCTCACTAATTTTTATGATTAGCGCGTTTGTATTGATTGTTCCCCTGGTTTCTTGCCAGATAATCAATGCGACTTTTCTCCCCCTTACCTTCCTCTTGATTTTCAGTGGTATTATTGGCTGGCTCATGCTTCATACCCATAAAAACGAAACCTGCGAAAACACCTCAGCATGGACCCTTATGTATGCAACGTATTTCCTTTTTGCGCTGAGTTTTGCAGCAATCACGATTGTCTTTTCTTCATAAATATTAATCTAAATTCAAGAATCACTGCAAGCACTGTTAGGCACGTAGCAAAAATTATTAAATAAAACCCGCTCCCAAAACCCCAGCTCGACTGCATAGGTATTTTCGATGCTCCAATGGTAACATTAATCATACCTTGGCCCTGAACCGGGCCAATACTTGTTTCGCATAATTTTTGGGTCCCAATGAAAAATGCAGTAAGAACGATAATAAAAAGGACCACACTCCCAAGACTAAAAAGAAATGAATAATTTCGTTTTTTCAATTTTTTCAATAAAACACTAGAACAAAGAACAAGACCTGTTATGACAACGGCAGGCACAATCAAACCGAGGAATGAAATGAAGATGTCAGGCATTTCCGCGATATCAAGCGATGTCCTCCCATTATACGATGTAGATTCTATCATCACCCCCGGGTTGACATAAAGCGTTGTGTTTCGTTGCGCAGCAGACGTTGAACCAGAACCGGAGAACCCCCACCATGGTTGAAAGAGGGCCAGGACAATTAGGACAACAGCGAGACATTTAAAGAATGAGGGAATTGAAAATCTTTTTAACACCGTTGGTACAAGAACCGCTCCAAGAAATAGAACCATTAATATCGTGATAATAAGTGGGAGATTGGAACTCAGTGACGTCACAAATGTTAGATGTCGATCGTTCGTGAATGCTATATCTTCTATTCCAATAAGTGTTCCACCAGTGTATGCCTTAATTGTGTATTGTCCAGGTGGTAAGGAGAAATGTATTTGACCTGTTTCGAAAACCATCTGTTCATCTCGGAAGATCTTAAAGATAATAGGGCTTTGATCTACCATGTTTCCCGTGGAATCAAATAAATCGACTGTGAGGTCGTACACTGTAGTAAAATTCATATGGACAATATTGTCACCATCTGGGATTGTGACTAATTTTTGGTCCATCGTATCACCGTACGCGAGTTGAACGGTGTAATCACCAGCAGGAATTGAATGAAAAAAATAAGTTCCTTTCCCATAATCTGCTGGAGTTAATTGTATCGTTCTATTTTCTCTTGTTGTTATTAGCGTTGGGGTTACATCTACACCGGGGGGCAGATTGAGTTTGTCAGTAACTTCTACCGTTAAATTATACAAATCGACACTGACTTGCATGGAAAGTTTTTTTAGGGTCTTCTTCAGTTCTTTATCATACACAATGAAATCTTTGTAATCTGCTTGGACTGTGTAAGAGTCCTTTGGGTTATAGGGTGCCTTCAGGGTTACCTCCCCGGTTTGTTGTGTGGTGTTTTCATCGAAGAGTACCCCATTTTTATTCATTAAACGTACGTTAATACCTGGAATTCCTAGGCCATATTGATCCGCGAACTTGATTTTTATCACTCGTTCCCACGTACAAAAAATATAAACCTTAATGTTATCATCGACAACAAGACTTGTTGCCCCGGTGAATTTCTTGGTAACGTTTCCCTTTTTCCAATATACCCTTATGAAATAATTACCTTCGGGAATGCCAAAAAATGTCTGTGATGATCTCATAAAAAATGATCGATTTGCTGCCCCAGCAGCAATCAATTCACCTTCACGATACAATTCAATCCACATTACCGGGAGGCGATTACCTGTTTTATTGGCAAGCCACGGATAAGAAAAATGCGTTCCACCAAAATGTGTTACAACGGTGACATTATATCGTTTTTGCTCTCTCTCAAACGGCTCTTCACCTGAAAAATAACGTGATTTTGCGAGGGTCTGATAAATTTGGGATTCCTTCTGTACTGCGGTGTATCCACCGGTGTTCGAAGCGAAGACCTCCGAATCAAATTGTACGACAAGATTAGACGGGATCGTCACATCATGATAATACCCTGGTTGATACGAGTTTCTTCCGAAATTGATAGAGGCGTAATCCACCTCAGTCCCGAGGAAGTTAAAATATTGTTTTTCTGCGACTTTTAACTGAATGCCATCGCGTTCATCTGTCCCGGAGGTAACGATGCCTTCGTTTGAAGCAAAAAGAACTGCATTTGCTTTTCCTTGTGGTCCTTCTCCATAACTTAACCATGCTTCTTTTCCGAGATCAGCGTTGTCTTTGTATGAAATAATCCATTCTCGGTCTTTGGTACTGGGGTTTTGATCCATCTGATATTCTTCGATTTTATCGTTATCCCCGTAGAAATCTAAGAATGGATAAATTACTCCAAAGTTAAGAGCATCGACTGTCGCGCTCCGCGCTTTTAATGAAATAATTGAACCGAATCGTCCGTCTATATTATTGATTCCCTGTACCGTTGCATTTTTGGTCATCTCATGTCTGACGTGAACATTCAAACGTTTGTCATCCAATGGACAATAATAATATTTGTATGTCGCTGTTGTTTGAATATCTCCCTTTTTAGATTCGCTCATGATACCAAAGGCAACCATGAGGTTTCCATCAATTAATATTTTTTTATTCAAAAAAACCTGGTCCGATGAACTTTCATCTTTTTCTCTGCTTCCATTGAAATAGGAGAACGCAAATGAGACGATTTGGTCAGAACCGAGAACATCAAACTGCTTCGTCCCTTTCCTTTGTTTCACGACCACCTGGGCTGAAGACCTATCGAGGATTTGACCCTCCTGTCCAACGCCATAGATACAGTTACCGTCCTCTTTTATTCCATAGAATCTCGCTTGGGCGGTTACATCTGGCAATGGGGAGTAAGAATAGTTCGCATCTTCAACGCTGACATGATCGATATAGTTTGGGCTTGGTGTTGTAGCTCCATTGTAGTAAATGAAGTAACGCTCTGTTCCATCTGCAAATGGTGGTACTAGAAATACGACATTGCAATCTGTAATATAATTTGTTTCACCTGATCTCCTTTTAAGATTATATATCTGGGATTCGAGTACTTGCCATTCTTCTTTATACCATGAGAGGACTCGAATTGAAGTAGCATTTTCATTTTCGGTCCAACAGGGGTTTGCAAATGTAATACGCAAATCAATCGCTTGGTATTTCGCGGTAGAGTCATTTGTTTTAATTGGAAGTTGTAGTTCTTGTCTGTAAGACCACCCTGGATTCCAATCAGGAATCCGATTTTCTTGCGAGAATCCTGTCAAACCTACCGCTGGAAGAAGAAGCAGAAGAAGCATGCTGACTACGATTATTTTTAGACCTCGCATAGGTCTCCTTTCTAATATTTTTAATACAGTACTACATAAAATAGTTGTTTTATGGGTATAAGAACTTTATTTCATCCAAAAATTCAGATAAAAAAAGGTTTTTCTCCTGTCATTTTCCTTAGAAATTAATAAATTCTTCCGGTGTTATTAAATGGGGGTGAGGAACTTAAGATATCCTAGTTCACCAAAGATTATCAGTGCGGTGAACCCTACTGCATAGAACAAATACGTGACATACATCAAGGACCAGGCAGGGACGTTTTCAAGGGTTTCACTTTCGTGCTGCCTTAGCATAAAATAAAATACTAAGGAACTTGGAATAATGAAAATCGTTAACGGGAGCAGGTACGAGTTCATGATTTTATAATGAACGAGAAATGGGATTGTAGCAAAGGGTATTACAAGGAACGGCAGAGATATGTACGCTGCTTTTTTTATACCGAATGTGTTAATGAGGGTGTGTGTCCCTGTTTTTTTGTCTGCTTCGCAATCAACAATATCTTTTGTCGTCATAGCTCCAATGAAAAAGACAAATGCGATAAGTCCAATCATCATAGGTACATTTTGGAATGGATCACCAAATACACTCCATGCGGCAAGAACGCCAAAGAGTCCTCTCGGTATTGCGACCCATACCTGATTGATAAACAGGAACCGTTTCATCCGCGGTGGAAGCGAATAGACAACGGTGAACAGCATTATTAGAAAAACAAACACACCAAACCAGGTGTTGATTGTCACGGCCCGGAGCAAAGCGAACAGGTATAGGATATAAGCGATGCTTTGTGCTTCGTCGCGTTCAACAACACCTCGCGGGATCGGGCGATACGGTTTAGAAATCTTATCTGCCTCGACATCAGTTGCTTGATTCAACGCATTCGAAGCCCCGTTAAGAAAGGCGAGTGTTAAACTCGCTTGACCAATGATGATCCACCAGTTCGGGAATGCAGAGAACTTGTTATTGTACATGAGACTCGCAAACATGATGAACATGGAGACGAAAAAGGGAGCAAGTAACGTGAATGGTCTGAGTAAATCGAGGTATCCTCTGAATTTGGCTGAAAGGAACCTACTTTTTGAATATGGTTCTTTCATTGTTAATTTCACTGACATTACGACACCGTAATATGGGTATTTCAATGAGGGGAATGGGAAATTCTCTTATATTAATTACTCAGAACCCCCGCATCATTACCATTCTTGCAACCAATATATATATTTATTCATCGTGGATCGATGAAATAAAAGAATTCTTTTGATTAATCGGTCGCTGAGAGCAGTTCTTGGCAAATACGGGCGGAATTGATTGCGCAATTGATACCAATCCCTGGTGCTTTCACGCAATCACCTATCAAAAACAGATTTTTTATTGGGGTCTGGATCTCAGGTTTTATGTTGACTGTGGTTTTCGCCACCCCGTCTAAATGCCAGACTGCAGGGTAGATTGCCCAGCGAAGCTGTGAGCGAAAATCAGGGATGAGGTGTTGAAGATTCTTATCTAATAATTGTTTCAATGTTACTAGTATTTTTTTATTTCGTGCTTCAGCTGGTGTACAGATGATATAAGCTTGAACAAGGTACTGTGATGGCGGTGAGAGTCCTGATTCGGGAACGGCTGCCATGAAATCTATCATGCCGACTGCATCGTTTCCATCAACGCCGATGTCTCGCTCAATGAAATGAAACGTCTTTCCGAGCAACTGAGGATCGACGTTAGTTAATGAATAGTATGCGCATAGGCTTCCGGTCCCTTGGAGTGATGTGAGCATTTTCACGTATTCTTCAGGAAATTGGTTTTTGTCAGCGATGGTAAAAAGATCTTGAACGAGCAGTGATGAGACGATTGCATCATAATGAATTTCTTTCTCGCCCACCTTTACTCCTGTCGCTTTTCCTTCTGTAATAATGATTTTTTGCACTGGTGTTCCTATCCGAATTTCTCCTCCTTGTTGTGTAATGGAGTGTTCAAGTTTTTGATGAATCACCCCTAAACCTTTCTTTGGATACCCGACTGGTTTTGAGCCTTTTAAGAGGCTCCGTTGTGCTCGAAACATTTCCCCCGTTGAAATATTGTCAAGATTATTCACGGTTGAAATCGAGCGAGAGAAGATTTCAAGGATAAGTTTCATTTTTCCTTGGCCGTATTGTTTGATTGTTTCTGTCATGGATACATTATCGAGGCGTCTCATCGTTTTTTCGCTTGCAAGAAGGAGATGAAGGATGTTTGGGAGGATTCTGAGTTTGTCCCTTCGTGAGAGAAATGGAAAATCATAGCCGTTTTCTTTGATGAATCCCACGTTTGACTCGAACACCTCGATATGATCCCCGAGGGTTGAAAGAACGCTATTGAGATTGGACATAACACCGCCACCGATTGCATGGTACCCAAGGTCGAGTGTATATCCCTGTACCATCTTTCGGTTGAAAATCGTAGGGAGATCAGGTTCTGAGAATGGTACGTTCATATGAAATCGTTCGAGTAATTTCAAATATTGCTCCAATGTGCATGGCGATGCATCAAATGACAATGCCCGACCACCTAGTATCCCTTCCTTTTCAAAAATTGTCACTGAAAATCCTTGTTTGCTAAGGAGCGCCCCTGCGGTCAGTCCGCTAATTCCAGCACCGATAATGCAGATTTCCGATTTTTTTTTTATCGCCATTTACATCCTCGGCCTAAGCAATTTTTCTCCGAGAAGTGGTGTGAAAATAATGTACCAGACAATAGGAAAGAAAACAAGGATTACTCCAGGGATGATGCCGATGATAGGTATCAGCATAATTGGTACGAGAGAGTATCTGAGGAATGATTGGATTCCGATATATTTTCGTATTGCATCACGATCAAATGTTTTCAGTGATAAGAGTTTTACGCTGAAAAATAAAACACCAAACGTTGCTACTGCTAGTACTGCGATAATAATCGGTTGCCACGATGCATAATATTTTAGTTGGTCTTTGAAAAAGATGAACGGAGTAAAAACAAGAAACGCTGAACACAATCGTATACCCATACCAAATGCTTTGAAACGAAGCGGGATAAAGAGGTTGTCCCCTTCAACCTTTACTCCGGAAACAAGTGCGATGTTTTTTACTCCCATGAGATAGTCGTGGTCCGCGTCTTTGATACCGCCTTCCACTGCATTCATGTGCAATATTTGGTTGAATGTCAAGATGAAGATAATCCAGGTTATGGTGACAGGGGCGCCAAATGATGTCGCGCCGAGGAGAAAAATAAAGGCCATGGAAATTGCTACCAGGAAATCTGATCCGACAAATTTTTTCCCATAGACATCATAGATGCTTCCGAGGATTCCTGCAAGAACGATACTGGTAAGGGCGATGAATTTGAATTCATCGAGCGTTTTCCCATGCCAGAGGAGAAACAAAAAAAAGAAAGCAAACATCGCACATAAGAAACAGACGAACACCGCGCTTTTTAGTTCAATGGTTCCATCGACAAGGGGTTTTCCTTTCAGTTCTTTGATGAGTCTATCAAGATCAACGTCAGCATAGTCATTGAGGATGAATCCGTATATCGCGGAGAGACTCCCGATAATGAAAAGAATCACAAGGGATAAAAGGTCTTGGACACCGACCGTGAGTGCACCTATAACTGCTGGAATTCCAAGGCCGCCAAGCCCGGGTATTCGAAGCAACCGTGCATATGCAGTTACCTTGTTCATACGAGAGAAGGAAAAAGTAGTGTGCTATATGAGGTTTTCGAGACTTTTTACATGGTTTTTGGTTGTAACACGGTTCCATGGAGGGCAAGATTTGAGAGAACAAACCCTAGTGCAGGGAAGATCATAAGGATCCCTGCCCAGGGGTTCAGACCCATGAGCATAATCGGTACGAGCGTGAAATTTATCAAATAATGACTGCCGATGAGCATCCGTGCTTTCCTTCGTTCAAACCGTTCCATAGTCATGAGTTGGTGTGACAGTATTAACATCACGACGCCAACAAGGAGAAGAGCAATCCATTGGATATACTGGTATATTGAGAGCGTAGAGATATTCCAGACGATAAAAAATGGGAGGAATACGACTGCAAGGTCTATGAGTTGAATACCATAAGCGAGTACTTTATATTTTAGGGAGACAAGCAGTGCTCCGTCAATGACTCGTACTCCCATTTGAATTGCCATGGTTCGAGCACCATGTTTATAATCGTTTTCAATGTCTTTCATTCCGCCTGCAACGATTTGCATGAAAAGTACCTGTATTGCAGCAAGGATACAGACAATCCAAACAAGTGAGGTGAATTGGCTGATAGTGTTAACAACGGTACTTGCTCCATAAAGCACTAAAAAGAAAATTCCAAAGGCGACAAAGAAATCAGTGAGGGGAAATTTCTTACTCACAAGATCGTACAGAATAATGAAGAATGCTGACACGATAAGAATGACAAGTGAGTAAAGCCTGCTGGTGCTTACTGCAATATATATTGCCAGAAGAAACGCGATGCCCATTGCGATGAACGAAAAGATCCAGGCGTTTCGTATTGTGATTGTACCGCTAATCAATGGTCGATCGCTAATTTCTTTTGATGATTTATCAATGTTATAATCAATAATGTCGTTAAAAACAAATCCGAAGGTATGCCCTAAGAACCCAACAAGGAATAAGAGAAACAAGATGACGATGTCGTATTGTTGCATCGCAATCGCCCCCATTACAGGTGACATCCCTGTTAAAACGGCGTTGAACGACCGTGCAAGTTTCAGGTATTCTCGTATCATGACAAAACTGTAGAAATAGAAATAGCATAAAAATCCATCGATATAGATAAGAGTTATGGAAATTTAAGGAACTCTGCGATATAGAGGTCATCGATTGATTCTGTATTGGAATCCACGGTTATCGAACCAGTGCATTTTACATGGTATCGCCAGTAATCCATTAACTGAAAAATTTTCACATGATGGATATCGACGGTTTTCATGATTACATGAAGAGTTACTGCAGTGGTTTGTACATCGAGTGTAAAGACGTGCGGTATCATTTTCCCATTTTCTTCAGAAATATCTGTTGCATTAAAACAAAAATCCTTTGGCAGAACATTGATGTACCCATTGTGTATCGTATTGATGACAAGGAGTGGGTGGACTTTCACTTTTGTTCTGAGGATGTTAGCCCAGGTGATAGCGGTACGATCAGAATAAATCTTCCCCCAATACCATCCAATGTTTTTTAGTGCAAAAATTTTTGTGTTCCAATTGTGGTCATGATATCCATTCCCATGAACGGTTATAGTTTCTTTCTGTAGAGTAATCGTTCCGTTTACAGAGGCTCGTGGGAGCACGACTGCCCACCAATCGTTTGCCTCGTGTTTTCCTTTCCATCCTTTCGTTGTTCCAATAAATTGCAATTCTGCTGAGATGTCTTCGATAGCGACGGAGATATCATAGATGAGGTTTCCGGTTTTTTCGTTAAAAGACCCTTGTACGATCGTTTTATCTCCTAATTTGATGAATGGTTTCTCTTTTGATATCTGAACGTCTTTTAGGAGATGAATTTTCCTTTTATGGCTCATGAGATGTCCATCTTTATAAAGGTCAAAGCGGAAGAACAGCAAGCTTAGTTTTAGAGCGCTCGCGATAAGAACACTCAATTGAATACTATACCCATTGTTGAGAGCAGCATCGAAATACCACCATTCGGAGAAATGTGTTCCTTTTGATCCATGGAATGCATCGTCTTTGAGGATAATTTCTTGAGGAGAAAATATATAGGTGTCTGGTGTTCCATTTGAACGGTTGATTGTTTCTTTGTTGTTGTTCATCGGAGGAGAAAAAGAAATGGAGTAGTTAATTTTTTCCACTCCTATCCCTTTATGAATAAAATGTTTTTTTTGCCAGTGTGTTTCATTTTCCATTTATCAAATCTTCTTCGAATACTTTTTTGTTATCTATCCAAGCGGGGGTGGATTCAAAGAAATCGATCATGACTTTCTTGGTAAAGCAAAGACACTGCTGGGGATACTGAGCATAATGGTGACAGACGATCACCTGTACCGCTGCATTTTTTTATGCAATATAATCCATTTTTCCCTTGGCGGGTCCTAATAAATTTTTATTAGATTAATGCCGATCACAGAAAGAAGGTGGTAGAACAGACAACTGACATATACTGATCCCCCAACGACGGTAGCAAGATAAAATTCATAAGATTTTCTTGTAGGAAACCCATCTTTTTTTGGTTTTAACAGCAGTAAACCAAGAATCATACAACCAACAGCTATCAGGAGGGTAATCAGATAATGAAACGAAAACAAAATGAGTAATGGGAGTAATAAAATAAGATGAACTGCCAGTAGAAAATTAATCGTTTTTTTCGTTGTATCTAATCCTGCTCGAACTGCAAATGTCCTTGTTCCACTTTCTTTATCAAACGCGTAATCAACGAAGTGATTCCATAGTTGACCGATGCAGCTAAACATACCTACGGATATAGCAAATAACCAAGTAAGAAGCTGAAGAGAACCAGCAAAAAGGGAACCCCAGAGGATAATGAAAAAAAATCCGAAGAAATGCCAGATCACATCAATCCCCGGACGTCCCTTTAATCGTAACGGGGGAATTGAATAAGCTGCCGCCCATACTACTAGAAGGACAATGAAGTAAAAAATTTCAGGTTTGAACAGATAAGTGATTAGGAGCGGTGTGACCACGAAGAGGATGTTCAGTGACATTCCTGTTTTTTTAGAAATTTCCCCGGAAGCAAGTGCATTGTGATGCATTCTTCTAGGATTTTCTCGATCAGAATCTGCATCAAAATAATTATTTATTGCGAAGCAAAATGAGGTAATAAAGAAGGTTGCGATAAGGAAAACAACCATTGGTAGGATAATTTCTTGTATTGCGGAGGTTGTAATCCCTAAAAGAAAACCGGAAAAAGCTATCGCAGACCATTTTATTACATCGTCGAGTCGCATGTATCTTGTTAGCACTGTGAGGACTATATTTTTCCTTTTCTCGGTATTCATGATAGCCCCTGGTTCATAGATTGATCATGATTTTTTTGTCGCATAAACTCTTCCTTTCCAGGTCACCCCTGTTCCAGATATGGTTTTAATGGCAGAATTTAAAAATATCGCGATAATTATAAGACCGCCAAGGAAGGCGAATGATGCATATTTTGGGTCACCAATATGATAGGTTTTTTGAATACTGAATTGGAGAACGATCCCAACAAACCATACGACCAATGCAAATAACAGGACTTGTTGCCATTGAGGGGAGTGGGTAAACAATGTAAGGAAAAGTGAAATGATTGTTATCCATAATGGGAAATCCATTATTCCAAAAATAATAACAGATCCCACTAATGCTACGAATAATCGTTGAGCTTTTGAATTAATTCCGCGTTTCTGGACGAGACCTAAAAAGATGTTTTTACTCCATCCTTCCCATATTTCACTAAAATTCTCATACATTCGTATATGCATCAAGGTTTGTGCATTGGCTAAATTTACTTTATACCCTGAGCTTTTCACGAGTTTTGCCATCTCGGCATCATCCGCGATGCGATTCTTTATGGTTTCATATCCGCCGACTTGGGTGAACACTGAGTGTTTCATCAGCATAAACGGACCAAATGCGACGACGACTTTACTTTCTGGTTTATTTACTTTGGAAAGAGGACTTATTGCTGGTATGACGCATAGGGGGATTGGTTGTATCACTTTCTCCCAAAATGACCCACAGATATTGTGCGGGGCCAAACTGAGGAGATCGACGTTATGTTCACAAGCGTATTCCACGGCATGGGCAATGAGCGATGGGTCATGGAATGTGTCTGCATCAATGAACAGAAGGAGGTCACCTTTTGCAAGACTACTTCCTTGTTGAAGCGCGTGAGGTTTTCCTATCCAGCCATCTGGCAATTTTTCTTCCTTGATCAGAATAAACCGGGGATCGTCACCCACAATTGATTTTATCACCTCGACGGTATTGTCAGTGGAATCGTCTACAATGATGATCTCCAAACGAGGATATGTCTGTGCTTTTAGTGATTGGATGCATTTTTCTATTCGGTATGCCTCGTTTCTCGTGGGAACGATTACTGATACAAATGGAAGCTGGTTTTCCGATTGTTTAAGAGGTGTGTTTGTTAGTCGTGGTAGTTGGTAAAAATTCCATATGGTAATAATAAAATATCCGATCCATGCAAGCAAGGATATCCCGAGTAGTGATAAGAGAATTAACTCAAACATGCATTCTCACTTTTCAAGTGTATCAACAAGGGTTCTTATATAGATATTTTAGGATGTCAATTTGACTTGTATTAAAAACATAGTATTTGGAGTAGAGAATGAATACGTATTTATAAAGAGAAAACTATTTCTTTGGTCTAGGAGAAAACTAATGAACAGTGATGCCCCAAAGAAGAGGTTGGAAAATAAAATTATTGTAAAAATTTGGGATTGCTAAAAAAAGGGTATCGGCTGGATATAAACGAACTGATGAAACCTATAATGGATAATATGTCAATTAAAACAGACATGAAAAAATAAGATTCAAATTCCAACAGACCTGAAA
>Ga0315282_10007187_pt1 | contig 18384 bp, 15 predicted proteins | sample YL17G07_20_MG_FD_203693 | JGI IMG/M metagenome (GOLD analysis project Ga0315282, IMG submission 203693) | Sediment microbial communities from Yellowstone Lake, YNP, Wyoming, USA - YL17G07_20 | ecosystem: Environmental > Aquatic > Freshwater > Lake > Sediment | place: USA: Wyoming | collected...
TGGTGCACAAGGGGAACATCATGAAGTTCACCGAGGGCGCGTTCCGCGACTGGGGCTACGAGGTGGCGAAGACCGAGTTCCGCGACGCCGTCGTCACCGAGGAAGAAGTCGCGGCCGGCGCACCGCGGGAAGGCAAGCTGCTCGTCAATGACCGCATCGCCGACAGCGTCTTCCAGCAGATCCTCACGCGCACCGCGGAATACGACGTGTTCGCGACGCCGAATCTCAACGGCGACTACCTGTCCGATGCCTGCGCCGCGCAGGTCGGCGGCCTGGGGATGGCGCCGGGCGCGAACATCGGCGACGAGTTTGCCTTCTTCGAGGCGACCCACGGCACGGCGCCCAAGTATGCCGGCAAGGACGTGATCAATCCCAGCTCGTTGATCCTGTCGGGTGTCATGATGCTCAATCACCTGGGTTGGCCGGAAGCTGCACGGCTGATCGAGACAGGGATCGAAAAGGCCATCCAGCAGCGCCGCGTGACCTACGACCTGGCGCGGCAGATGGAAGGAGCGACCGAGCTGAAGACGTCGCAGTTCGCGAACGCCATTATCGAGAACATGTAGGAGCCCGCTCCGAGCGATGTCGGGCTCCTACCTGACTGCGCTTCGCGCGGCATCATCCGACGATGGTTTAATACCGACAACGGCCGGCGAAGCCGGCCTAATAGGAGCGCGCTCGCTTTGGTCGTGCACGCGCCTATGAGGAGTTGCATCATGCTGAACAAGATCGGGCTCATCGGCGGCGGGAATATCGGGGGAGTGCTGGCCCAGGAGCTGTTCCGGCGCAACCTGGCCAGGACCGTGGCAATGACGGACGTGAAGGGGCCCGATTTGGCGAAGGGCAAGTGCCTGGACATCGCCGAGGGCGCCCCAATCATCGGCGCCGACATCAGCTACGCGGCCGGCAAGGACTACGACGTGCTGAAGGGCGCCGACCTGGTGATCAACACCGCCGGCGTGCCTCGGACGAAACGGCCGGACGGCACGATTCCGACGCGCGAGGAGCTGCTGGCGACCAACCTGCAGATCACCGACCTGGTCGCCGGGGGGATCCGCCGCTTCTGTCCCGACGCGATCGTCCTGTCGATTGCCAACCCGCTCGACGCGATCGTCTACCGGCTGTATCAGAAGCTGAGCCCGCCGAAGAACAGGCTGATGGGGATGGCCGGCGCGCTCGATTCGGCCCGCTACCGCTACTTCGTCGCGCAGGCGGCGGGCGTGTCGGTGGAGAACGTCGAAGCGGTGGTGCTCGGCGGCCACGGCGACGACATGGTGCCGATCCGCAGCTGCTGCCGCATCGCCGGAATGCCGGCCACCAAGTTCCTCGACGAGAAGACGCTGCTTGACATCGAGACGCGCACCCGGAAGGCCGGCGGGGAAGTGATCGGCCTGCTCGGCGTCGGCTCGGCGTTCGTCTCGCCGGCCTTGGCCGCCCTGGAGATGGTCGAGTCGATGGTGTTCGACAAGAAGAAGATCGTCCCGAGCTGCGTGCTGCTCGAGGGCGAGTACGGCGTGAAGGGACTGTTCGTGGGCGTGCCGGTCGTCCTGGGCAAGAACGGCGTCGAGAAGATCATCCAGCTGGATCTGACGCCGGAAGAGAAGGCCGCCTTCGAGAAGAGCGTCGCGGCGGTCAAGAAGACCACGGACGAGGTCATCGCGGTGGCCTAATGGCGCGATGACCGAGGCTTAGGGCTTAGGGCTTAAGGCTTATGGCCTCACCGGGCTTACGGCCGGGTGAGGCCTGGGCCTTAAGCTGGCCTTCAGCCCAGTGAGGCCCAAAGCCCTAAGTCTCAAGCCTTAAGCCTTCTTCCTGACCACATCGCTCTCAGGTACTCCCGGCGCATGCGCGCGATGTCGCGAATCGGGATCTCTTTCGGGCACACGGCCTCGCACTCCCCCTCGTTCGAGCAGTTGCCGAAGCCTTCCGCATCCATCTGGCGAACCATCGCGCCGGCGCGGCGCACCCGCTCGGCGTCGCCCTGCGGCAGCAGCGCCAGGTGCGAGATCTTGGCGCCGACGAACAGCGCGGCCGACGCGTTTTTGCAGGCGGCCACGCAGGCGCCGCACGCGATGCACGCGGCCGAATCCATGGCCCGCTCCGAGACATCCTTGGGCACCAGGATGGAATTCGCCTCGGGGGCGCCGCCCGCGTTGATCGAGATGTAGCCGCCCGCCGCGATGACACGGTCGAACGCGCTGCGGTCGACGATGAGGTCCTTCTGGATCGGAAACGGCGCAGCCCGCCACGGCTCGACGGTGATCGTTTCCCCGTCCGTGAAGTGCCGCATGTGGAGCTGGCAGACGGTGGTCGCGCGTTGCGGGCCGTGCGGAATGCCGTTGACGACCAGGCTGCACATGCCGCAGATCCCCTCGCGGCAATCCGAGTCGAAGGCGATCGGATCCTCGCCGCGCGCGATCAGGCTCTCGTTCACGACGTCGAGCATCTCGAGAAACGACATGTCGGGCGACACGTCGTCGGCGCGATACTCGACCATCTTGCCGGGGGCGGTGCGGTTCGCCTGGCGCCAGATGAGCAACTTCAGATTCATAAAGGTCAAGGCTCAGGGCTTAGGGCTTCAGGCCTGACTGGGCTTAAGCCTGGTGAGGCCTTAAGCCTTAAGCCCTAAGCCGTAAGCCCGCAACGAGCAGCTACAAGTAGGCGCCCGGCGCCTACTTGTAGCTGCGTTGCGTTGGGTGCACGTATTCGAACTCCAGCGGCTCGATGTGCTGCGTCGGCGCCTGGCCCTCCCCCCGGTATTCCCAGGCCGTCACGTGCGCGAAGTTCTCATCGTCGCGCATCGCTTCGTTGTCCGGCGTCTGGTACTCCTCCCGGAAGTGCGCCCCGCAGGATTCCCGCCGTTCGCGCGCGTCGAGCGCCAGCAGCTCGGCCAGCTCCAGGTAGTCGGCCACGCGGCCGGCGTATTCGAGGGCCTGGTTGAGGTCCCGCTCGTCGCCGGGCACCGACACGTTCTGCCAGAACTCCTCGCGCAACCCCGGAATGAGGGACAGCGCACGATCGAGGCTCGCCTCGCTGCGTGACATCCCGACGTGGTCCCACATCACCTTGCCGAGCTCCCGGTGGATGTCCCGCGGCGTGCGCCGCCCCTTGATCGCCAGCAGCCGGTTCAGCCGCTCGGTCGCGCGCCTGTCCGCTTCCCGAAACGCCGGGTCGTCGGTCGTGACCGGCGAAAACGACGTGGAGGCCAGGTAGTCGGCGAGTGTGTAAGGGACGACGAAATAGCCGTCGGCCAACCCTTGCATCAGCGCGCTGGCGCCGAGCCGGTTGGCGCCGTGGTCCGAGAAGTTGGCCTCGCCGAGCACGTGCAGGCCGGGCAAGGTCGACATCAGGTTGTAGTCGACCCACAGGCCGCCCATCGTGTAGTGGATGGCGGGGTAGATGCGCATCGGCACGCGGTAGGGATCCTCGTCGGTGATGCGCTCGTACATCTGGAACAGGTTTCCGTAGCGCTCCTCGATCACGGGACGGCCAAGGCGTGCGATGGCGTCGGCAAAATCGAGATACACGGCCCGGCCGGTCGCGCCGACTCCCCGCCCCTCGTCGCAGACCGCTTTGGCCGCTCGCGACGCGACGTCGCGCGGTACCAGGTTTCCAAAGGTCGGGTAGCGGCGCTCCAGGTAGTAGTCGCGCTCGTCGGGCGGGATCTGGTCGGGCGGCCGCGGGTCACCCTTCCGCCTCGGGACCCACACGCGGCCGTCGTTGCGCAGGCTCTCGCTCATCAGCGTGAGCTTCGACTGGTGCTCGCCGCTCACCGGGATGCAGGTCGGATGGATTTGCGTGTAGCACGGGTTGGCGAAGAACGCGCCCCGCTTGTAGCAGCGCCAGATCGCCGAGGCGTTGGAATTGACCGCGTTGGTCGAGAGAAAGTACAGGTTGCCGTAGCCGCCCGTCGCCAGCACGACCGCGTGTCCGTCGTAGCGCTCGATGGCCCCGGTGATCAGGTTGCGCGCGATGATGCCGCGCGCCCGGCCGTCGACGACGACCAGGTCGAGCATCTCGCGCCGCGGCATCGTGCGGACGGTTCCGACGTGCACCTGGCGCATCAGCGACTGGTAGGCGCCAAGGAGCAGCTGCTGGCCCGTCTGGCCTCGCGCGTAGAAAGTGCGCGACACCTGCGCGCCGCCGAACGACCGGTTGTCGAGCAGGCCGCCGTACTCGCGCGCGAACGGCACGCCCTGCGCGACGCACTGGTCGATGATGTTGACGCTCACCTGCGCCAGCCGGTACACGTTGGCCTCGCGCGACCGGTAGTCGCCCCCCTTCACCGTGTCATAGAACAGCCGGTAGACGCTGTCGCCGTCGTTCTGGTAGTTCTTCGCGGCGTTGATCCCGCCCTGCGCCGCGATGCTGTGCGCGCGCCGGGGGCTGTCCTGCAGGCAGAAGTTGAGGACGTTGTAGCCGAGTTCGCCGAGCGTCGCCGCCGCCGACGCGCCTGCCAGGCCGGTGCCGACGACGATCACCGTGTACTTGCGGCGGTTGGACGGGTTCACCAGCTTCATCTCGAACTTGTGGCGATCCCATTTCTCCGCCAGCGGCCCGCCGGGAACCTTCGAATCGAGCCGCGGCGACGGGTGGACGGAGGCGACCTTCGAGACGCCGGTCATGAGCGCCCTCCGAGGAAGTACACCCAGAGAGGGATGAGGAAGAACCCGCCCGTGATGATGATGGCGAGCACCTTGCCCAGGCGGACGATGCCGCGATTCGAGCGCGAGTAATGGATGCCCAGCGACTCGAAGGCGCTCGAGAAGCCGTGCCACAGGTGGAAGCCGAGCAGCACGAGGCACAGCTCGTAGAAGCCGACCCACAGCGGGTCGTGGAACGTGTTGACGACCAGCGTATAGAGATCTGCCTGGTGGTTGGGGCCGACGAGCCGCACGTCGCCGTATTTGAACATCTTCACGTGCAGCACGATGAAGATCAGCGTGATGAGGCCCGTGTAGATCATGGTCGAGGAGGCGATGCTCTTCCGGCTCGTGTGCCCCGCCCATGCCTTCCGCTGGTAGCGCTCGGGCCGCGCCTTCCGGTTGGTCCACCACATCACCAGCGCTTTGTAGACGTGGATGACGAAGATGGCGACCAGGCCGATCTCGACCGGGACGAGCAGCGGGTTGCCGAGCAGCATCGCCGCGTAGCCGTTGTAGGTGGTCGCGCCGGCGAGGATCAGCAGGTTTCCGGCGAGGTGGACGATGAGGTAGAGGAAGAGGGCGAGGCCGGTCAGCGCAATCAGCAGCTTCGTGGCGACGGTACTGGTCTCGATGATCGAACGTCGTGCCATGGGGGCTCCGCCGAAAGTCCTCCGCACGTCTTGTCTGTGCAAGCCCAATTCCGATTGTAGTGCTCCGTCCTTGGACGCGGCAAGGCGCGCGAAGCTGGGCGCGCGAAGCTCGGCTTGACGCGCGCGTGGAGCGTGACTAGCATGGCGGATGCTCTGGCAACGAAGCCGCGTCCCATGACGGGGCTTCGTTACCAGCTGGTCGCAACGCCGCCGCCGCGGGTTTCGGGCCTCACGGCGCAGGCGCCGGCTGGCTTCTTCCTCCACCTCCGCCCGTGAAACAACACGTCCAGTGAAAATCCACGAGTATCAGGCGAAGGCCATTCTTGCGGGCTACAACGTCCCGATCCCGCGGGGAGAAGTGGCGTTCAACGCCCTTGAAGCCGGGCAGATCGCCCGGCGCCTGGGCGGCACCGTCGTTGTCAAAGCGCAGATCCATGCCGGCGGCCGCGGCAAAGGGGGCGGCGTCAAGCTGGCCCGTTCGGCCGAGGAAGCCGAGCAGCTTGCCGGCCGGATGCTCGGCATGAACCTGGTGACGCACCAGACGGGCCCCGAGGGGCGCGAGGTGAAGCGCGTGCTGGTCGAGGAAGGACTGCAGATCGCGCGCGAACTCTACCTGGGTGTCGTCATCGACCGGGCGGCCGAGCGGCCGGTGATGATGGTGAGTCCGGCCGGCGGAATGGAGATCGAGAAGGTCGCCGGGGAGACGCCGGAGCTGATCTTCAAGGAGTACATCGATCCGCGTGTCGGCTTCCAGCCGTTCCAGGCCAAGAAGCTCGCCTTCGCACTGAAGCTGGAGGGGCCGAGCGTCAACAAGGCGACGAAGCTGATGATGTCGATCTACGACGCGTTCGTCGGCAAGGACGCTTCGCTCATCGAGATCAACCCGCTGATTGTCACTGCCTCGGGCGACCTGCTGGCGCTGGATGCCAAGATGAACTTCGACGACAACGCGATCTACCGGCACCCGGACGTGCGCGAGCTGCGCGACCTGGCCGAAGAGGATCCGCTCGAGATCGAGGCGTCGAAGTACTCGCTCAACTACATCCGCCTCGACGGCACGATCGGCTGCATGGTGAACGGCGCCGGCCTCGCCATGGCGACGATGGACATCATCAAGCTGGCGGGCGGGGAGCCGGCGAACTTCCTCGACGTCGGCGGCGGCGCCAGCGCCGAGCAGATTCGCAACGCGTTCAAGATCCTGATGTCGGACAAGAACGTGCGGGCCGTCTTCATCAATATCTTCGGCGGCATCCTCCGGTGCGACATCCTGGCCGAGGGGCTCGTCAACGCCGTGCGCGAACTCGATGTCAAGGTGCCCATCGTCATCCGGATGGAGGGGACCAACGTCGAGAAGGGCAAGCAGATGCTCGAGGAAAGCGGCCTGAACTTCACGACGGCCGACCGGATGGACGAGGGAGCTCAGAAGGTGGTGGCGCTGAGCAAGGCCGCCGTCGCGGGACGCTAACAACCAACGACTGACGACTAAAAGTATGGCTGTCCTAATAGACAAATCGACTCGACTCCTCGTGCAGGGCCTGACCGGCCGCGAGGGCACGTTCCATGCGAAGCAGGCGGCCGCCTACGGGACGACGGTGGTCGGCGGCACCAGTCCCGGCAAGGGCGGGACGAAGCACGAAGGCTGGCCGGTGTTCAACACGGTCGCCGAAGCGGTGAAGGAAACGGGCGCCAACGCCTCGGTGGTGTTCGTGCCGCCGCAGTTTGCCGCCGACGCGGTGATGGAAGCGGCGGATGCCGGCATCAGGCTCGTCGTCTGCATCACCGAGGGGATTCCGACGCTCGACATGATGCGCGCGCTGACGTTCCTCGACGGCAGGCCGACGCGGCTCATCGGCCCGAACTGTCCGGGGATCATCTCGCCCGGCAAGAGCAAGGCAGGCATCATCCCCGGCCACATCTGCAAGGAAGGCCGGGTGGGCATCGTGTCGCGCAGTGGGACGCTCACCTACGAGGCGATTTTCCAGCTCACGAACCTCGGCCTGGGCGAGACGACGTGCATGGGCATCGGCGGCGACCCGCTGATCGGCACGACCTTCGTCGACGCGCTGGAGCTGTTCAACGCCGACGCGGAAACAGAGGCGGTCGTGCTGATTGGTGAGATCGGCGGCACCGCCGAAGAGGAAGCGTCCGCATTCATCAAGCGCGAGTTCCGCAAGCCCGTGGTGAGCTTCATCGCCGGACAGACGGCGCCTCCCGGCCGTCGCATGGGGCACGCGGGGGCGATCATCGCGGGCGGAAAGGGCACGGCTGCGGAGAAGATGGCCGCGCTGACCGCCGCGGGCGTGCGCGTGGTGAAGAGCCCGGCCGACATCGGCGCCGCGATCAAGGAAGTGATCCGGCACTGACCGGCGAGACAGACGGGTCCGAGGGTCCGACGGTCCGAGAGTCCGAAAGTCTGACCCCGGACCTCGGACCTCGGACCTCGGACTACTCATTACTTGTCCCCTTACCTCCCGCTCGCTCTCCTCGTCATCGGCCTGCTCTCGGCGGGCACGTATCTTCAACAACGCAAGAAGCGCCTTGCCGTGCGCGCCCAGCTCCGGGCGCAGTGGGGCAGGCCGAACACCGCCGATCGCGATCGGATCCTGCTTGCCTCCTACCACCATGCTCTTTCCGAACCGGCCGTTGACGACCGCACCTGGCAGGATCTCGATCTGGACGCGGTGTTCAGCTTCCTCGACAGGACCGAAAGCGTCGTCGGGCGGCAGGTTCTCTACCATTCAACCTGCTGTTCTGCCTCGACGCCAACGCGGCGATGATCGGCGTGCGGGAACTGCGCAGGCACCAGCAGGACGTGCACCGGATCTTCCAGGCGGTCGGCGAAATCGATGCGGCGCTCAGCATCGCGTCGGTGCGGGAAGGCGTCGCGCTGGCAAGGCTGAAGCCTTGCCCTACCAGGGTCGTGGACGCCGGCATCCGCGCGGCGTGGACGCGGCCGCGGTTCGCTGAAGACGGCCAGCCGGTCGTGCTGGAGGACCTGCACCACCCGCTCATCGAGAACGCGGTGCCAAACTCGGTGACGCTGGGTCCGCCCGCCGGCCTGCTGGTGACGGGTGCGAACATGACCGGGAAGTCGACGTTCCTGCGCACCGTCGGCGTGAACGTCGTGCTCGCCCAGTCGATCGACACGGTGTTCGCATCGGCGTATCGCGCCCCGTGGCTGTCTGTCGCGAGCTGCATCACGCCGAGCGACGATCTGCAGGCCGGCAAGAGCTACTACCAGGCGGAAGTGGAAACGCTCGTCGCGATGCTGGCCGGCACGCCCTCGCGCGGCACCCGCCTGTATCTGTTCGACGAGCTGTTTCGCGGCACGAACACCCTCGATCGCATCGGCGCGGCGAGCGCCGTGCTGGCGTATCTGATTCGGACTCGGACGCTGGGGGCACAGGACTCTAATCCCACGGTTCACTCGAGTGGGTGCAGGGATCAGGGATCAGGGATTAAGGGAAGCGCCTCCCGACTCCCGGTGCACGATCCCTGCCGCCCCAACGCAGATGGGGACGCGCATAGCCTTGTGTCTCTGGTCATCGCCGCCACCCACGACCTCGAGCTCGTGACGCTGCTCCCCGACTACGTCGTCGTTCACTTCGGCGATCGATTGACGGCCGATGGGCTGCAGTTCGATTACAGGCTGCGGCCCGGGCCGACGACGACGCGCAACGCGATCGCGCTGCTGGGCGTCCTCGGCGCGCCCCCGGAAGTCGTGTCCGAAGCGCTCCATCGTGCCGAGCGCCTCCGCGCGCGACCGGCTGGGCCCATTTAGGCAGTCATTTGCGGCTGAGTTGTATAATCGATTCCGGTGCCAGACGGGAGCCGAACAGGGGGCGACCATGAAAACTGTGCGGCTGTCGGTGATCGCGCTCGTCTTGTTCGTCATCGTGTCCTGCGGCGGAAACACCCGCAGTCCTTCCCAGCCCAGCAATCCCACCCTCGCGTCGTTCACGACCGGCACGTGGAACCTCAAGGTGGGATTGCACGGAGAGTTGACGTTCTACGGTTCCGGTGTGCCGATCACGCAGAGCGAGCGCGGACCGTTGGTCCCCGCGCAATGAGCCGCATTCGCCTCGTCTGCGTTCGACCCTTCCGTCCGAGCCCCCACGGCGGTTCCACCCTCGGGTCCACAGCCGTGGTCGCGGCAGGCGGCCTGATGGCGTCGCTCACGCCGGCGATTCGCGCAACGCGCGTCGATCCAATCGAGACCTTGCGAAGCGAGTGAACGAGGCCTACTCGCTACCCGCTACTCGCTACTGACTGGCCCGGCCAGACTGGCCGTTCCTGCTATAATCAGTTTATCCGTGTGAAAAACGCCTTCCCGTCGCGGCTGCGCGTTCAGCCGTCCCCGTTTCTCTTGCCGCGGGAACAGAGATGACACCTTCAGAACTGTTTGTTCAAGAGACCGGCCCCAAGGAGGAGACGCGTCCGCTCGTCAACGACTTCAGCATCCAGGTGGCGACCGTCAACGGCTCCGGCAGCCAGACCGCAAACCTCGTGCTGCTTCGGGCGCTGTTCCGGATGGGCGTGCCGGTGTCGGGCAAGAACCTCTTCCCCTCGAACATCGCGGGGTTGCCCACGTGGTTCACCATCCGGGCGAGCCGGCACGGTTACATCGGCAGGAAGAAGGAAATCGACCTGCTCGTGGCGATGAATCCCGAGACGGCGCGCGAAGACGTCCTCACGCTCGCTCCCGGCGCGACGGTCGTCTTCGACGAGCCGTTGAAGCTCGACACGCTGCGTGATGACCTCATCTTCTACGCGGTCCCGTTCGACAAGCTCGTCGCCCCGGTCTGTCCGGACGCAAAGCTGCGGCGCCTCGTCCGCAACATGATCTACGACGGTGTGCTCGCGAGGCTGCTGGGGATTGAGATGGCCGAGATGGAGCGCGCCCTGAACAAACAGCTGGGCAAGAAGGTCAAGGCGATCGCGCTCAACCAGTCGGCGCTGCAGATCGGGTTCGACTTCGCGGGCCAGCACCTGGCCAAGCGTGACGGCCTCCGCGTCGAACGGATGGACCGCACGGCGGGGAAGATCCTGATCGAGGGCAACGCCGCGGCGGCGCTCGGCTGCATGATGGCCGGCGTCACCGTCGTCACGTGGTATCCGATCACGCCGTCCTCGTCGCTGTGCGAGACGCTGACCGGCTACATGCGTCGTTATCGGATGGACCGCGAAACCGGCAAGGCGACCTTCGCGATCGTGCAGGCCGAGGACGAGCTCTCGGCGCTTGGCATGGCCCTGGGCGCCGGCTGGGCGGGGGCCCGTGCGATGACCGCCACCTCGGGTCCCGGCATCTCGCTCATGGCCGAATTCGCCGGCCTCGGTTACTACGCCGAGGTGCCGGCGGTCGTCTTCGACATCCAGCGTGTCGGCCCGTCCACGGGACTTCCCACGCGCACGGCGCAGGGCGACATCCTGTCGACGGCGGTGCTGTCGCACGGCGACACGAAGCATCCGATGCTGCTGCCCGCCTCGGTCGAGGAGATCTACTCGATGGCGATGGACGCCTTCGACCTCGCCGAGCGCCTGCAGACGCCGGTCTTCGTGATGAGCGACCTCGATCTCGGCATGAACACCTGGATGGCCGACCGGTTCGCGTACCCCGATCGGCCGCTCGATCGCGGCAAGCTGCTCGACGCCGGGCGGCTCCAGCAGATGAAGGAATGGGGCCGCTACCTGGACGTCGACGGCGACGGGATCGCGTATCGCACGCTGCCCGGTGACGGACTGCCTGCGTACTTCTGCCGGGGATCCGGTCACAACGAACGCGGCCAGTACAGCGAGCGGGCCGAAGACTACGAGCGCAACGTCGACCGCCTGGCGCGCAAGTTCGAAACGGCGCGGGATCTGGTCCCGCCACCGGAGGTTCACCTCGAGGATGGCGCCGAGATCGGCATCATCGGGTACGGCACGAGCCATTGGGCGATCGACGAGAGCCGGGCGCAGCTGGCCGAGGCTGGCGTCAGGACGTCGTACCTGCGCCTGCGGGCGTATCCGTTCGCACGCGAGGTCGCCGACTTCATCGATCGTCACCCCCGCGTGTACGTCGTCGATCAGAACCGCGACGCGCAAATGCGGCGGCTGCTCGCGACGGAGCTGAGCGGTGGGCAGGTGGACAGGTTGCGAAGCGTGCTGCACTACAACGGCCTGCCGATCGACGCGCGCTCGGTGAGCGACGAGATCCTGATCCAGGAAGGCTTGATGTCGAGCTCGGCCCGATCCGCGCGCACGCAGACCGGCGCCGCCGCCGGCCTGGGAGAATAGCGATCATGGCAACCCCCTCTTCCACTCCCGGTCGCAAACTGAACCGCCTCGGCCTCGAGCAGCAGGCCTACCGCGGCGGCAAGACGACGCTGTGCGCGGGGTGCGGGCACAACGCGATCTCCGAACGCATCATCGAGGCGTTCTTCGAGATGGGCATCGATGCGCATCGGGTCATCAAGATGTCGGGCATCGGCTGCTCCAGCAAGAGCCCCGCCTACTTCCTCGGCTCATCGCACGGCTTCAACGCGGTGCACGGGCGGATGCCCTCGGTCGCCACCGGCGCGCTGCTCGCCAACAAGCACCTGCTGGCCATCGGGGTCAGCGGCGACGGCGACACCGGGGCCATCGGCATCGGGCAGTTCGTCCACCTGATGCGCCGCAACATGCCGATGATCTACATCGTCGAGAACAACGGCTGCTACGGGCTCACGAAAGGGCAGCTGTCGCCCACCGCCGACGTCGGGTCGACGCTGAAGAACGGCGTGGTGAACGACCTGCCGGCGATCGACCTGTGCGCGCTGGCCATCGAGCTGGGCGCCACCTTCGTCGCGCGCTCGTTCTCGGGCGACAAGAAGCAGCTGCTCGCGCTGCTGAAGGCGGCCATCAGCCATCGCGGCACGGTGATGCTCGACGTCCTGTCGCCGTGCGTCACCTTCAACGATCACGACGGGTCGACCAAGAGCTACTCGTACGTGAAGGACCACGACGAGCCGCTCGAAGAGATCAGTTTCGTGCCGTTTTTCGAGGAGATCGCGGTCGACTATCCGCCGGGGACCACGCAGGTGGTGGCGATGCACGACGGATCGACGCTGCTCTTGAAGAAGATGGAAGCCGATTACGATCCGACGAGCAAGGTGGGCGCGCTGCGCGCGCTGCAGGAGGCGGGCGCCCGCGGAGAATTCGCGACCGGCCTGATCTATGTCGAGCCGAGGCGGGCGGACTTCCTGACGCTGCTGAACCTGGTCGAGGAGCCGCTGGCCGGCCTGCCGCTCGAGTCGGCGCGGCCGTCGCGCGCCGCGTTCGAGCAGATCGTGGAGGGGCTGCGCTGACCCGCCGGGACACTGGTAGTTCGTAGTTGGCAGTCGGGGCGTTCGAGTTGAAGTTCTGCGGTTCCTCGGGGCGGTCCCCTTCGATTGCGCCCTTCGTCGCGTCCGGATCGGCCGGTCGTGCGCCGGCTGGCCGACGTCCTGGAATCCTCATTCGTGACTCCCGGGACCTGAACCTCTCATCGTTGTTGTTATAATCATCGGTCGAGCTATGGAAACCACACTCGCCATCATCAAACCGGATGCGGTTGCTCGAGGTGTCGCCGGCAGGATCCTCCAACGCATCGAAGAATCCGGGTTCCAGATTCGTGCCATGCGCCTCGTCCGGCTGACCCGCGCGCAGGCCGAAGGGTTCTACGCGGTCCATCGGCAGCGTCCGTTCTTCACCGGCCTGACGACATTCATGTCCGAGGGGCCAATCATCGTGCTGGCGCTGCAGGCGCCCGACGCCATCAGGAAATGGCGTGCCGTCATGGGCGCGACCGATCCGGCGAAGGCCGAGGCAGGGACGATCAGGCGCGAGCTCGGAACCAACATCGAGCGCAACGCGACGCACGGCTCCGACGCGCCAGAGACGGCCGCCTTCGAAGTCGGGTTTTTCTTCCCGTGGATCGATTTGGTCTGATGGGAAAACTGCTCGTCGTCGCCGGCCTTATCATCACGGGGCTCGGCCTGCTCGTGATGATCGGGCTGCCGTTCGGGCGGCTGCCGGGTGACGTGATCATCCGGCGCGGGTCGTTCACCCTCTACGTTCCGATCGTCACGTCGGTCGTGATCAGCCTGCTGCTGACGCTCGTCCTGTTGCTGGTGCGACGGTAATGATCCGACAGGTAGTTGGCAGTCGGTAGTCGGTAGTTGGCCTGTCTTGGGACGAGCTGACCACGAACTGCGGACTGCGAACTACCAACTCGAAGCATGCGATGATTCCAGCGGTTCGTGGAACAAGAGACATCCTTCCCGGCGAGACCGAGCGCTGGCAGTTCGTCGAGAACACGGCGCGCGAGGTGTTCGAGCTGTACGGCTACGCCGAACTGCGCACCCCGATTCTCGAGCGCGAGGAACTGTTCGCCAAGGGCACCGGCGAATCGACCGACATCGTCCAGAAGGAGATGTACGCGTTCACCGACAAGGGCGGCGAGCGCGTGACGCTGCGGCCCGAGGCGACGCCGAGCATCGTGCGGGCCTACGTCGAGCACAGCCTGGAACAGGCGATGGCGGTGCCGAAGGTGTACGTGATCGGCCCGATGTTCCGGTACGAGCGGCCGCAGAAGGGGAGATACCGGCAGTTCCACCAGCTCGACGTCGAGGTGTTCGGCGTGAAGGACGCGTCAATCGACGCGGAGATCATCGACCTGGCCTGGACGCTCGTGGTGCGCCTTGGCATCCAGAACACCGAGATCGTCGTCAACTCGGTCGGCTGCCCGGCCTGCCGGCCCCGCTTCGACCAGGCGCTGGTCGCGGCCCTGGGCGAGGATCTGTCGACGTTGTGCGCCGATTGCCGGCGGCGCGCCGCCACGAACCCGCTGCGCATCTTCGATTGCAAGGTGCCGGCGGACCAGCCGATCATCGATCGCCTGCCGCACACGGTCGACTACCTGTGCGACGAGTGCCGCGCGCACTTCGACGCCCTCCAGCGCTATCTCACGCTCTACGGCATTCCGTGCCGGTTGTCGCATCGTCTCGTGCGCGGCCTCGACTACTACACCAGGACGACGTTCGAGGTGCTTGCGTCGAACCTGGGCGCGCAGAATGCGCTGCTCGGGGGCGGTCGCTACGACGGCCTGGTCAAGGATCTCGGCGGCCCGGATCGCGTCGGCATCGGCTTCGCGGCCGGCGTGGAACGCCTGGTTCTCGCGCTGCCCGACACCGCCGGGCGCGTTGCGGGCCCGCCCGAGGCGTTCGTCGCCGCCATCGGCGAGGCGCCGCGCAATTCGGCGTTCCATCTGGTTCGCGAGATGCGCCTGGCCGGCATTCGCGCCGAGATCGACTATGACGGCCGCAGCCTGCGCGGGCAGCTGAAGCGCGCCGACCGGCTGGCCGCGCCGCTCGTGCTCATCATCGGCGACGACGAGCTGGCGCGGGGACAGGTCAGGGCGAAGGACATGCGGACGGGGGAGCAGCGGGACGTGGCGCGCGCCGAGATCCTGCCCTTCGTGCAGGCGCGCGCCGCGAGTCGGCTTTAGGCTTTAGACCTTGGGGCTTGTCGGCCCAGGGCCACCCAAGGTCCAAAGGCCCAAGGCCCAAGGCCTGCAAGGATCACCATGGCACAACCACTGGGCGACTGGGCGCGCACGCACACGTGCGGCGCGCTGCGGCCTTCCGACATCGGGGCGGTCGTCACGCTGCTTGGCTGGGTGCAGCGTGTCCGCGACCTGGGCGCACTGGTCTTCGTCGACATTCGCGACCGCTACGGCGTCACCCAGGTGGTCTTTCGCGACAACCCGGAGCTGGTCGCCGCGGCCAAGAAGCTGCGCGGCGAGTACGTCGTCGGCGTGCAGGGCGCCGTGCAGCCGCGGTCGCCGGACGCCGTCAACGCGAAGATGCCGACGGGCGGCATCGAGGTCGTCGCCCAGCAGGCGCGCGTGCTGAACGAGGCGAAGACGCCGCCGTTCGAAGTTCGTGACGACGTGCAGGCGTCCGACGAACTGCGCCTGCGCCATCGCTATCTCGATTTGCGGCGACCGGTCCTGCAGGCGAATCTCGTGCTGCGCCACAAGGTGATGCTCGCGATTCGCCGCTACTTCGACGCGAACGACTTCGTGGAGATCGAGACGCCGATCCTGGCGAAGTCCACGCCCGAGGGAGCGCGCGACTACCTGGTGCCGAGCCGCGTGCATCCGGGCGAGTTCTACGCCCTGCCGCAGTCGCCGCAGCTGTTCAAGCAGTTGCTGATGATCGCGGGCATGGACCGCTACGTCCAGATTGTCCGCTGCTTCCGCGACGAGGATCTGCGCGCCGACCGCCAGCCCGAATTCACGCAGGTCGACGTCGAGATGTCGTTTGCCACGCCGCAACGCGTGTTCGATCTGATTGAGCCGCTCATGCAGGATGTCTTCGCCGTCATCGGCCGCCAGGTTGCGCGGCCGTTCCGGCAGATCTCGTACGCAGAGGCGTTGACGCGATACGGAAGCGACAAGCCGGACCTCCGCGTCGGGATGGAGATCGGCGACCTTTCACCGGTGTTCGAGGGGTCGGCGTTCACGCTGTTTGCGAACGCGGTCGGCGCGCGTGGCCACGTCCGCGGGTTCGTGGTGCCCGGGGGGGCGCGCTACAGTCGCCGCGAACTGAACGAGCTCGGCGAGCAGGCAAAGCAGCTTGGCGCGCCGACGCTGGTGTGGGCGAGGCGCGCCACCGGCGGCGGAATCCAGAGTGCGGCGCTCAAGGCCGCGGGAGAAGACACCATCCGTCGGGCGCTCGACATGGCGGGCGCCGGGGAAGGCGACCTGCTGCTGATGACATTCGGCTACGACAAGGGGCCGTACCTCGCCTTCAAGACCGAGGATCGCGAGGAAGTGCTCGGCCAGGAGGCGCCCGAGGCGTCGCGGGCGCTCGGGCAACTCCGGCTGACCGTTGCGAAGAAGGAAGGGCTGCTGAAACCGGACGAGTTCGCGTTCACGTGGGTGGTCGGGTTTCCGCTGCTCGAGTGGGACGAGAACGAAAAGCGCTTCGTGTCGGTCCACCATCCGTTCACCGCGCCGGTGCCCGAGGACCTCGGGCGGCTCGAGCAGGAGCCGGGGGGCGTGCGGGCGCAGGCCTACGACCTCGTCCTCAACGGCACCGAGATCGCCGGCGGCAGCATCCGGATTCACGACAGCGCGCTGCAGAGCCGTATTTTCCGCCTGTTGAACATCACGGAAGACGAGGCGCGCCAGCGCTTCGGCTTCTTCCTGGAAGCTCTGCAGTACGGCACCCCGCCGCACGGGGGGATCGCGCTCGGGCTCGACCGCACCATCGCGATCCTGGCCGGCGAGAACTCGATTCGCGAAGTGATCGCCTTTCCGAAGACGGCGGCGGCCGTGGACCTGATGCTCGGGGCTCCGTCGACGGTGGATCCGAGCCAACTGGACGAGCTGCACATCGCGCAGAAGTAGTTCCTGGTTCCTGGTTCCTGGTTCCTGGTGCGCGCCGCGGACCAGGGACCAGGGACCAAGGACCAGGGACACAGACCAAGTTGACCGTGGGCGTACCGTTGTGGTAGGATTCGCGTGTTTAAGTGTTTGCACCGAAAGGAGTTAAGACCCTCGCCGGGCATCGATGAGAAAGATTCCAGTCCCTGAAGAGGGGATTGAAACGTTGTTCGGATCGTACGACGAGAATCTGCGGTTTCTTGAATCCCTCCTGAACGTCCGCATTGCCACACAGGGCCACGACTTGCTGGTCGAAGGCGAATCTTCGAGCCAGGCGACCGTCGAGCGCCTGGTCGGGCAGTTGAGCGCCCTCATCCGAGGCGGTTATCAAATCTCCAACGGCGACGTCAAAACCGCCGCGCAGCTGATCTCGGAAGACGAGGGCGTGGACCTGCGCGACTACTTCCTGAAAGGGACGCTGCGGGCGTCCGGCAAGCGTCAGGTGGCGCCCAAGAGCGCCAACCAGCGGCGCTACCTGGACGCCATCGAGCGCAGCGACATCGTGTTCGGCATCGGCCCGGCGGGAACCGGGAAGACGTATCTGGCCGTTGCGGAAGCGGTGTCGTTCCTGCTGGCCAAGAAGGTCGCCCGCATCGTCCTGGCGCGGCCGGCCGTCGAAGCCGGCGAACGACTCGGCTTCCTGCCCGGCGATCTGCAGGAGAAGGTGAATCCCTACCTGCGGCCGCTCTACGATGCCCTCTACGACATGCTGGAGGGCGAGCGGGTGGAACGCCTGCTCGAGCGGGGAACGATCGAGATCGCGCCGATCGCCTTCATGCGCGGCCGCACGCTCAACGATTCGTTCGTCATCCTCGATGAAGCGCAGAACACCACGCAGGAGCAGATGAAGATGTGCCTGACGCGCCTCGGCTTCGGCTCCAAGGCGGTGGTCACGGGCGACATCACGCAGATCGACCTGCCCGCCGGCCGGACCTCGGGGCTCGTCGAGGCGATGAAGGTGGTGCGCGACATCGAGGGCATCGACTTCGTCTACTTCGACGAACGCGACGTCGTGCGTCACAAGCTGGTGCAGCAGATCGTGAAGGCCTACGAGACGTACTCGACCGGCAACGGCGCCCGGCGCCTGTCGTGACATCCATGTCCCCCGATGATCCGCACCGGGCGGCCGCCCTTCGCGTCGTCATCACCGACGGCGTTGGCCGACCGCTCCTCAAGAGGTCGCTGGCCCGCTGGCTCGAGGCGGTCGCGCCGGCGCGCGCCCGCGGCGACGTGACGCTGGCGCTGGTGAGCGACGCCCACATCCGGCGGCTGAACCGGCGCTTCGCCGGGGCCGACCACGCGACCGACGTGCTCTCCTTTGCTTCTGACGATTTCGAGTCGGTCTCGTGTCCGCCGCCGAACCGTCTGGCCGGGCCCGCTGACCGTCTTCGGTACCTGGGCGACATCGTGATCGCCGTCGGCGTCGCGTCGCGGCAGGCGCGCCGGGCCGGACATTCGCTCGACACCGAGCTGCGCATCCTGGCGCTGCACGGCCTGCTGCACCTGCTCGGCTACGACCACTCGATCGACGGCGCGAGGATGGCCAGCCTCGAACGGCGCCTGCGCCGCAAGGGCGGGCTGGAGGACAGTTTGATCGACCGGGCGGGTCGTGTCGGGCGGCCCTTCAGGGCCGCCCGAC
>Ga0315282_10007188_pt1 | contig 18379 bp, 18 predicted proteins | sample YL17G07_20_MG_FD_203693 | JGI IMG/M metagenome (GOLD analysis project Ga0315282, IMG submission 203693) | Sediment microbial communities from Yellowstone Lake, YNP, Wyoming, USA - YL17G07_20 | ecosystem: Environmental > Aquatic > Freshwater > Lake > Sediment | place: USA: Wyoming | collected...
GGCCGCTTTCCATAGAGTTGCCTTTCCTTCCTTGTAGAGTTGAATGGCTTTCTCCAGCTTTTTCTCTTTGATCCCCAACGCCAGGAGTTCGCGCATGAGCCCCGATTTATCTTTAGCTTCCTCACGCGCTATTTTCTCCAGCTCTTCGAAAGTTTTCGCCGGCAGCCGCAAAGAGATGACCTCGCCCATTCCCATCGTATTACAATATGTTTAAAATGTATACTTAAAGCTTTGGGTGCTGATCAAGCAGGTGGTGAGCCGATGCGAATCCTGATGGCCCCCTATCTCTACTACCCCTTCCTTCTAGGAGGTGGGGAGAAGGTGGAGGCCCCCTTCAGCTGTTTCTTCACGCCTTACTCGAAATGGGAGGTACTACCGTAGCCAGCGGCATCAAGATCTTCCTGAGCATGCTGAAGATGAGGCTGGGCGGTACGTAGGACTGGTTTAGGGATTTCTGCACGGCGTCGGTGCGATAAAATTTAGAAAATGGGAACCTTTTCAAACTCAGTAATGGACATTGTTTAGGTGACTACTTGAGGATAGCCATAGTTACGGAGTTTTTCCCGAAGAGCGAGAAGGTCGAGATAAGGGGGGGAGTCGAAGCCAGGGCTTTCCATGTCGCCAAGCAACTGGCCAAGACCCATGATGTTACCGTTATTACCACGAGAGAACACGGGGCTAGAAAAAAAGACGAATTTTTGGGATTTGAAGTGCTCCGGCTCGGCAGAGAGAGGAGATATTCTCAAAAGGGATCCTTGATCGAGAGGTTGAGTTTCGTGATGGAGGGGGGGAAGATAACTGGTAAATTCGATGTCGTGGACGGTTACAATTTTGTTAGCTACCCGGTTGCTTGGGAGATCGCTCAAAGAAATAAGGTGCCAGCCATCGCCACCTATCACGAGGTTTGGCTTGGGAAGTGGATTGAAAATATAGGTGTGGGGGGGGTCCTGGGCGAACTATTGGAGCGTTACGTCCTGGGCAGAAACTGGGATAAGTTCATAGCCGTGAGCCGTTTTACAGGTGAGAAGCTCAGGGAGAGGGGGATATCGGGGCGCAAGATAGAAGTCATTCCAAACGGGATAGAGACAAGGGAGTACCAAAAGACCAGAGTGGAAAAATTCCCCCTGCCAACGATATGCTGCATCTCCAGGCTGGTCGAATACAAACATGTGGACGACCTCCTCAAAGCCGTCGCGATTGTCAAGAAAGATATCCCGGACGTCGCTTGTAAAATAATCGGTGGCGGGCCGGAAGAGAAGCACCTGAAATCTTTGGCGACAAGACTTGGCCTGCAAAAAAACGTCGAATTCCTTGGTTTCGTGGAGGAACATAAAGAAGTTGTAAAGATCCTTAAGGCATCACATGCATTCTGTCTGCCGAGCGTCGTGGAAGGTTTCGGCATGGTTTTGTTAGAGGCCATGGCGTCTCAGGTCCCCTACGTGGCTAGCGAGATCGAACCATTGATCGAGACAACAGGCCGGAAGGGCGGGCTTTTCTTCAAGCCCAGAGATCACAGAGATTTTGCGGACAAGCTGCTACAGATACTAAAGGATCGAAACGTGCAAAAAAAGTGCGTAAAAGAGGGGTCACAGCACGTTCAAAATTACGCGTGGGGATCGATAGTCGAGAAGATCGAGGAGGTTTACGAAAGCTGTCAAAGGTGATGAAAATTTCAACTGCGATAGAAAGTGATTGTTACAGAAAATAGCCAAAACTGGAGTAGATGGGGATTTGGCGATATGCAAATACCGAGCAAACGGCCAAAAGTCAGCGTGATAATGGCAGTATTTAATGAAGAGGAGTGTATAAAAGGCACGATTGAAAGCATCTTAAATCAGACTTTTGACAATTTCGAATTCATCATAATCAACGATGGTTCGACTGATGGGACTCAAGAAATTCTTGAAGATTACGCTCAAAAAGATAAGAGGACAAAGATTTTCGTGAATGAAAAAAACATTGGCCCAATAAAGTCCGCAAATCTTGGAATAATACGTTCAAAAGGGGAACTCGTAGCAAGAATGGATGCCGGTGATATTTGCCAGCTAGATAGATTTGAGAAACAGGTCAAATTTTTAGATGAAAACAAAAATGTGTACATTGTTGGGTCCTACCACTATTGGATAGACAAGGAGGGCCAAGTTATTGGGGCCTATCGGTTCCCTGTAACTCCCGAGCAGACTGAGAAGAACCTATTCAGATTTGGTAGCATAGCGGCACAACCAGCCGTCATGATAAGAAAAGAGCTTTTTGAAAAAACGGGACTTTATAACACATTATACCAAACTTCGGAGGAATACGACCTATATGCTAGAACGATCAAAAACGGCTGGGGAATCGCCAACATTCCTGAATTTTTGATTAGCATCATAAGGCGGAGAAAAGGGATCACGGAGAAAAAGATAAGGGCCATATTTGTGAATCAAGCCAGAATAAAAGCAGTATATCTCCCCCATATTTTCAATTTCCAAAACTTCGTTTATACCCTTGGGAGTTTATTCTTTATTTTACTACCCGCTGATTTATTAAGAACAGTAGTGAAGGTCAGTATCAGGCATCAAAAAATTAGGGAATTTTTTTAAAAATTGATTAGGGAGCCATATAAAAAACTGATCAAGAATTGGTTGAAAATATCCATTTAATTCTCTCTTTTAGCGAAAAGCACGAAAAATGTGTAATTTAGTGTCGAAAGTGCACTTGCGTGTTATAGCGCACTTTTTACTTGTTTGCCTCAATTTACCACGATTGGCTAAATATTTGTCAGTCGAGAAATTCGATTGGGATGTCATCGCCGGCCGCACGTTTGAAGTTTATCAAGAACTATTGAAAGCGCATAGGCATGCGTGATTTAGCGGGGGTCAATGCGACGTTTTACAAGAAAGCTGGTTGGGGCTTGACATTTTGCGCCAAAATTTGCCAAGCAACAATTCTTCCGCAAAAACTATCTTCCACTTCCTTTCTTGAAAAGAATTACGGCGTTATGGTTACCCAGCCTGTTAATCCCCATCATTTCGACGATATTCATCTCGATCAATTTTAGCATATCTTCAACACTTGACACAAACTCTTTACCGTATTTTTGTTCATGGGGTTTGTAGAACGTCTGGCTTACTAAAAGATAGCCGCCTCTCTTCAGATTTTTTCCTGCTAAATAATTGACCACCTTCTCAAAATGTGGCAGGATGTACCACATGAGTTGAGACATCACGATAAGGTCGAATTTTTTTCTGATAGATCGATAGCTCTTTTGGATATCCATCACCTCAAAATCGATGCCAAGGTGTCCATATTTTCCCTTGGCTTTTATAATAGCGGTGGGTGCTATATCGACCGCCAATACATGTGAAAGAGGAATCTCCTTTTTAAGTCTGGATGTAAAAGCACCCTTCCCACAGCCGATATCGAGGACTGTCCCCCCCCGGCACAAATTTTGTATCGCTTTATCAAGTACAATGCCATGTCATATTGAACGGCAGTTGCGTCTCCATGATGCCAAGGGTCCTCAAATTTTTGGTACATTTCCTCAAATGCGCCAATAAACTTCCCATTTTTGATGACATAATCGTGGTAGTCTTTGGACTTTGTCCCGCGATTTTGTTTCATTTTGAGCATTCCCCCCGCTTTCTTAATATTTGCTCAGTGAGCCAGAAGTCAAATTCATCATCTATTTCAATATTCTGTTCTTTACCGATTTCCATTTTTTCCATTTTTTTGCCCCATAATTTACCCTTTCTAATGAGGTCGGCTTTAACGACGTACACATTTCCGTCGTCGTGGAAAAATCCTTCAAGATCCTGTTTTCGTGCGGAGTAGGTTCCCCACCCATATAATTTACACATAAACCCGGTAGCCAGAGAATCAGCATTGGTTTCCAGAACTCTTTTGATGCATCGATCTATTAGGCCCCTGTCACGAATTGGAGAAGTACACTGCAACAATACAACAACATCTGCATCTATTTTTTTCAAAACGTCTTGAAGAACAGATAAGGTTGATGCTTCGTCGGTTGCGAGTTCTTTCGGCCGATATAACACTTCAGCCCCGTACTTCCTCGCGACTTCTGCTATTTTCTTATCTTCTGTAGAGACCACATAGCGATCCAAAAGCTTGGACTGCTTAGCCGCTTCTATGGTCCAAGCTATCAGTGGCTTCCCACATAGTTCTCTAATGTTTTTTCTTGGAATGCCTTTGCTTCCTCCCCTGGCAGGTGTAACTCCAAGAATCATAAATATCAACTAATTTTTTTCAGTATTTCTCTGACGGTATTCGTAAGCTTGTTTATATCATTGTCATTCATTTTCACCAAAATGGGAATGGCTATTGCTCTCCTCAGGAGATTTGCTGACTTTTTCCAGAGTCTTTCCAAATCTTTCCCCTTGTATTTGCTATAATTTCGGAAAATGTGATCCCAAGTACCCGAGAAGTGCCAATCGATAGCGTCTGGCAAGTTTTTTGTATTGTACCCCTTTTTTCTAAACAATTCGGCAAATTTTTCAGCTGCCTCTCTATTCTCAAGGAAAAATATCAAAGAGTCTCCCACTTCTCCGTCTGGATCAGGTATCTCTCTAAACTCAATTCCTGGTAGGTCTTCAATGCCTTCCTTGGCTTTTTTGTTATTTTCCCGCAGGCGTTTTACTATATAGTCAAGTTTCTTCAACTGCGCTAGCCCGATAGCCCCCTCTAGCTCCATCATCCTAAAATTGAGCCCGCTTATCTGTCTGGTATCCCTTCCCCTCGGAAGGTTCGGATTTTGCTCATGTCCATGATCCGAATAAGCTCTCGCTGTAAAAAAAAGAGATTCGTCATTGGTAACTATCATCCCACCCTCGCCAGTCGTGAGGGGTTTACCGTAGTCGAAACTGAAGATTCCAATATCCCCAATCGTCCCCAGATATTTTCCCTGATAAGTGCCACCAACGGCCTGTGCAGCGTCTTCAAGTACCAGTATGCCATGTTCTCTCGCTATTGACATTATTTCGTCCATTTGGGCTGGGGCGCCGGCCATGTGGACCGGTATGATGGCTTTTGTGGCAGGAGTTATCTTTGATTCGAGATCCCCAGGATCCATATTCAAAGTTGTGTTTACTTCAGTTATCACTGGAACTGCGCCGCGCTCTATTATTGCCTCCACGGTTGCGATGAAGGTGAAGCTCTGAGTTATCACTTCGTCGCTCGGTTTGATATCCAAGGCTCTTAAGGCCGCCAACAACGCTGACGTGCCGTTGGTCACTGCATGGGCATATTTCACGTTTAACTTTCTCTGAAATTCCTTTTCAAACTGCCTCACTTTTGAACGGGACTCTGGAAGGCCATAACGGTACAATATCCTGCCTTTATCGAACACATCTTTTATTTCGTCTAGTTCTTCTTTTCCTATCAGTTCTGCCCCAGGCACCTATATCATCTCCATCAACAGTTTTTTCCCGTCTTCAACGCTAAAAGGTATTGGGTTCTGAGCGAACGCTTTACCCAAGTTTTCAGTTTCTTTCAAAAGTATATCGATGTTATTTTTGTTAACACCAAAATTCTTTAGGCTGGACGGGATACCAAGTGAATCACACAGTTCAAGCAATTTCTGTGAGAACAAGTGATTTTTCTCTTCCTTTCGCTTCGATTTGTCCGCATTTTCAATCAAGTCATACAGCTCGCTGTAGTCGTAGCCCTTTTTCACGTTGAACTTGATGATGTGCGGCAAAAAGACCCCGCCGGCGTATCCATGGGGAACGTGGAAATGAACGCCAAGCGGGTAGGAGAGGGCCCCGGTAGGCCCCGACCCAGAGTTCATCAAAGATATACTTGCGAGGTAGGCGCCCAATTGTAAGTTTGCTCGAATCGTGATGTTTTTGGGATTGCTCAGAACATTGGACAAACTGTTAAAAATTAGCCTAAAGGCTCCCCTAGCAAAAACCTTAGTCAGGGGATTTGACCCTCGGGCTGCATAACTCTCCAACGTGTGAACCAACGCATCCATTCCTGAGGATACTGTCACAGATTTTGGGCAGCTTAAGGTCAGATTTGGGTCAAGAATTGCCAAAACCGGGAAGTTGTGCATAGTATTTATCCCTAGTTTCTTTTTGTCCGCCAAATCTGTGAAAACGGCGTTGTAGGTGACCTCGCTTCCCGTGCCTGCGGTTGTTGGTACGGCTATGGTCGGAAGTGAAGGGTTTATCTCCTTTGGAAAGCCCCTATACTCTATCGCCTTGCCCGGGTTGACGACCAACGTTGCTAGACCCTTTGCAAAATCTATCACACTCCCCCCCCCGATTCCAACAAAGCAGTCTACGGAGGGAGTCGAGTTCTTACTCATGAAAGTGGGTTTCACCCGATCCAGAGAATCGTAGTCAGGCTCAGCACCGAGGTCGTAAGCCCAAACCTTTACTGTATCAAATTTTCTTTTTTCGACACTTTCCAATACTTTTTTCCCATAATCCGTTTTTCGCACGCTAGAGTCAATGATGATTCCTATTCTCCCAAAAGATAATGCTTCTAAATATTCTCCGAGTTTAGTAGCCAAACCCACCCCAAAATGCGTTTTTGTCCTGAGGTTGAATTCAAATTGGGAAGATTCAAGTTCATCCATTTTTATCCGCCAGCAGAAATAGCTGTATATGCAGAAAATAAAAGCCTATTTACTTTAACTTCGACCTAGAACACCCAGCCTTTAAGCAGAAGCCATTTTTGCCTAGACCCTAAAGAAAATAGGGGTAAAATGGAAGCGATAAAGATAGGCAATCGGGTGGTGGGCGGAGGCGCTCCTGTCTTCGTAATAGCTGAAGCCGGCGTAAACCATAACGGCGAAGTAGAGCTAGCAAAAAAATTGATGGATGCCGCAAAAAAAGCTGGAGCCGATGCGATTAAATTTCAGATTTTCAGTGCCGAACGCTTGGTCGTAAAAATGGCCCCAAAAGCCGTGTATCAGAGTAGGACCACGGGGAAAGGCACACAATACGAGATGCTGAAGAAACTTGAACTAACGAAAGAGGAGTTCAGAAAGCTGGCTGCCTACGCAAGAAGAAAAAATATCATTTTTTTGGCATCCGCGTTTGACGAGAATGGAGTTGAGCTACTCGATGAGTTGAGGGTATCAGCGTTCAAAGTGCCCTCGGGTGAAATAACCAATTTCCCGCTGCTCAAACAGATAGCCAGAAAGAGAAAACCGATCATCCTTTCCACCGGGATGTCCACTTTGGGGGAAATAGCCGAGGCCATGGAGGTGATCAGGGGGGAGGGGGCCAACGAGATCATTTTGCTTCACTGCGTAAGTGATTATCCCGCGAAAGTTGAAGAAATCAACCTCAGAGCGATGAACACATTAAAGGAGGCATTTGGGCTCCCGGTTGGGCTTTCCGACCACACGCCCAGCTTGGATATACCGATAGCTGCGGCTGCCTTAGGGGCTAAGATCATCGAGAAACACTTCACATTGAACAGAAAACTGCCGGGGCCTGACCAAAAGGCCTCCTTGGAGCCAGATGAGCTGAGAAAGATGATCGCACGAATCAGGGAAGTTGAAAGAGCTTTGGGCGACGGAGCAAAAAAACCAACTAAAAGCGAGGAAATTTTGAAGAAAGTCGTGCGGAGGAGCATAGTAGCAAGGAGAGACATCATAAAGGGCACGGTGATAACGATGGAAATGTTAGATCTTAAGAGGCCGGGGACGGGACTGGAGCCGAGATACTTGGAAAAAGTCATCGGGAGAAAAGCGAGAATCGACATAATGGCCGACGAACTTATTACCTTTGAAAAGCTAGCGTGAGAATATGAGAAAAATCGCCGTGGTTACAGGGACCCGGGCAGAATACGGTATCCTCAAATCTGTGCTGAAAGCGATAAAAACGAGTCCAAAACTTGATCTCGCGCTGATTGCCACCGGGATGCATCTTTCAGAGGAATTCGGAAGAACTGTTGAAGAAATCGAAAATGACGGGTTCAAAATTGATGCAAAAGTGAAAATATTACATGAAGAGGATACCAGAGCGGCGATGGCGAAATCTGTTGGTAAATGTATCATTGAGATGACCGATGTGTTGAATCGAATTAACCCGGATTTTTTGGTTCTCTTGGGAGACAGGGCCGAGATGCTCGCCGGGGCTGTCGCTGCATGCTATTCAGGCATTCCGATAGCGCATATTCACGGCGGAGAAGTTTCTGGAAGTGTTGACGATTCGGTCAGGCATGCTATCACCAAGTTAGCACACATTCATTTTCCTGCAACAAGGGGCAGTACTGAAAGGATAATCAAAATGGGTGAAGATCCATCAAGAGTCTTTATCGTCGGTGCGCCCTCGTTGGACACTATATTGAATGAAAAATTATCCAAGAAAACCGAACTCGCCAAAAAATATTGCTTGGATTTATCTAAACCACTTTTACTAGTTTTACAACATCCTGTCGTGACTGAGGCCGATCAGGCGGCGGCCCAAATTAAAGAAACGTTAGATGCGATCGTGGAACTGGGACAGCAAACTATTGTGATTTATCCAAATGCGGATGCGGGGGGACGGAGGATGATAAACATAATAAAAAAATACGAAAAAAACTCGTTTATCAAATCTTTCAAAAGTATCCCATACGCAGATTTTTTGGGTTTGATGAGTATAGCCAGTGTTATGGTTGGAAACTCAAGTAGTGGTATCATTGAGGCACCATCGTTTCATTTACCAGTAGTCAACATCGGCAGCAGACAAACTGGCAGAGAGAGATCGACGAATGTGATTGATGTAGGATACAACAGGGAAGAGATAGTAAACGCTGTGAAAAAAGCGCTTCACGATAGGAAGTTCAGAGCCAAAGTCAAAAAATGCAAGAATCCATACGGGGACGGAAAAGCTTCGCAAAGAATAGTAAAAGTGTTAAGCAAGATTGAAATTACACCAAAGTTATTACAAAAGAAAATTACCTATTAGGCGATCATCATGAGCAAAAGGTTTAAAAATTGGGAATATCCGGAATTTGACGAGCGTGAGATGACCAAATGGAACTGGATGTGCCAGCACCGTGAGGGCTTAAAGCTGGGCAAAAACACGGACATAGGCGCTTTCACCTACATCAATGCAAAGTACGGCGTTGAAATACAGGAGAACGTTCAGATCGGCTCGCATTGCTCAATTTATTCCCATTCAACGATCGATGACAAGAAAGGCAGGATAACGATAAAAAAGAACGCAAAGATCGGCTCCCACAGCATCATAATGCCCGGGGTCACAATCGGGGAGAACTCTATCATCGGGGCGTTCAGCTTCGTGAGCAAAGACATCCCCCCGAACATCATCGCTTTCGGCATCCCTGCGAAAGTGGTTAAGAAAATCGAGAAATCATCTACTTGATTTTTTTTGAAATATCTTTACTGAACTTGTGTATTTTTTCTACTGTAGCGCAGATGTTCTCGATTAGCTTTTTGTCCATGTAACTGTGAATCGGCAGACAAAGCACGTTGTTCGTGACGTACTCGGTGTTCGGCAGATCGGCGTCCGCGAGATCAGAGTACGCCTCGAGCATGTGAACCGGTGGGTAAAAGTACTTTTTCGTCACCACGTTTTCCTTGGCCAGCGCATCGGAGAGCACATCGCGGTTCACGCCGAATTCTTTGGGGCCGACAAGTATGCCGAAATCCTTGTAAGAGTGAAACGCGCCCTTGGTACACTTTTGGAATTTTATCCCAGGCAGCTTGCCGAGGAGCTTCTTGTACAAGGCCACGTACTCGTTCCTGTTCTTCACCATCTCGTCCACATTTTTCAACATCTCAATGCCTAAGAGGGCGTTTATCTCAGTCATCCTCGCGTTCAACCCCGGGCTTTGGCACCGGTAGTCGGGCAGGTTGCCATAGTTCCTAGCGACCCTGAGCTCCGCCGCCAGCTTGTCGTCTGCGGTGGTCGCCACCCCGCCCTCCACCGTGATGAAGAGTTTGGTTGGGCTGCAGCTGAACACCTCCACATCTCCAAACCCGCCTATTTTCTTGCCGTTGTAAGAGGCCCCGAAGGCATGGGCGGAGTCGAATATCAACTTCAAGTCGTGATCCTCCGCGATTTCCTGCAAGGCCTTTGTGTCGCAGGGATTGCCGAAGATGTGCACTCCGATGATCGCCTTTGTGCGAGGAGTGATTTTTTCCTGCACATCCTCTGGAGAAATGTCGAAGGTCTCGCGGTCACAGTCGGCCAGCACTATCTTGCAGTCGTTCCAATACGCCGCGTTGGCAGTGGCAACGAAGGTAAAGCTAGGCAAAATCACCTCGGTTTTCCTCAGCCCCATGAGCTGCATGCTGAGTATTAGCCCAGAAGTGCAGGACGAGAGTCCTACGGCGTTTTTTACCCCCAGATAAGCGGTGATGCTTTTCTCCAGCTCCTTTACCCGAACGTGGTCCGTGACCATGTTACTTTCGAGTATGGCCCTGATTTTGGACAAGAAGTCGTCGGTGGCGTACCTGTTGATGGGGGGCTTGATAATCGGCACCGGTTTTTCAAACTGCGGTTTTCCCCCCAGAATCGCCGGAACCTCCATCTACATCATCTCTTCCTTGATAATCTTTTCCATGAACTCCAAGGTGTCGTGGGGCTTGAAGTCAAGGAGTATTTTTGCGAGGGTGATATCTGCTATAGAATCATATACTGTAAATTTAGCTTTCGTCTCGACCCATTTCGCCTTTGGATATATCTTGCAAATCAAGTCTAGAAGCTCCTTTATCTGTACTCCGCGGCCGGAACCCACATTTACTGCCCGGTTGTTCACCTTCTCATATATCGCGGCCTTGTACATAGCTGCGGCAACATCGCCTGCGTATACGAAGTCCCGATACTGATAAGGACCAAAGCTTTCGATCGTTTCGCCGTTTTTAGCCTTCTCCAAAAATATTTCAATCACTCCTTTATGGCCCGCCCCATAGACGTTGAACAACCTTAAGATAACGTAATCAATCCCATAGTTGTCGTGGTACGCTTTTATCAATTTTTCACAGACGTACTTATGCCAAGAATACATGTTCGTTGGATTTAATGGAAAACTCTCTTTTACAGGCAGATCCTCTGTTAATCCATATACTGCGGCAGAAGATGGAAAAATCAGTTTTTTTCCTCCAAACTTATGGCACGCCTCTAAGACGTTTTGAAGCGACAGCACGTTTAGTTTAAAGCTCTTCGTAGGATCCCTTTGCGCGATTCCGGCGTCGGCCAAACCAACGAGGTGAATAACAACATCGTGATTTTTTACAACTTCATCTAATTTTTCATTATCGTACACATCTCCTTGTATACATGCGGGTTTTAACTCATCTAACGTCGGCTCCGTTATATCAAAAATGGTGACATAGTACCCAGAGCAAAAGAATTTTTTTGCTATGTGCTGTCCTATAAAGCCAGAGCCGCCCGTGATGAGGACTTTTTTATCTGGTTTCATCTCATTACCCGTTTGAGTATCGCCATGCCCTCTTTAAATGTTAACGCAACCTCTGAATCAGCCCCAGTCCCGTTTCCATCCCCCCTTGAGCTTATACCGCGGGATCAACTCCATCTGTCCTATCCGCGTGTAAACTGAACTAACCTAAAGCATTCTCAAACTCCTAGTAAAATCACAATAAAAAATAAGTAATAGAAAGGTTTAACGACATGAATAAACATATTCATTGGAAATCAAGAAAAAGTAGGTGGGAAACGGTCAAATGATTAATAAAGTATTATTCTTGATACGTGAGCCTTTTAATCGGCGAGACTTCGAACGATTTGGTATTAAACTATTGATAAAAAACGGCTTTGAGGTAGAAGTTTGGGATCTGGCTAGCATTGTGAATCCTGTTCCAAAATATACTCCCCCCGATCCGATTGATTGGCCGTATTATCAGGTTTTTGATGATAAAGATCAAGCGTTGAGTAAAATAAAAAATCTATCACCTGACACATTTGTTGTAAATCTTATTGGCTATTCGTTGAAAACATGTGCGATTTACAAAGCCATATCTGTTAGTCGGGCTAGGTATGCTGTTTTTGTGGCAAACGCCCTACCACCTGCGATAACTAAAAAAGAGATGTTTTTGCATAATCTTAGAAAGTCAAATCCAAAAGTCATGGCAAAAAAACTTGCTAATTATTGCTTTCTTCACATACCATTTAGATGGATTGGAATCAAACCAGCGAGTTTAATTCTCGCGGGGGGGGAGCAATCTCTTTGGTTTAAATGTCTTTACCCTGTTGATAAAACCAGTGAAGTGCTTTGGGCCCATACTCTAGATTATGATCTTTATTTGGAAGAAAAGGATGTTCCTTCTACCGAGCGTCCCATCGCGGTATTCTTGGACGAATTTCTCCCCTTCCATCCAGATATACCTCTACTGGAAGTCCCGTTTTCCATTGATGCAAACAAATACTATCAATTGTTGAACAAATTTTTCGGTAGGGTAGAACAAAAATTGGGACTAAAAGTGGTCATAGCAGCCCACCCCCGATCTCGTTATGAAAAACTTGCTGATTATTTCGAAGGACGTGAGTGTATTAGGGGTAAAACAATAAAGCTAGTCAAAGAAAGTCGATTGGTTCTCGCCCATAGTAGCACTGCTCTTAACTTTGCCAATCTTTTCCACAAACCCGTGATTTTTCTGAGTTTCCTTGATTTGGATAAAAGCTACATGGGCCCTTTTATCAGAACAATGGCCCACTGGTTCGGAAAAACCCCAATTCCCATGGATGGCGATGTCAAGATTGATTGGAATCGAGAGCTAACGGTCAGCGCCGAGCACTATAACCGCTATCGCCAAGCTTACATAAAAACTGAGCGATCCGAAGATCTCCCGTTTTGGCAAATAGTTGCTAATCGGTTGAAAAATTGGTATAAAAGATATTAGTGTAATAGTAGAACTTACTGAGACATGAGGGGCTTGTAATGAATGTGTTGTTGGTTAACGTACCATCCCGCAAAGAAGGATTCATGTTGCCCTTGGGCTTGCTGTATGTGGGAGCTATTGTTGAGAGATGTGGTCACAAAGCAAAAATAGTTGACCCATATCTAAACGACACCAATTTTTTAAACAAGACCATAGAGGAGTTCAACCCTACGATCATCGGTTTTGGTGGAATTGCTACCTCATACGGCAGAACCAAACAGCTTTCTTTATACATAAAGGATAGTTACCCTGATATTGTACAAATCGCTGGCGGTGCCCTTGCTTCCACTTACGAATTGCTGCTCACGAGAACCAAAATCGATGTGGTTTTTCATGGCGAAACTGAGGTAAGCCTCCCTCTATTTCTAGAACGTCTAGCGCACGGAAAACTTTTTCATGATATGCCAGGTATTTCTTATCTATCCAAGGGCCAGGTGATAAGAAACGAGCCTCCCAAACAGATAGAAAATCTCGATGAAATTCCTTTGCCTGCTTATCATTTAGTTGATATTAGACGCTATCTATCCCCAGTGAAGGATTATCTTAATACCTATTCAATAACCATGCATAGCAATTCCATTTATAGCGATATATTCAAAAGAATCGGAAACAAAACGCATTTTCTTTCTATCCTCAGCTCGCGGGGCTGCACCCATAGATGTTTTTTTGTTACAGGCATATGTTAGGGCACCGACAGCATAGCGTAAAATACGTCATTGAACACATAAAGTATCTTCAAAGGACTTGTGGAATTTCTGGGTTTCAGTTCTCTGATGAATTATTCAACCGAGACCCCAAGTGGGTGATGGAGTTTTGTGATGCGATAGAAAGGGAAAAACTCGACATTTTTTACATGGTTAGTGCGAGGGTAGACAAAATCGATGAAAATATGCTACGTCATCTGAAACAAACTGGGTGCATAATGATTGAATATGGTCAAGAATCCGGTTTAGATCTTGTGCTTAAAGAGTATAAGAAAGGTGTCTCGGCTGAACGAAATAGAGAGATAACCAAGTTAACCCAGAAAGTTGGATTGCTTTCGATAGTTCAACTTGTGATTGGTTCTCCCAGCGAGACAAATGAAACGATCAAGGAAACAATTCAATTTTTAAAAGATGTTAACGCATACCAATTTTCCTTAAACTATCTAATCCCACTTCCAGAGACGCCCAGCTGGAAGTACGTGATGGAGAGAAATTTGATAAAAGATGTTGAAAAGTATCTCGATGATGTTGCCGAATATGGGGGTGTTCCTCTTGTTAATCTAACAAGGTATCCCGACCAAGTATGGAAAAGCTGGGGTGCGAAAATAAGTTACGAGTTAAACAAACATTACTGTAGAACTACAAACCGTTTATGGTTATACTTTTTTTACTTGTTAGAGGGCAAAGCGAGAATATATTTTGGCCCTCACATTCCACATTTCCTTAAAAAAATCATCGTGAGATTTTTGGAGCGATACCATCTCAGAGCCTAGTGGTGGTGTCCACAGGGATGTCATCTTGAAAACAAGCGGTAGGTCGAGTTATCCACGGCGCCAAATAACTCCTTTACAACGCGTCTCCACACCCCCCTTTTCTTCGAAAGCTCTCTTTTGCTCATGCTGATAACCGCCTCAACACGTTTCACTATTTCCTCAGGACTGCGGGCAGAAAGCCTTATTCCGGGATCGAAATCGAGCTGGTCCAAATCTATTGACAAGTCAGATTCCACATGCACCGCTGGAACCCCTGCAGCAATGGCTTCGACGCATGTGGTCGAGCACGTGTAGAGCAGGGCGTCGCTTTCCATCAACAACTCGACGACAGGCCTATCAGAAACCGTGAAATGCTCCGGCAATTTTACGTTTAAATGCTCAGATATCTTCTCGAACGGCATGTCTGGATGACATTTGATCAAAATTTTGTATTCATCACGATGTTCAAACGCTTGTAAAACTTTCCAGATTAGCTCCGCCCCTTCAAACCTGCTGATCGATGGCGTAACAAGGATAACGGGCCTATCCCTTTTCTGGCGCCCCGCGATCATTTTTGGTTCCAGCAGATACGCGTACCTCACCGCCCCGCCCCGAACTACTTTTTCTTTAGGGTAACCGGATTCGATGAACGCATCTTTGATGTACTTGCCATTAGTAACTGTCCTGTCAGGGAGAGGCAGGATACCTGATTCATACTTGGAAAAAAAGTAGTTCAAATACATCATAGAAATCGTAGAGTGCTGGTATCCGATAAGATAGGCGGATGGATACAACTTCCGCATTGCGGCGCATAAAACCTTCTCCCAAATTTGATTTTCATAGGGGTAAATCACCGTATCTATAGGGAAGTGTTTTTCTCTCAGACGTTGTACAAAACGATAAAGCAGCAAATCAAATGCCACGTGTGCCCAAATCCAGTCATTTTTCATGTCCTCGTGAATTACTTCGGAGATGTCGAAATTTTCAAACTTGGGAAAACCAGTTTTTTTTGGCTTGTTTGCTAACGTCGTGAAAAATACGCCAACGATATCCCGAATCGAGAGAAATGCATGGGGTACTAAAAATACACAGTCGGATTTTGCCATGTTGTCCACAGTTTTCCGATACTGAACGGTGCTTAGAACATGAGGGACAATAATAACATTTTTGCCTTCACTCCTCAGGTGCTCTGGGAGCTTCCCGAAATAAATCTCCCGATAAGCCCCTTTCTCATCAAAAGAGCGGTTATCCAGCCAAGTGTGAATCAGCACGGGAGATCTTTGGAGTTTGACGCGCCTTTGCATCCGGTATGCATATTTGGCGATGGCTGTGCGGTAGATGCTGCTAAGTAAAAACCATCCCTTATAAAGGACGAGTTCTTTTAGGTCCTTCAAGGGCTCACGAATTGATCTTCCTAAATCCTCTATATGCTCCAAATTACCAACCAGTATATTTTTGAGCAAAGCTCGCCTAACAGCCCCATTTTCAACGAAGAACGCGAAAGACCAATCAGGATATTTTTTTAGGATATCCGTGCACGTTTTGATGTAACAAGCATAAAGAAAGGTCTTGGAGTTAAATGGGCTCTTCTCGGAAAGCGAGCTTGTCCACCAACGCAGCGAGTTCTTTTCGAGGCTGAGTTTCCCGATATAATCGATGTACGGCTGCCGCAGCGACCTAGCGGTTTCCTGAAGCATCCCCGCGATTTCAAGTCTTTGCCCCTTGTCGCGGATTATCTCCCCTACAGAGACAACTTTCGATACATCCCCCCCGAAATAGACCCACCTGAATTTCTTACCATTCATCTTTTTCAGTATTTTTTTGACCGAGCGTTTTGAGGGTGAGCTTATTAGACATATCTCACGTTTGGATTCACTCATGATCCACGACCTCCGCAAGAACCGTGCATGGGGCGCTATCTACGCCCAAGATAGACCACGGCACAACCGTGATTTTTTGTATTTTTACGCCTGCTTTTAAAGCCGAGAGATTCATATCCTCTAAGAGGAGCAACGGTTCATCAAGGCCCTTGCGCTTTTCAAATGCCGCAAGGTGCGCCTTTCTGCCGCGCGGTCTGTCCTGAAACCCAGAAATGGAAATGCTGTCTATACCGATGCATCGGATCTTCTGCAACTCCCGCCTCAGCCAGAGGATAGCTTCGGGTGAGATTCCCGGGTTATGAGTTTTATAAATGTCTTGGCTCCTCAAAGCTCCAAACCCAGTTCGGATCAGAAGGCAGTCCGCATCCCTCAACTTCACAGCCTTTTTCACGTTTTCTTCTTCCACCCGCTCTCCCGGCCCCTTGGGTATGTCGACTAGTAACGGTCTGCGAAAAATTAGCTCTTCTGGCGAATAATCACAGATGCGCCTGCCGTTCGACACAAAATGCGCTGGGGCATCCACATGGGTGCCTGTGTGGTTGTAGACAGTAATAGCGTAGGTGTTGCTGGCGTCCCCAGCCACTATAGAGGTATGAGACATTATCTTGGGTTTCGGCAAGTTCCCATAAGTAGGCGTTTCGGTGCTAACAGGATACGACAAAGAGAGAATCCTTACTGGCGTAACAATTCCTCCACTACCACACCCAGTTCATTTAAATCCATGATAGTTTTAATGCCGTCTGGAAAGGGGCAGTCTGCCAAATTGGCCACGCGACCTATAAATCGCACCCCAGCTTTCCCTGCCTCTGCGTGATCTGCGGCAGTATCCCCGACAAACAGGACTTCTTTTTTCCATACTCCCTCTTCTTCTATTATCCGCAACACGAGCTCCGATTTTTTTGAGGGGGCCCCGTACATCCCACGGAAATATTTCTGCAAGCCCCGAGCTTTCACGAGATATCGCAATTCGCCCTCTGGCGAGCTGGAAGCGATAAACAGCTTCACTCTTTTTGAGTATTTTTCCAAGAACTCCAGCGCGCCCGGCACGAGGGGGCACGCTTTTATTTCCTCTACCACGAGTGCAGAAAAGTGCTTGCTGAGCTCCGCCATTTTTTCTTCGCTTAGGGGCCGTTTGAGGATATTCTCAAAAATGTAGGAAAACTTCTCGTAGCGCGACACCCCCATATGCTTCTTGTGATACTCCACTATTGTATCCACATGCTTTGGGTAGTTGCTGAACAGCTTTCTGAAAGCCTCTGTTTTAATGTCCGTTGACTCGACTATCACGCCGTCGAAGTCGAGGATAATCAGCTTAAGCATTTGTTCCCTCTTTTGTCGGTTTGTAGTTTCTTATGTATCTATTTTTGGTCCACTAGATCACGGCACGAAACATCTATCTCGTGCTTTTCTGGGCGATAAAACACATGTGGGAACTTGAGCTGTTCTCCCTCAAGAAAGATTGGAAATTCGCTCTCGTCATTTCATCAGAGTTTATTAAAAGTTTTACAAACCTGCTTACTTCAATATTTTGTTCAGAGCACATGTTCTTAACAATGTCAACATCCAATTTTCCAGGGGTAAACGCTTTCACTGTCTCAAAACCACAGCGCTTTAGCAATATTTTCGCTGAATCGAGGTTAAAGAAGTTTAGATGGTGGGGGGGCGAGATACTTTTAGACTTGTCCCATAGCACTTGTAAATCAAATCCGTTGATGTTCAGAGTTGTGAAGATAAAGTAACCTCCGTCTGCCAAAATCTTCCAAACAGACGAAAAGAAATTTTCGGGAGAAAAAACATGCTCTAAAAGCTCGAAGGAAGTTGCGAGATTCACTTTATTCCTCAAAACGTCGCCACATTCTTCTATCGGCATTTTGATTATTTCAAATCCTTTATTTCTCAATATGGTAGCGAGGTCTTCTGAGGGTTCAATTGCTAGTATGTTTTTGACCAGATCAAGTTTTCTCACCTCATCCAAAAAAGTACCGTATCCAGCGCCTATGTCTGCAAAAGTGTTAATCTTTTTTGATTTTCCAATAAAATCTTGGATCATCGATGCTCTCGGCCTAAAAATTTTTTCTCGCCTCTGTTCTTCGGTTTCTTTATAAAAATGCTCTGCCCAATATTTTGTCGATTTCGAACCTGCATAAAAATTCCGAATAGCCTCTTCAGAAGGTCGTG
>Ga0315282_10007189_pt1 | contig 18376 bp, 22 predicted proteins | sample YL17G07_20_MG_FD_203693 | JGI IMG/M metagenome (GOLD analysis project Ga0315282, IMG submission 203693) | Sediment microbial communities from Yellowstone Lake, YNP, Wyoming, USA - YL17G07_20 | ecosystem: Environmental > Aquatic > Freshwater > Lake > Sediment | place: USA: Wyoming | collected...
GGTAATAGTAACAACTGATCAGGATTGTATGGCCGAAAAGGTGTTTGTGTTTTCATGAAACGCAGTATAGCATAATTATTTAAGGAATCCATGGGTACTCCGACAGGCTCCTAGGGAGAATGTCTGGAAAAAGGTTGAGCCCTCCCATTTTTCGGTCTTCCAGGGTGTGAAGGTAAAAACCGGAAAGGGGATAGCCGGTATTGCTTTGGGGGATGATAGTCATATAGAGGTGGGGCAAGGCAGTCTCTTTTCTTTTGATCAGAAGGACCGGTTGCATCTTGTTCAAGGGGGAATCAATTTCAGGGTTGCTCCCAACGGGGAGTTGAATTTCAAAATAGGAAGCCTGTTGGTGACGAGAACCCGTCCCCTTCATGCCTCTAAAGGTCCTATCGCAGCCCCTCCGAAGAATGAGGAGACGATCGGATCGATCCTCATTCATTCGAATGGTTCGGCGACCGTAAAAAGCATTCGAGGGCAGCTCTCCATCATCGATCAAAATCGTGCGGTTTTGGCTTCCATCTCTTCCAAAGACACGGTGATCATCCCTTCCACGACGGTTAAAGGCAAACCCAGGTCGATGGTCGCCCAGGTTGGCGACCCGCCGGCGGTTGATCCGTGCAGGGTTTTGCCGGGTACGAAAGTCCTGGATGCGACAACCCTTGATACAGCTACCCTTGCCGCGACACAGCTTGAAGCTGCCGCCGGGGTGGCCGGTGCCGGGGTTGAAGATTTTTTATGGCTATGGGTTCTCGGTGCGGCAGCAGTCGGGGGAATCACCTACGGCATTGTCGTCTGTAAATAGCGGTTACAACAAAAAACTGGCTTTAAGCGTTAAACCCAGCTGTCCAAGAGAAATGTTCTGGCTGGGTTTTTTTTAAAAAGGAGAAGAATGAGTTTAAGAAAATCGATCCTATTTTTCGTCTGTTTCCTCTCCATCGTCTTCACCATCTCCTGCGCTTCCAGTCCTCCATCCAAAAAAGGGAGTCCTTCTCCGCAAACTCAAATGAGAGAGTTTGAGGCTTCCAAACGGGTGAAGGAGATGAATGAGAAGATCCTGACGAGCGCCCTCTCCTCAAGAAGGGACTTTTACCGTGACTATAAGATCGGCCCCGAAGACCTTCTTGAAATTTCAGTCTTCGAGGACGAGAAGCTGAATAAGACCGTGAGGGTCAGTTCCCAGGGAAATGTCAGTCTCCCTCTGCTGGGGATCATGAGGGTGAAAGGTCTCACGTCAAATGAAGTCGAGAAGGAGATGCGGGATCTGCTCGCAGAAAAATATCTTAACGACCCCCACGTCAGTGTCTTCATCAAAGAGTATCGAAACCAGCGTATATCGGTCATGGGCGCTGTGGAGAAGCCGGGAGCCTATGAAGTGACGGGCCAGAAGACCATTCTCGACCTACTGGCCTTGGCAGGAGGCCTTAAGGAGGACGCAGGGCAATTGCTCTTTTTGATTCGACCACCTCCGTTGGAAGATGAGGCGGGCAGGGTGAAAAAAGATTCGGATGACCGGACGCCCAGGACGTTCGTAATCGACCTCGACGGATTGTTGGCAAGAGGTGAATTGGCCCTCAACATGCCTTTGATTCATGGCGACGTGATCAACATTCCCGTGTCCGGGAAAATTTTTGTGGGCGGGGAAGTAAAGAGCCCGGGCGGGTTCCCCCTCAAAGGGAAGAGATTGACTCTCAGCCAGGCAATTGCCCTTGCAGGTGGACTGGGGCCCAAAGCTGCAGGCTCTGGGACCAGGATCTTCCGTTATACAGGGAATGGTCCCGGTAAGGAGATTCGTTCTGCCAACATCTACGCGATCGAGAAGGGGCAGGAAGAGGACCTTCAGCTAAAGGAGAACGACATCGTCATCGTTCCCATGAGCGGTACGAAAGCCTTTCTCATTGAGTTCCGGGAAACCGTTAAAGGGTTGATGGGATTTGGATACTCATTCTGAGACCAGGATCTTCCGTTATACAGGGAATGGCTCCGGCAAGGAGATTCGTTCTGCCGATCTCTACGCGATTGTGAAGGGGCAGGAAGAGGACCTTCAGCTAAAGGAGAACGACATCATCATCGTTCCCATGAGCGGTACGAAAGCCTTTCTCATTGAGCTCCGGGAAACCGTTAAAGGGTTGATGGGATTTGGATACTCTCTCGGCGGCTTGTAGGACAAGGAGAATAATATGAACCATTTGCCGCAGATCCCTCCTCCGGAGGGATATTATCAACTTCCCCCCCCGGGATATTCCTATCTCCCACCCAGGGAAGAGAAAGAAGTTCATCTCAGGGATTACTGGAAAGTCATTTGGAAGAGGCGATGGACCGTGCTCGCCCTCTTTCTCATCGTGTTGATCACGACGGCGGTTGCGACGTTCACGATGAAACCCATCTACCGCGGGACAACATCCATCCAGATCAACAAAGAGAATACGCAGGTCATGGATTTCAAAGAGATCTTCTCCGTCAACATGTGGGATTTGGATTACTACCAAACGCAGTACAAAGTCCTCGAAAGTCGAACCCTCGCAAAACGCGTCATCCAGACCCTGAAGCTCTCGGAGCATCCGGAATTCCAGCCGAGGCCTTTAACAGCCTTTCAGCAATGGAGATCGAACCTCCTGAAGCCCATATCCAATCTATTCACCTCCTCAAAAATGACTTCCTCAAAAAAAAAGGATGCCCTTGAGCAAGATCCCTCCGAATCCCCCAAAGAGACTGCAATGGTCAACGACTTTCTCGGTAGATTAAAGATCGAACCGATTCGGAATTCTCGCCTCGTCAAAGTCCACTTCGATTCAAACTACCCGGAACTTTCCGCCCGGGTCGTGAACACCCTGGCGGATTCTTACATTCAACTCAGCGTGGAGGGCCGCTTCATTGCCACGGAAAAGATAAGAGAATGGCTGACAAAAGAATTGGATAATCTGAAGGCAAAAGTGGAAAGGGCGGACGAGGCCCTCCAGGCCTTCGGTTCCAAACACGATATCATTTCCCTCGACGAGAAAGAGAATGTGACCATGCAGCGGCTGACCGAGCTGAATGAGGGCCTCACCAAAGCCGAGTCGGAACGCATGGCCAAAGAGGCCCTCTATCGACAGACCAAAGACAAGAATTTTGACGCCCTCCCCTCCATTCTCGAAAACAAGCTGGTGATGGACCTGAAACAGGCCTACATCCAGCTTGAGGCGCAGTACATGAAGCTCTCCGAGACCTTCAAGCCCGAATATCCGGAGATGGTCCGCCTCAAGAATCAGATGCAGTCCATTCAAAGGCGCATGGACGCCGAGATCAACAAGATTGTCTCCGGGATTAAGAACGAGTATGAATCGAGTCGCCGCAGGGAATACCTGGTTCGACAGGCCTTCGATCTGCAGAAGGCAAAGGTCATGGAGATGAAGGACCAGGCCATTCAATACAACATTCTCAAGCGCGAGGCCGATACCAACAAAGAGCTCTACAAAGGTCTTCTCCAGAGAATGAAGGAGACAGCGGTTTCAGCCGGCCTCACGGTGAGTAATATCCAAGTACTGGATAAGGCCGAAAAACCGACCGGTGCCTATAAACCCAATATCAAGCTCAACCTTCTTTTGGCCGCCGTCGTCGGTCTTTTCCTCGGAATCGGGCTGGCCTTTTTCTTCGAATATCTCGACAACACGGTCAAGACACCCGAAGAGGTCGAGCAGCTCATTCGGCTTCCCTCCTTCGGGATGGTCCCGGAAATTTCTCATGAAAGAAAAAAGAAAATGGAGAAGGGCGATTCCTACCCGGTTGAGCTGGTTACCCACGGCCATCCCAAATCCATCCTCTCCGAGGCTTACCGGAACATCCGGACCTCCATCCTCCTCTCCTTTTCCGAAAAGCCGCCGAGGAAGATCGTCATCACCAGCCCCAACCCGTCCGAGGGGAAGACCACCACCGTCATCAATACAGCCATTGCCCTGTCCCAGACCGGAGCGAAGGTCCTCATCATCGACGGGGATATGAGACACCCGAGGATTCATAAGATTTTTAGCGAAGAGAACGGAGCGGGGCTTTCGAACTTTCTCTCGGGCAACGCACCCCTTGATTCCATCATCAAGAAAACCGAGGTTCCAAATCTCTATTACATTCCAGCCGGTCCGATTCCTCCGAACCCGTCGGAGCTGATCGGCTCGAACCTTTTCAAGGAGATGATCAAAGTTCTTGGCAACAGGTTCGACCATGTCGTTCTCGATTCTCCGCCCGCTCTCGGGTTTGCCGATTCCATCATTCTTTCCGCCTCTGTGGACGGGGTCGTCCTCGTCGTGCTGGGTGGAAAAACACCCAGAGAGACTCTGCAGCGTGCAAAGGAGATTCTCTATCAGGTGAACGCAAAAATTCTCGGCGTGGTCATCAACCGGGTAGATATCCGTCGAAGTGACTATGGGTATTATTATTATCGACAGCATTACTACTACGGAAAGGATGGGAAAAAGAAAGAACTTCCTTTCACAGCAGAAGGAGATTCGGCTTCTACCTGAGGATGATGGTCCATCCGCAATCATCCACGCTCGGTAAGGGGATTGTCGCGCATGAGGTCTCCTTCTTTTCCTAAAGGAGGTTGGAAAAGAACCCGAAAGGTACTCTTTTTGAAAAGGACTTTCGCTGTTCATGAGACGCTTCTTCTCTTCGGCCCTTATTCTCTTCGTGTCGCTGGTGGTGGGTTATCTCATCCTTTCCATATGGAAGGGGGTTTCTGTCTACCAGGCAAATCTTTCTAAAGAAACCCTTCTTAAAGCCACGCAAGCCGTCCCATCTAACCCCGACCCCTTTTACAAATTGGGATTATTCTACCAATGGGATATTCGTCATATCGATCTGAAGGAGTCCCTCGCTTATTTCATGAAGGCGATTGAGCGAAACCCTCTTGAGCAGGATTACTGGCTCAATCTGGCAAAGATCTTTCAAAGGATGGGAGAGAAGAGGGCTTCAGAGCATGCCTTGGAGAATGCTATCCTGCTGTTTCCCGCCGGTTATCAGGGCAGATGGGTTGCTGGAAATCTTCTCCTTCAGCAAGGAAGCCTCGAAAAGGCGCTCCCCCATTTCTCTTACATTCTTGCCAATTATCCGAATCAAAGCCCTTTTGTCTATGACGTCTTGGTGAAGGCGGTCGACGATTCCGATTTCATATTGGAAAAACTTGTCCCAAAAGATCCTGTTTCATTCAAGCAGTATCTCTCCTTTCTCTATGAGGCAGGTGATCATGAATCGGCTCAAAAGGCATGGCACAGGAGGGATTCCTTTGGCTATCGGCCTGACCGGAATCAGACCCTTCGACACATCGACTTTCTCGTCGCTCATGGTGAGCTGAACGAGGCATTTCAAATCTGGAAGGGCAGGCTTGAAGAAGAAGGAATAGGCCTACCGTCCGATGGGAACCTGATGGCGAACGGAGGATTTGAGAAGGAGATCCTCCTGGGTGGGGCGTTCGATTGGAAGATCGAAAAAGTTCCCGGGGCCGAAATCTCCTTTGATCCTTCGACAACCTTGGAGGGGAAGCGTTCCCTGAAGATCGTTTTTGATGGAAAAGAAAATGTCGATTTTTCCCACGTTTATCAGTTCCTTTCGCTGAAACCCGATACCGAATACGTACTTAAAGCCAATATGAAGACCCGGGCCGTGACGACCAAAAGCGGTCTGAAGATAGAGGTTTCCGGGGTCGGTCCGGCCTTTTACAAAGCATCGGAAGCCTTGACCGGAGACAATGACTGGAAAGAGTTGATGGTTGCCTTTCGGACCCCTCCTCAATCCCAGGGCGGCATGGTGAGAATCCGTAGAGAAAAGACCGACAAATTCGATCGCTTCATCAGTGGAACGGTCTGGCTCGACCATGTCCGGCTAAAAGAAAGGAGTCACTAAGTCATTGGGTAACTAAGTCACTACGTCACTAAGTCATAAAGTAATAACCCAATGACCTAATGACTTAATTACTTAATGACCTGTAATTAGTGCCATGAAAGACTTCTACAAAATGCTCGGTGTTAAGGAGAGCGCTTCAGAGGAAGAAATCCGGGCGCGATGGGTCGAGCTTACCAAGCAATACCATCCTGACCGGGGCGAAGACCTATCCTCCAATGAAAGGATCAGGGAGATCAATGAGGCGTATCAGGTGCTGAAACATTCTTCCACACGCGTAGAATACGATCTCAAGAGAACCTATGGTCAGAAAAAAAGAAAATCTTATTCCAAAAGAGTTGGTATTCCTGCCGGCATCTTGGTCATTGCCATTATCATCGGCATCATCTATTTCATGAACTCTCAGAACGGGACAAACGGAACAGGCCAAACAGGCCCCAAGAGCCCGATCACTCAGTCCCCTGATGATTTAAGAACGAATAGACCCAGTGACTCCGTAGAGCAAAAGCCTCTGGCCGCATCCACCTTGGCCGCATCCGCTCAACAACGCATAGCCGCATCGTCTCATCAACCCATCGCCGCATCTACGCATCCACGCACAGCCGCATCCATACCCAAACCCATTGATGTAAAGATTGCGCACCTCCAAGTTACCAAGAAAAACCAGACAAACCAGAAAGACCAGACAGACCAGAGAAACCAAATAGACCAGAAAAATCAAATCGACTCGACGACGCAGCCTCTCAAAGGGACGGTCGACCTGCCAACCCCTGCCGCTACCATTTCAGCGGCACGAAACGTGGAGTTAGCCGTCCAACAACCCCGGCGGCGTCATGGCTCGGCAGATGCAACGGACACCCAGCCGCAACGACCCAGAGACGCAAGCGACCCAATGGACTCGACGACGTCACGGCCCATTGGCCCCACCGGTCTCAACCCACCCTCCCTCCTTGGGACAGAAGATGAAGTAAGAAAGTTCTTTAACGATTACGTCGAGCGTTATAATCGGATGGACTTGGAGGGGCTTTTTTCTTTATTTTCTTCCGGAGCCATCCAGAATAAAAAAGACGGACTCGAAAGGATTCGAAAAATCTATAGCAATTTTTTCAATCAGGGCCAGGAGGTTCGGTATCGAGTGCAGGACATGCAAATCGAAATCTATCAGAATACGGTTGAAGTGAAGGCCCGTTATGAAATAAACCAGATTTTGAAAATGGGAGAGAAGATGGGTTGGAAAGGAAATGTGCACTGGGTCTTAGGTAAAGAAAATGGGGCCTTCAAAATACTTTCTCTTGACTATCAACACCAGCAAATCTATTGAGGGAAAAGGACTGTTGCGTGATTGATCTCCATTCTCACATCTTGCCGAATTTGGATGATGGGCCCAGGACCATGGAGGACTCCATCCGGATGTGTCGCATCGGTCATCAGGACGGGATAGAAACCATCGTCGCCACCCCCCATATCCTGCCGGGAATTTACAAGAACGATCGCTCCACAATCCTCTCCCAGGTCGCTGAGCTCAACAACGCCCTCGGGAAGCTTAGAATTCCTGACAATGACCCAATAACTCAATTCCTTAATGACGCAGCGCGTCAAGGGCCGCAATCGACATCGGGTTTGCAATCCACAATCTTTACTCTCCGTAGCTCCGATGTTGCGGGGGCGAAGGATGGGCGCAATCAGCAATCTACAATCAAGATCCTACCGGGTGCCGATGTCCACTTCTCATCGGATCTTCTTGAGCGTCTTGAGAGGAAAGAGATTGTGACAGTCAACGACCAGGGCCGATACCTGATGATCGAGTTTGCCTTTCAGGGGATTCCTTATCAGGCAGAGGAAGTTCTTTTCCAGTTAATGACGAATGGAGTCATTCCCATTATCAGTCACCCGGAAAGAAATATGGAAATTGGGCAGAGACCCCAACGATATTATGGAATGATCCGGATGGGTTGCCTTGGCCAGGTGACGGCCATGAGTTTGACCGGAGAGTTTGGACCCGGAATAAAGAAGAGTGCTGAAAGACTGCTTGCAAAAAGACTCATTCATATCATTGCCTCGGACGCCCATTCCCTCGACGGAAGACCCCCGATCCTTTCTGCGGGGGTGAAGGCAGCCGAAAAGATTGTGGGCAAAGAAGAGGCGCGAAAGATGGTGACCGAATACCCCGGGGCAATCATCGAAGGCCGCAAGCCCGATGTTCCGGAACCGCTCTCTCCGTAATTTGAGAGAGAAGGCTCCTTGGTCATTTAGTGATTGGGAGGCGCATATCAGAATATCGGCGTACCAGTTGGCAGAATATCAGAATCAGGGCATCAGAGAATAAGATGAGAAATTCGGATAAGAAGCAGGGTAATCAGGAAAAAGGAATTGCTGGATTTGAGAAATTATGGGTTTGGCAAAAGCCACATGAACTGATGATTGAGGTCCATAAGATCTGTAAAAAGCTACCCTATCATGAGCGTTTCAAGACAAAAGACCAATTAGAGCGTTCATCTGCCTCAGTAACCGATAATATCGCTGAAGGGCATACGAGTTATTATTATCAGGACAAGATAAAGGGCTTCAACGTTGCCAGAAAAGAAGCTGGGGAGTCACAGAATCATATTAGGACACTTCAGGCGAAGGAGTATATTACAAGAGATAAAGGGGATGATCTTGTTGTGAGGTATGAGGAGGTTATCAGGGGAATCAATGGTTATATCAATTGGGTCAGGGAGAAGAAAGGCGCGAAAAAATAGTTTCTCCGCTGGTCTTCTGATACCTGATTCGCCTCCCACTGATCTGCTGATCCCCTGATATGCTTGGAAAGACTTAGACATACCAGAGAAAGTAAATAGACCAGAGAAACCAGAAAGACGCATGTTTAATCTTATTATCAAATCCATTCTCATGCTTCTCATTATTCTTACTCCGGTTGCCCTCGGCTCCATCGAGTTCTGGGCTTTTTCCGCCATGGAGCTCGGCATCCTGCTAATTATTATCCTCTGGAGCATTCAATCGTTACTCACGCCGACGCCAGAACGGGCAGAATGCCCAACTTCTCAGTCTGGAAAAAGTAGGCATTTTTTATCCCGTCAATTTGAAATTTGCAATTTGAAATTTGAAATGCCTCTTGTTTTTCTTTCCCTTTTCCTCCTCCTGATCCTTTTCCAGTTACTTCCTCTCTCTTCCGGGTTGGTCAAAATCCTTTCCCCAAGAAGCTATGCTCTCCACCAGACCTTATCGATTTCAAACTTTGGGCTTTCAGCTTTGAGCTTTGAGCCTTCAGCTTTGAGATTTCCAATTTCCCTTTTTCCCTTTGCCACCCAGGTCGAGTTCTTCAAGTGGCTTACGCTTTTCGGTCTCTTCCTCTTTTTGCTTCGTTCGAAGCTCCTGGACGATAACTATCGCATCACGCATCAACTCGTTATCATCATTATTCTGATCGGGGTCGCAGAATCTCTCTACGGGATGTTCGAATTCTTCAGCGGCCATAAATACATTCTTCACCTGAACATGGAAGCCGAGGTTTCCTCTGTCACCGGAACATTTTTTAACCGCAACTATTTTGCGGGATATCTCCTCATGGTCATTCCTTTGAGCGTCGGTTATCTTTTTTCACGTGAATCGCTTCAGAGGGTCGGCTATCCGGGTTGGCGCCATCGATTATCTTCAATCGACGGGAAGACGCTCTTCTTGGGGTTTTGTATCATCGTGATGATCGTCGGACTCCTTTTTTCGGCATCGAGAATGGGAATCTCAAGCCTTCTCCTCTCATTCACCCTGCTCATCCTGCTCTTCAGGAGCCCTTCAAAGGGAGAGAGATTTTCCAGGACTTCGATCTTGATTTTAGGCCTGGCCCTAATCTGGGCCGCATGGATCGGGCTCGACGCTGTCATCAGCCGTTTCCTCACCTCCTCTGAAGATTTCCAAGGAAGATGGGTATTCTGGCTGAACACCTTTCAGATATTCAGAGACTTTCCGATCTTTGGCTCCGGCCTTGGGACCTTTGCCTGGGTTTTCCCCATGTATCGATCTTTCCACTTAATCGGGACGGCAACCCATGCGGAGAACGATTATCTTCAATTGGCCTCAGAGGTCGGGTTGATCGGCGTAGGATTGCTCTTAATTCTTCTCGTATTTTTCTTTTATAAAGCGGTCTCCGGAATTCGTTTGCTTTCGCACAGAGAGCCGGAAAGATATATCGGGATCGGCGGTTTGATGGGCATCCTGGCCTTGATGTTTCACAGTATCGTAGAAAGGAACATCCAGGTTCCCTCCAACGCCTTTCTCTACACGATCCTCTGGGCCATCGTCCTTCGAATTAGTCTTACTGAAAGAGGTGTTATATCTACAAGCGCATATCAGAATATCAGCGCACCAGTTGGCAGAATATGAGAATACCAGAACATCAGAGAATAACGATGAGAAATTCGGATAAGAAGCAGGGTAATCAGGAAAAAGGAATTGCTGGATTTGAGAAATTATGGGTTTGGCAAAAGGCACATGAACTGATGATTGAGGTCCATAAGATCTGTAAAAAGCTACCCTATCATGAACGTTTCAAGACAAAAGACCAATTAGAGCGTTCATCTGCCTCAGTAACCGATAACATTGCTGAAGGGCATACGAGTTATTATTATCAGGACAAGATAAAGGGCTTCAATGTTGCCAGAAAAGAAGCCGGGGAGTCACAGAATCATATAAGAACACTTCAGGCGAAAGAATATATTACAAAGGATAAAGCGGATGACCTTGTGGTCAGGTATGAGGAGGTAATCAGGGGCATCAATGGGTATATCAATTGGGTCAGGGAGAAGAAAGGCGCGAAAAAGTAGTTTGTCCGCTGATTCTCTGATATGCTGATTCACTTCCCACTGATCGACTGATCCTCTGATATGCTTGAAAAGACTAGATAGACAAGAGAAACCAAATGAACCAGACAAACCAAAGAGACGAAAGAAACCAGAGAAACGAGAAAGACGAGATCGATTCGAGATCCTGGTTCGTCGTTCATACCAAGCCCGGAAACGAGCACCGTGTTGAGACCAATTTGTCTCACCAGGAGATAGAGGTGTTCCTTCCGCTGTTCGAGACCTTTCAGTGCGGTCAAGGGAAATTGGTTCAAAAGATCAAACCGCTCTTCCCCAACTATCTCTTTGCGAAGCTTGATATTGAGGCTCACTACTACAAGGTGAAATGGACAAGGGGGGTGAGTAAGATCCTGGGGGTCGGGAGCGAACCTTTTCCCATTTCTGAAAAAGTGATCTGGGCCATCAAAGAGCGGATGGGAGAGAATAACCTTGTCCGGCTCGACGACGGATTGGTGCAGGGTGCCGTTGTTCAGTTCACATCAGGCCCCTTTAAAGACTTGATGGGAGTTTTTGATAAGAAAATGTCAGACGGAAAGCGGGTCAAGGTGCTCTTGAACGTGATCGGTGTCGATGTTCCCGTTCAGGTGTCAAGATACCAAATCAAAAAAGTTGCGTAAAGGGTTTATAGGGTTTTTTGAGTTACTTGAGTTAATCGAGTTAGACCTGGACCCAATAAACCCAATGAACCCAAAAGACCCAATAAACATGTAAACCCAATTGCCCATTCATTTGGCACAACCGAGTAAACAAACCCCTTGTAGAATTTTCTCAAATTCGACCCGGCGGAAGCCTATCTTTAAAACGCAAAGATCACAAAGGCTATGCGCCGCTAAGACCGCGAAATTGTGCCAATATTTTGTGGCCTTGCGGAGTTTCAGCGGCTTTTGCGTTATCTTATTCGCGCCCTTTGTGTCCTTTTTTCGTCCTTGCTATCAGTAAACTTTTGCGGCCTCTGCGGATAATTTTGCGGCCTTGGTAATATGCGTATTCTCTTCTCCATTCTGTCAATTGCTTACATCGCCGGAATCTTTCTTTTTGCCGATTCATCCGTGGTTTCCGATTTATCGACCTTCAACCCTTATAGCGTTCTTCATGTTCCTCTCTATGGCATCCTTACGGTTCTTCTCATCTTCTCATTTTTACCCCGTGAAATGCGACCAGTCCTGTGGCAGCATAGATGCTGCTCCATGGGGAGCTTATTTCACCGGGGCCAATTACCCAATAACCTAATGACTCGCTTCTCGATTGTGGGTCTCATCGCTCTGGGGATCGGAATTGCCGACGAAATTCACCAGGCCTATGTCCCAGGTCGTGACGCTTCTGTAACCGATGTCCTCCTCGACATGGTCGGCATCATTTTCGCTCTGCTTTTCATTCCCTGGCTTTTGAAAACAAAAAAATCGTTAATTCCTTAATAGTTCATTTAAAGACCGCTAAATGGTCGCAAAGATGGCAAAACAATTGAATGACCTCAGCAACCTTATCAACTCCGCACAGATGAAGAACAACAGACGTATATCAGAATATCAGCGCACCGGTTGGTAGGATATCAGAATACCAGGGCCTCAGAAAACACCGTGAGAGATTCGAACGGCAAACAAGATAATAATCGAGAAAAAGGAGTAGCTGGATTTGAGAAATTATGGGTTTGGCAAAAGGCACATCAACTGATGATTGAAATCCATAAGATCTGTAAAAAGCTACCGTACCATGAACGTTTCAAGACAAAAGACCAATCAGAGCGTTCATCTGCCTCAGTAACCGATAATATTGTTGAAGGTCATACAAGTTATTATTATCAAGACAAGATATGATATAATTAATGTGCGGTGACCAGGATGTCGAGAGAGGAAATGTTGGAAAAACTTTTAACAAGAGTGCGACAGGATGAAGATGTACTGGCGGTTTTTCTCTTTGGCAGCGTTGTCAGAGAGGAGCAGACCCATTTTTCGGATATCGATCTATGCCTTGTCCTTGCACCTAAACCCGTGCCATTTGAACCTGTCGCATTATCCCGCAAACGTCTTGACTATTTGAAAGATTTTTCCTTCGATATACAGATTTTCCAGCAGCTTCCCATCTATGTTCGGAGAAAGGTATTAAAGGAAGGCCGGCTTCTGTTCGTCCGAGATGAAGCGCGCCTTTATGAATTGGCCTTTCGGACAGCGCAGGCCTTTGAAGATTTCCGACCGATCTATTTGAGCTACTTAGAGGAGATACAGCGTGCTGGATCGTGAGCGTATCCTGGCAAAAATCGATGTTCTTGACGGGTATCTCAAGGAGCTTCGGGAGATCCTGCCTGCAAGCTTTGGGGAATACAAGAAGATTGAAAAGAGGCGTGCGTGTGAACGGCTCCTTCAGGTCTCCATCGAATGTATCTATCATCGATATTTGCGGCTTGATGGTAACCGGGCTGCGGTTGGGGTTGCCGGCTGAGGAAGATGATCTGCTTGAGAAATTAGAACAAGCGGGAATCATCGCTTCGCCAAGGAAACAATCCCTGAAAAAAATGAAGGGTTTTCAAAATAAGAACAAAAATTGTTTAAAAGTAAGGAGGCTAATATGGGCTTGGCCATAGACTATAGGAAAGAGATCATAAATGTATCCAAAGAATTGCCTCCGGGGCTTTCCAAAGCATTTTTTTTGTGGTAAATTACAATAAAGTGTAAGTCATATTTGGGAGGGATGTTTCCATGGAAGCCATCGCCATGAGCCGGAGCGAGTTCAAGAAATTGATGAAAGAAAGCTTTATTGATGTTTTAACGGAGAGGAAGGATCTGATAGAAGATGCAGTAATAGAAGCCATTGAGGATATTGGACTGGGTATAGCGATGGAGGAAGGGCGAACGGGTGAGTATGTGGATAAGGCTGCCTTTTTAGGAAAGCTTGAGGACAAAATTAAAGGGGCGAAGTGAAATTTAGGATCGAAAGATCATTCGACAGAGATATTGATGGGATTAATGATAAGAAATTACTTCGAAAATTACAGGCGTTTATCTCAACTATTGAAAATGCGGACACTATCCAAGAAATACCGCATATAAAGAAAATTCAAGGTTACAAATCCTATTACCGAGTGAGAATTGGTGACCATCGATTGGGCATGGAGGCGATTTCCAATAAAGAAGTAGTTCTCCTAAGATTTCTTCACAGAAAAGACATTTACAGATATTTTCCAAAGAAAGGATAGGATGCCTTAAGCTTGCTATCCCACCGGGACCAAATAAACCAAACAGACGAAAGAAACGCATCTACCCATTCACGCATTAACGCACTTACACCTCACACCTTACGCTTCACGGATTCACGCAGTCGCTTTCACCTTTGAGCTTTGAGCTTTGAACTCAATTACCTAATTATTTAATGACCAATTACTTAGTTACCCAATGACCAACATTTTTGCCATCATTTTCGCCGGTGGTTCCGGCGTCCGCTTCTGGCCCTTAAGCCGGGAAACCAGCCCAAAACAGATGCTTCAGATTGTGGGCGAAGATACCCTCCTGCGGCAGACAATCAAACGGGTCAATGGCTTTGTTCCTCCGGAGAATATCTGGATTGTAACGACTGAGGATAAGGCACAGGGCATAAGATTTCATATCGAGCCGTTAGGAGTCATGGCCAAAAGAATTCAATTCATCAACGAACCTGTGGGTAGAAACACAGCTCCGGCTGTTGGTCTGACTGCGATCCACCTCCACCGCCGCTCTCCGGAATCCATAATGGTTGTGCTGCCCTCTGATCATGCCATTCCCGATACGGAAAGATTCTTGAAAGATCTTAAACTTGCTGTCGAAGGAGCGAAGAAAGACTATCTCGTCACTTTTGGAATCAAACCTACCCGGCCCGAAACAGGCTACGGCTATATTAAGACGAAACGCGATAAATCCGGTAAACCAGACAAACTAAACAAACCAGACAAACCAGATAAACTCCTCAACGTCGAACGCTTCTTCGAAAAGCCCGATCTTAAAACTGCAAAGAAGTACCTGTCAGATGGCGGCTACTTCTGGAACTCCGGCATCTTTGTCTTTAAAACCTCCCAAATCCTCTCCGAGATCCAGACCCACCTCCCGCCTCTTTACAAAACCCTCAAGAAGATGGAAACTATTCTCTTTCCCTCAAGCAAACCTAATAGGCAAATGACCCAATTACCTAATGACCTAATTACTAAAAAGCCCAATGACTCAATGACCCAATTACTTAATGACTTATATTCTCCTCTGGAGAATATTTCCATCGACTACGGGATTATGGAGCGAAGTGATAACATCCGGATGGTTCCCGCTGCCTTCAAGTGGTCTGATTTGGGAAGTTGGGCCGCCCTGGACGAGATTATTGAGAAAGATAAAACCGGGAATATCCTTAAGGGTAATACGATCGATATCGGAAGCCGGAATTCAACAGTATTTGTTGGCGATAGACTTGTTGCCACTATCGGCCTCAAAGACATGGTCGTTGTGGACACGCCCGATGCGACCCTGGTGTCTCCAAAAGAAAGGGTTCAGGAGGTTAGAAAAGTTGTAGAGGCTTTGAAGAAGGCCAATCATGAAGAGCATCTCATCCACAAGACTGTGGAGAGACCCTGGGGAAGCTATACGGTTCTTGAGAAGGGCGATGGATATAAGATTAAAAGAGTTGTCCTCAAGCCCAAGGCAAGATTGAGCCTGCAGCTCCATAGAAAGAGAAGCGAGCATTGGGTTGTTGTGACCGGGGTGGCTAAAGTAATGAGAGAAAACGAGACCTATTTGGTTCGCACGAACGAAAGCACTTTCATTCCCATCAATACCAAGCACCGTCTCGAGAACCCGAAAGATGTTCCCCTTCAGGTCATTGAGGTCCAAAACGGCGACTATGTGGAGGAAGACGACATCGTTCGCTTCTCCGACGACTACAACCGTTAAATTACAAAAACTATGTCTATTGTGAAAACATATTTTAGATATCTTACTCACGAAAATCGCGTCAGGTGTCAATTGAACTAGAGAAAGGGCAGGTCCAAAAATTCATTATCCAATATGAGATCTCTATTAAGGGTGGATGGACTGCCGTAACGAGATTCGATACCTTCCATGATGCAGTCCATAGAGATTTAATTGCCCCGGATGGGGTGGTCAGCAAAAGATGGTTTGTACAGTTTAATTTTGACGAAGGCCTAACTTTCGCATATAATGATATTGAGGCCAATTGGGAGAAGTACCGCGAATGGTATTTATCTAAGATGGGGAGATAGAATGAGGAAGGAAGATGTATTTAAGAAAAACCATTTATTGGGGATTGAGTTTGACCGATATCTTTTAGAAAATCCTGAGATCCTGGAGCAAATTCCGGAAAATGCGGAGATATACTTCCTTCCCGAAGATGACCCAGACCTTTCTCAAGAGAATCTTAGAATAGCTGAGGCGCAAAAAACTGAAGGGAGAAAGGTTATCCTCGTAAAGATTGGGAGACTATCTCCTCCGCGCTCAAGGCTTCAAAATGTACGTTTAGAATCAATGACTTTTTGATCCATCGACGCATCTACGCATCAACTCATCAACGCCTTGGGCTTATCAATGACTCAATTACCTAATTACTTAATACTACTACGTTAAATTCATTTAAGGAAAATTACCAAGGCCCTGTTAGTGGCCTGGAATTGGGTTTCGAAAGATCGCTCAATTTTGCCGAAATACAGAAACGCCTGAAAACATTGCGTTTTCATTTTTAACCTAACGTAGTAGTATTAATTACCCAATTACCAATTACTCAATGACCTATTTACTGAATGACCCAGAGGTCCTTTCAGCTTTGAGCCTTCAACTTTGAGCTTATTATTGACTCAATTACCAAATAACCTAATGACCACTTTTTTAGGGCTTTGCGATCCTCGGCAGGATTCTATTGCGACCTCGGCGTCCGATATCTCCTGGGAAAACATATCGGAATTATCCAAGCTCCACGGTCTAACCCCCTTCTTATATTACCGGGCACGGTCTCTTGGAATTAAATTGCCGGAAAAGATTGAAAAGGAATGGCTTGGGATTTACCTCTATCAAATAGCTGGAGAAAAGAAGGCTCGGCGTCAGATCAAGGAGCTCAAAGAAATCCTCGACCCGGAGGGAATTTCCTTCATCCTCCTCAAAGGCGCTTCTGCAATGTTGAGGCTCTATCCGCAACCCGGCCTCCGTACGTTTTGTGATCTGGACATATTGATACCTGTTGATAGTGTGTTCGAATTTAAACAGGCTATGGCAAGAGCGGGTTATAGACCGATATCCGCAAGGAATTCCCCTGAGGATGAGGAACTCCAGAAATTCGACAATCATCTTGACCCATTCTGTAAAGATGGAAGTCTTATGATAGAGGCCCACCTGAATATTCTCGGGGTAAAGGGCGACCGTTCGGTTGTAACCCCCGACGCATGGCAGGAAAAAGAAGAGGCAAGTACTGATGGATCCAACGCCAATCATTTGAACGTTGAGCATTTCGTAATTCATACACTTCTCCATTACTCGAAGCACTTATCGAATGAAGGATTTTCCGAAATAAAATGGCTAATTGATCTCCTCTATGCAATAAAAACATGGAAAATAGACTGGACAAGGCTTTGGACTACTGCTCGAAGATGGGCTGTTGAGAAAGATATCCTCCCTGTTATGGCCACCTTAAATTACTATTGGCAAACTCAAATCCTATTGCCTGCAGCCTTGGAGCCCATGGCCCTCGATGTTTTGGTGTTAGGAAAACAAGACTTGGAAAAGCAATTCTATGCAAAGCTTCCCGCAAGCTACATCGATCGATTTTTGCAAGTCAGAAACTTGCCCCATACGGCCTCGAAGGTTCGTTACGTTCTGCATCTTCTTTTCCCCACACCCGCGAACCTCCGCTGGCGTTACAACCTCTCTTCAAAATGGTCTATCATGCCATATTATTTCTTGCATCCTCTCTTTACGTTAAGAAAGTTACTTACAGGATTATGGTATGAGCTTGTATATCGTGCTCAATAGCCCAAAGACTCTACAACGCATTTACACATCAACCTTCAATTTTGAGCCATAAAAATGAGAGGAAAAGGTATGAAAAGAAATAGAAAAATAGAAGATATGTCTATTTACGAGGCTTCAGATTTTTGGGATGAACACGATTTCGCCGAATTGAAGGATGTTAAGGAGGTGAAGGAGATCGGTTTCGCCCTGAAAAAAAAGAAATATATTCCAGTGGACATGAACTTATATAAGAAGATCAAACAAAGAGCAAAACAGTTGCATAAGTCAGAAGACGCATTGGTTAGTGAATGGCTCAGCGAGAAGGCAGGATAAGGGATTTGTAGGGCTTTGTTGGATTTGCCATTTTCCCACGAGAGATCAAAAAAGATTCTTAGAAAAAAATAGCATGCTTGTTAAGGAATTTGATAGGTACACTTTGGAGCATCCTGGAATTAACACATTGACCCATTAGCCCTTTGACGCATCTACTCATTCACACATCAGCGGATTTACACATCCACTCATCAACGGATCTATGATTTCGTTTGAACTTTTAATTTGGCAGCTTTGCGGCCTTGTTGTAATGACCCAATTACTTAATGACCCAATAACAAGAGGTTTCTTATGAAACGAGTGCTGATCACCGGAATCACCGGTCAGGATGGAAGTTATCTTGCCGAGTTCCTA
>Ga0315282_10007190_pt1 | contig 18375 bp, 15 predicted proteins | sample YL17G07_20_MG_FD_203693 | JGI IMG/M metagenome (GOLD analysis project Ga0315282, IMG submission 203693) | Sediment microbial communities from Yellowstone Lake, YNP, Wyoming, USA - YL17G07_20 | ecosystem: Environmental > Aquatic > Freshwater > Lake > Sediment | place: USA: Wyoming | collected...
CCTATCCCTCTACGCTTTTTGGTGCTTCGTTAGCGGCAGATAGGCGGGTTAGTTGACCAAAATTGATGAAGAGCATTTTCTCTAGAGCTCTGCACAACCTACCCCCTCCCTTATATAAAGGCTGAACGGGCAAAAAGATTCTGGTGCAGCGGGCAGCGCATGGAGTCTTTTGAGATGTCAGTCGTATATTGGCTTTCTTAAGCCTGCGTCCAAAAACACTATGTTCTTTTCTTTTTTGATCAATCAAAAGCGTTTAATCAGCTTTTCATGAGGGTTTCTTTGAACTTTTTTGGATTTATTGCATCGATATATTCTTTTTCCTTGCGTTTTTCAGGCCTTTTTTGTTTCGTTCTGTGGTTTTCTGGGAACTGTTAAATATCACTCATGTGTTATTATATGTAATGATGGTGATATTATGCCTAAATCTTTGACGAAGACGCGGAAAGTGGGCGGTTCCTTAGTGGTTACGTTGCCCAAGAAGCTTGTGGAAAGCCAGAAAATCAAAGAAGGCGAAGTTGTTGAAGTTACAGTAAAGAAGTTACGAAAGGCGGGTTTTGGCTCTCTCAAGGGCATTGGACCGTTTACCGCTGAAGATGAGATGGACACGCATGAGTAGTTACGTCATAGACGCATATGCTTGGATCGAGTATTTGATGGGAAGCGAACCCGGCGCCAAAGTCAACAGCGTTTTGGAGAATGAGACAAGCGAAGTCTACACTTGCGCGATTGCAGTTGCTGAAGTAGTAAGCAAAGTTGCCCGTGAAGGGCAAGACGCCAAAATTGCCTATGACATCCTGCTAAGCAATTCGCAGGTGATCAACGTTGACGAAGAACTATCTAAGACGGCAGGTTTGCTGCATGCTGAAATGCGAAAGAAGGAAAAGGATTTTGGCCTAGCAGACGCCTATGTGTTGGCAACTGCGAAGAAGCTAAAATCTAAAGTTCTTACTGGAGACTTGCATTTCAAAAACGTGAAAGAAGCAATCTTGATAAAATAAGCGTGATGCACCTGGCAGGAGCTGGAACCTGCGAACCCCTACGGGAAAGGATCTTGAGGCAAAAACAAGATAGAAAATGCAGAACTTCTTCTAAAACTACAGGTCGCACTAGATTGGTAAAGAGGGGGTATTTTCCGCGATTTTTCATCATTTTTTCATAGTGCCTCAGCACTAAAAAGGTTATTATAACTGCTTACTTTACTTCTGATGTTGATAGGGTTAAGGGCGAAGTGATGTGGAGAAAGTCGCGGTAAGTCTAGAAAAAATCGATTTAGATTACGATGAGGAAGCCGATGTGCTATACATAAGTTTTGGAAAGCCCAGAGAAGCTAAAGACAGCGTTGAGGTTGAAGATGGAGTTGTATACCGAATCGCAGACAATGAAGTAGTAGGCATAACGATAACAGACTTTAAAGCCAGAACACTTAAGAAATAAATTCTTCTTAACCGCTCAGAAACCTTTTAAGTATTTTTTATCAGCTGGTTTTCATTCAAATTCAGCTCTGTGAGGAGTTCATTGAAGACGAGTAGCCTCTTCTCTTGAATGTCTTTCAGGCTAGCCCGAATACTTTTCATAAGTTTCTCGTCGCTTAGAATTTCCAGCGTCTCCATGAGCTCCTCAACCAGCAAACGGAGTTTTGGCAGTTCCTCCGCTAAGGTCTTGAGGTTTCTCTTATCCTCGTCGGTGAAGACGATTGCAACCAACTTAAGTCACCAAACTGCTGTGTAACCTACAAGCATTATAAAGTTATTAAAATTTCTCTCGAAAAATGCACAAAACTTGGAATTTGGTGCAGCGGGCAGGAGCTGGAACCTTGGACTATTAATGAATTAGAGTTAGGAAGCCTTATATTCTATAACTATAGTTTAGCTGTTGGTGGTTACTGTGCCAACAACAGTTCAAGTAGACGAAAAAACGCTTCAGATGCTCAACAATATTAAAAAAGAAATGAAAGCAAGGAGTCATGACGAGGTCATTAAGGCGTTAATTTCCGAAAGGAAGAAAATTCCCTGCTCGATGTTCGGCTCAAATCGCAAACTGAACTCTTTCTCAGAGCAAGACGAGGCCGAATTCCATGAGCTGTAAATACGTTATCGACGCCTATGCCTGGATAGAGTATTTTAAAGCCTCCAAATGCGGAGAAGTTGCTAAAAAATACATAGAAAGTGAGGATTCAGCAACTCCAACAATTGTTGTTTCGGAAATTAGCAGAAAGCTGCAGAGAGAAATCGAAGTTGGAAACGAGACTCGAGAAGGGAGACTGAAGCGTCTAGAGTTCATTAGGGCAACGAGCAGAATAGTTAACTTGGATTTTGAAGTTGCAGTTGAGGCAGGCAAAACTGATCTGGATATGAAGAAGAAAGTGAAAGGCTGGGGCCTAGCAGATTCAATAGTTCTATGCACAGCTAGAAACGCAAAAGGAAAAGTTGTAACCGGAGACGAACACTTCCGAGAACTAGAAGAAGTCATTTTCATAAAATAATAGAATTTGTGGTGCAGCGGGCAGGATTCGAACCTGCGAACCCCTACGGGAAAGGATATCCCCTTGCGGAGCCCATTTTCAGGCCAAACGCGATCTTGAGTCCTTAGTGGAACGTACTGCGATGCGCGCTCTTTCACCTTTGACCTGGCTTGGTTACCGCTGCACACAAACTACAAAATTCAGTATTCTTTCTTATTAATCATTTCCCATGGTGAATAGCGGTTTTCTATTTGTCGGTATTTCTTCATGTAAACTGTACCACTTCATGCCAAAAAATAAAAGCGTCTCCCGCCGAGGATAATTAAAGGAATGCGCTATGTTATCAACTGAGCACAGAATCATACTCGGCAACAGCCAACAAATGCCCGAGCTAGCAGACGCCAGCGTCCATTTAATGGTGACCTCTCCGCCGTATCCGATGATAAAGATGTGGGACACCCTTTTCGCAAGAATGGACCCGCAAATCGCCGGGTTATGGCGAGAATTGAAAGTTGACTGCCGAGAAGAAACAGTGATGCGAATTTACGAGAGCATGCACGAAAATCTCGCCAAAGTGTGGCGCGAAGCCTACAGAGTAATGGTTGACGGCGGCATTGCATGCATAAACATCGGTGACGCCACTCGCACAATAAACGGCAGGTTCAGGCTTTTCCCCAACCACTCAAAAATCATTGAACACTGCGAAAAAATAGGTTTCACAACGCTTCCGTACGTGCTGTGGAAAAAGCCAACCACAAAACCGAAATACAAAGGAAAAGGCGCGTTCCTCGGTTCAGGCTTTCTGCCGCCAAACGCTTACGTCACCTTAGACTGCGAATTCATACTAATTTTCAGAAAAGGAAAACTACGCCAATTCGCAAGCCATGACCCTAACCGTTACGATAGCGCCTTCACAAAGAAACAACGCGACGAGTGGTTCTCTCAAATCTGGACTCTAGCGGGAACACGCCAAACAGAAAGCCAGATAGAGCGGAGAATAGCCGCCTTCCCAGAAGAAATCGTGAACCGCCTGATCAGAATGTTCTCAGTCAAAGGCGACACAGTGCTCGACCCCTTCCTAGGCTCAGGCACAACCACCAAAACAGCCATGCAAAACGAAAGAAACAGCGTCGGCTACGAAACAGACGACAGCTTACTACCGCTGATAAAAAAGAAAATCGACTTTAAGCCAACCGCACAAACAAACACCGCGTGTAGGCTGAGCATCATAAAACGCGAGAATTAACCAGCAAAACGGAACGGTTCAGCAAAAAACCAAAAGTTTCAGCTTGTTAAACCGAGAAAAACTAATCGACTCGCGGTTTCAAGCCTTCCAGCGCATATTGGCTCTTTATTCAGATTTTGCGGCGCAACGCATCTTAAAGAACGAATTGCCATGCAACAACTCTAAGAAATTTTAGTGCCCCGTGGTTTATGGACAAAAACATGAAGCACCACATAAAAAACTTTATTAGAGAGCTACGTAGCATGTGTTTGTGCTCTTAAAAAGAGGAGACCCTTTTTCGAGTTGGATGATCCAACATCGGAGGAAATCGAAAGTTTGAGGAAAACCCGCATTCAAAACCCTTCAGTACACTTTCAAATTCAAACTTGCGGGAGATAGATAAAATTGACTGAAATTTCAATCTCAAAAGAAGACACCCATCTCTTACTAAAAACTTTCTTCAACGAGAAAGGCTTAGTTCGACAACACCTGGACTCTTACAACGAATTCATAGATCACGGCTTACAAGAAGTAGTGGACGAAGTCGGCGAAATCCCCATCGAAATCCCAGAAAGCCCATACAAAGTAAAGCTCGGACAAATCTGGGTGATAGACCCCCAATCAAGAATAACAGGACCGTACGTCACAGAAGTGGACGGCACCAAACACGAAATCTACCCCATGGAAGCCAGACTTAGAAACTTGGCGTACGCGGCGCCAATAGCCCTTGAAATGACGCCCGTAATAGACGGACGCGAACAAGACACCGAACTAGTTTACATCGGAAACATACCCGTAATGCTAAAATCAAAACTATGCTTCCTGTCACAACTCTCAAGAGAAGAACTCATCGCCGCAGGAGAAGACCCAGACGACCCAGGCGGCTACTTCGTAGTCAACGGTTCAGAACGCGTCATAGTCGCCATGGAAGACCTAGCGCCCAACCGCGTGATAGTCGACATAGACGAGAAGGGCACCTCGCCCGTTTACCAAGCCAAAATATTCTCAACAACCGTAGGCTTCAGGGCGAGAATAGAACTGAAACTGAAGACAGACGACGCCATCTACGTTACCATGCCAGGAGTACCCACCGAAATCCCCTTCGTAGTGATAATGCGCGCGTTAAACGTAGAAAAAGACAAAGACATAGCCGAAGCCGTCTCTCTCAACAAGGACATCCAAAGCGAGCTGGGACCCTCATTCGAAAAAGCCCTAGGCGTAGACACGCCCAACGACGCCATACTGTTCATCGGCAACCGAGTAGCCCACGGCCAAGTTGAAGAATACCGCCTACAGAAGGCTGAAACAGCTCTCGACAAGAACTTCCTGCCGCACTTGGGCAGAAGCGACAAAAACAGGAAAGACAAAGCCATATTCCTAGGCGAAATGGCCGTCAGAGCCATCCAACTGAAACTCGGAAGAAGACAAACAGACGACAAAGACCACTTCAAGAACAAACGCTTGAGACTTGGAGGCCCCCTTCTCGCAGACCTGTTCCGCGTGGCCTTCAGAAACTTAACTCGCGACATAAAGTACCAGCTTGAACGCATAGGCGTGAAAGGCCCCATAATAAACGTGTCCGTGGCAGTCCGCCCAGGAATAATAACGGAGAGATTCCAACACGCGCTAGCGACTGGGAACTGGGGAAGAGGCAGAGTTGGCATAACCCAACTCTTGGATCGAACAAACTACATATCCACGCTTAGCCACTTACGGAGGCTCCAGTCACCGTTAAGCAGAAGCCAACCGAACTTTGAAGCCCGAGACCTGCACCCGACTCACTGGGGTCGCCTATGCCCCAACGAGACGCCCGAAGGCTCAAACTGCGGTCTAGTCAAAAATCTGGCTTTATCCGCGTCAATCTCCGTAGGCGTGAACCCCGAAAAGATAAAACAGCTGCTTTTTGAGATGGGCACGGTTCCAGCTTACGAATCCAATGAAACTTTGAGAGTTTCTGGAGCAAAAGTTTTCGTTGACGGAAACATAATCGGATACTGCAACTCAGCGCCAGAAATGGTCAAAACCTTCAGAGAAAAAAGAAGAGCGGGAGAAATCTCGACTGAAGTCAACATAACCTATTTCTCGAAGTTGCAAACCGAGATGGAAGAGGTGCACGCCAACTGCGACGAAGGAAGAGTCAGACGACCCCTCATAATCATTGAGAAAGGCGTTCCAAGGCTCCAGCCTAAACATCTTGAAAAGATAGCCCTAGGAGAATGGACCTGGGAAGACCTTGTCAAAAACGGTTTAATTGAATACTTGGACGCGGAAGAAGAAGAAAACGCGTACGTAGCCATATCTCTTGAAGACATCACGCCTAAACACACGCACGCGGAAATCGCAACGTACACGATTTTGGGAATCTGCGCGTCAACAATACCATATCCAGAACACAACCAGTCGCCGCGCAACTCATACCAGGCCGCTATGGCTAAGCAGGCCCTTGGAGTTTACGGAACAAACTTCCATCACCGCGTAGACTCAAGGTCACACATACTGCATTATCCGCAAGTGCCTTTGGTGGAAACCGAATTAATGGAAGTCATGGGCTATAAGCAGCGCCCCACAGGACAAAACTGCGTTGTCGCTGTGCTTTCCTTTGAAGGCTACAATATGGAAGACGCCTTGATCTTCAATAAAGCCTCAATTGAGAGAGGCTTAGGCCGTTCCACCTTCTACAGGATATACGAAGCCGAGTGCCGCCAGTACTTGGGCGGGTTAAAAGACAAGTTCATCGTTCCCGAACCAGGAACCCGCGGATACCGCGGAGAACAATATTACAGGCTTCTTGAACCTGATGGGATAATAAGTTTGGAATCTTCAGTTGTAGGCGGAGACGTTCTCATCGGAAGAATCAGCCCGCCCAGATTCCTCGAAGAATACAAGGAGTTTGAAGTTAAAGGCCCCTCCATGCGGGATACATCCGTGGACATGCGTCCTTCAGAAACGGGAGTCGTTGATGGAATATTCATAACCGCGTCTGGAGAAGGAAGCAAACTCGTGAAGGCCAGAGTCCGTGATCAACGTGTTCCAGAGTTAGGAGACAAATTCGCCTCTCGCCACGGACAAAAAGGGGTCATAGGGCTAATCGTTCCACAGGAAGACCTGCCCTTTACAGACGAAGGCATAGTCCCGGACATAGTAATCAACCCTCATGCTATACCATCAAGAATGACCATCGGCCAGTTCATCGAATCCCTCGCGGGAAAAGCCGCAGCCGCAAGGGGAAAACCAGCGGATGGCACACCATTCTCCAACGAAGGACCCGACGAAATTAGGAAAAACCTCGTAAAACTGGGATTCAGCCACACTGGAAGCGAAGTATTCTACAACGGAACAACAGGCGAAAAATTCGTCGCTGACATCTTCGTCGGAATCGTTTACTACCAGAAACTGCATCACATGGTCGCCGACAAAATCCACGCCAGAGCCCGCGGGCAAGTGCAGATGCTAACGCGACAGCCAACTGAAGGCAGAGCCAGAGGCGGAGGCCTAAGATTCGGCGAGATGGAACGAGACTGCCTCATCGGCCACGGTGCAGCCATGCTACTTAGGGACAGGATGCTGGAAGAATCCGACAAGTACACGCTGTATATTTGCGAAAACTGCGGCCAAATAGCCTATTACGATATGAAACAGCGAAGGTACGTGTGCAAAATCTGCGATGAAAAGGCCAAAATTTCCCCCGTAATAGTCTCTTACGCTTTTAAGCTCCTACTGCAAGAGCTTATGAGCCTTTGTATAACACCGAAATTAAGACTTAAGGATAAGGCGTAAAACATGTCTTCAGAAGAATTAATTCACAAAGTTGTCGACGAAATCTCTTTCGGTTTGATTTCACCCAAAGACCTGCGCAAACAATCAGTTGTGGAAATCCAAACACCAGACACTTACGATGAAGACGGCGCCCCGATAACCACGGGACTGATGGACGGTAGGCTCGGAACCCTTGAACCCAGGCAGAGATGCAAAACCTGCGGCAACACGGCAATCCGCTGCCCAGGCCACTTCGGACACATCGAACTAGCAGTGCCAATAGTGCACATAGAATTTACAAAAATAATCTTTGACCTTTTGAAGTCTACCTGCCGCAATTGCGGACGAATACTTCTGTCAGAAGACACAACGAAAAAAGTCCGAGACCGAATTGAAAGGGTCAATCAGCTTTTAGGCGCGATACCTGATGAAGTGTTCAAGGGAATTATGCAAGAGATTAAGACGAAACAGTGTCCCCACTGCGCAGCGGCCCAGTACAAGATCACTTTTGAGAAACCCACAAAGTTCATAGAGCAAACCGAAGCGGGTTCTGAACCGTTAACGCCCAGTATGATCAGAGAAAGACTGGAGCGCATCTCAGACGAAGACTTGGAGATTTTAGGGGTAAACCCCAAAGTTGCAAGGCCCGAATGGATGGTTCTGCAGGTTTTGCCAGTTCCTCCAGTTTACGTTCGCCCCTCCATAACGTTGGAGTCAGGAATCCGCTCGGAAGACGACTTGACCCACAAGCTAGTTGACATTATTCGCATTAATCAAAGGCTCAAGGAAAACATGGAGGCAGGAGCCCCGACCCTCATAATTCAAGACTTATCTGAACTTCTGCAATACCATGTAACCACATACTTCAACAACGAAGCTTCAGGAATTCCTCCTGCGAGACACCGCTCTGGAAGAGCATTAAAGACCCTCTCGCAGAGGCTGAAAGGAAAAGAAGGAAGATTCAGAAGCAACCTTTCAGGCAAGAGAGTTGACTTCTCAGCACGCACGGTCATCTCTCCAGACCCGAACCTTGACATAAACGAGGTCGGCGTTCCAAGCGATGTGGCCATGCGGTTGTCTGTTCCCGAAAAGGTAACCGCGTGGAACATTGAGGAAATGAAAAAACTAGTCATAAACGGTCCTGAAAAATATCCAGGCGCCCTCTACATCATTAGACCAGACGGCAAGCGCATAAGACTTGAGTTCGTTGTGGACAGAGGAAAAATCGCTGAAGCTGTGGAGTTTGGTTTTGTTGTCGAAAGGCATCTTAAGAACGGGGACATTGCCATCTTCAACCGTCAACCGTCACTCCACCGCATGTCTATAATGGCGCATTACGTGCGTGTTCTGCCGTACAAAACTTTCCGTTTGCACCTCTGTGTTTGTCCGCCTTACAACGCGGACTTTGACGGAGACGAAATGAACTTACACGTGCCCCAGAGCGAGGAAGCCCGAACAGAAGCCCTGTTGCTGATGCAGGTTCAAGACCAGATACTCTCGCCTAGGTTCGGAGGCCCCATAATAGGCGCAATCCGAGACTTCATCACAGGGGCATACTTCTTCACCAGAAGGTCAAACACCCTGACGAAAGTTGAAGTCAACAGGCTCCTCACAGCGACGGGATACAACGGGCCACTGCCAGAACCTAAGATCAAGGAACCCCAGCCTCTGTGGTCGGGCAAACAGATCTTCAGTCTCTTCCTGCCGAAGACTTTGAACTATGTCTTGAAGGCCAATATCTGCCAAGGATGCACCAAATGCGAAGAGGAAGAATGCAAGTATGACGCTTATGTAGTGGTTAAAAACGGCGAGCTCGTTTCGGGTATTATAGACAGGCGCTCTATAGGTGCCGAACAGTCTGAAAGCCTGCTGCACCGAATAATTAAGGATTACGGAACTCAAGCAGGACGCGAGTTCCTAAACAAGATAACAAGGCTGCTGAAGCTTTTCATAACCATGCGCGGTTTCACTTACACGTATGACCAGCTCGTCCTGTCGCCTAAGGCCGAGAACAAAATCAAGAAAACAATGGATAGAATCCAAAAGAAAATAGACGACCACATCGAAAACTTCCGCAACGGAACCTTACCGCGACTCCCAGGACAAACACTTGAAGAGTCCTTCGAAATCTACGTTATGCATGAGCTAGCCACAGCCAGAGACGAAGCAGGAAAAATCGCAGACCAAGACTTCACTCTGGAAAACGCGGGCATAGTCATGACCCGAACAGGCGCGAGGGGCTCAAGCTTAAACATTGGGCAAATGAGTGCCTGCGTAGGACAGCAGTCAGTGCGTGGAAAGAGAATACTACGAGGATACGCTGGACGCGCTCTGCCCCACTTCACCGAAGGCGACCCCAGCCCGAGGGCAAGAGGCTTCGTCTACTCGTCTTATCAGACTGGACTGGACGCGATTGAATTCTTCTTCCACGCCATGGGAGGCAGAGAAGGGCTAGTAGACACAGCCGTCAGAACACAACAGAGCGGTTACATGCAGAGAAGACTCATCAACGCGTTGGAGCACATTCGCTTAGAGTATGACGGCACCGTCAGAGACTCAGCCGGAGACATAATCCAGTTCATGTACGGCGAAGACGGCGTCGACCCAGCCAAGAGCGACCACGGCAAAGCGGTAAACGTGAGCCGACTTATCGATCAGATAAAAATCGGAGAAGAAAAAGGCGAACCCGCATCAGCAGATTTCATTAAAAAGCACTTAAAGGAAGTTGAAGACCAAATCACGCCGATACTGTTGGAACAGCTTAAACAGAACTTGGCCAAAACTAAGCTCAGCAAGAAAAGCGTTGACAATGCCATTACGTTAACGGCTGAACAGTACAAACGTGCCTTGATGGAGCCTGGCGAAGCCGTGGGCGTAGTTGCTGCCCAGTCAATAGGTGAACCAGGCACGCAGATGACGCTCAGAACGTTCCACTATGCAGGAGTCAAGGAACAAAACGTAACCTTAGGTCTACCGAGACTGATCGAAATAGTGGACGCAAGAAGAATCCCGTCAACGCCAATAATGACGATTTACTTAACAGGAAAGCACAGAAAAAGCAAGGAAGGCGCCGTAGAAATCGCACGCAACATGATCTACACGGCTTTAGAGACTCTATCCTCAGCCATCTACGTAGACCCCGTACGAGAGGAAATAGTGGTCGAATTAAACAAGACAATGATGGAAGACAGAGCTATAACCATGGATGAACTTGAGGATAGGGTGCAGCTACAAAACGCCACCACAAAGGTAAAGGGCGACACGCTGCAGATAAAGCCCAAGAAGATTGAAAACCTAAAACGACTGCTCGACAAGGTCTCAGCGTTCCACGTTAAAGGCGTGCCAGACATAAAACGAGTGCTAGTCACCGAAGAAAGAGGCGAATGGGTAATAAGAACAGACGGTTCAAACCTGTCCAAAGTCTTAGAGATTCCAGGCGTAGACACTTCCCGAACAACAACAAACAACATCCACGAAATAGCCAAAACCCTCGGAATCGAAGCCGCAAGAAACGCCCTAATCAGTGAAGCGAAAGGAGTGCTGGAAGAACAGGGCCTAGACGTAGATGTACGCCACGTCATGCTCGTCGCAGACATGATGACCACAACCGGCGAAGTACAGCAGATAGGACGGCACGGCATCAGCGGCAAAAAAACAAGCGTTTTGGCCAGAGCAGCGTTTGAAATAACAGTTCCGAACATTGTTGAAGCAGCCGTGAAAGGAGAGAGCGACCCGTTGGAAGGCGTAACCGAAAACGTGATCGTCGGCCAGTCGATTCCGATCGGCACTGGATTGGTTGAGCTATACATGTCGACGTTTGAAAAACAAGAAAAAGAAGGAGGAAAGACAGAAGCATGATAGATATAGATAAGGCAATCGCAACAGCCGTGAAAACTGGCAAAGTGTCTTTTGGAGCCAACGCAGCCATACAAAGCGCCAAGACTGGCAAAGCTAAAATGATAATTTTGGCCGCTAACTGCCCAAAAGACATAAAAGAACAAATAGAATATTATGGTAAGCTCTCTAAAGTCCCCGTTATGACATACAAAGGTGCTTCAATGGATTTGGCGGCGGTCTGCAACAAACTCTTCATTATTTCAGCATTAAGCATAAGAGAAACGGGCGACTCAGAAATTCTCAAAGTAACAGAAAACACTGAAACGCAGGAATACACTGGAGGAAATGAATGACAACCGGCATAAAAATCACATGCGACGAAATGCGCTACATTGCTTTGTTTGAAAACATAAGCGGCGCCAGCGTTAAAGACTGCATAATCGACGAAGAACAAGGCCGCGCAATATTCATCGTGAACCAAGGCCAAGTGGGCGTTGCCATAGGAAGGGGCGGGAGAAACATTCACACTCTTGAAAAGATGACTGGGAAAAAACACGAGATAATCGAGTATTCGGAAGATCCTGTGCAGTTCATCAAGAACGCCCTGAAACCAGCCATGGTCAGAGAAGTGCGCGTAACCGAGAGAATAGATGGAAAAACAATTGCGGTCGTAACCGTCAACCCCAAAGACAAGGGCATCGCCATAGGAAAAAACGGCAAAAACGCGGAACGCCTGCGCTTTCTGGCAAAAAGGTACTTCCAGATACAAAACGTCAGCATCACTTAGCCTTCCATAATGGAGCTAGGCGATGAAACGCCGCTGACTATAGTTTTAACAATGTTCTTTAGTGCAATAGTTTGAGTTATTGTAATGTTTGAATGCTTTGGTCTTCAACGGTTTCCTTTGCTATTATGTTCTTGTAGACCTTAGCGCTTCTTCTCTCCTTGCGCCTTTTGGTTTTCAACTCAACTTCACATAGCCCGAATTTCATGCTAAAACCCTTAGCCCATTCATAATTGTCAGTTAGAGACCAATGGAAGTATCCTTTAACATCCATTTTCTCTTCGTTTACGGCTTTGTCAAGAATCTTCAAGTGGTCAATTATAAATTTAGGCCTAAGCGTGTCTTTTGCGTCTGCAATCCCGTTTTCCATAATGTACAATGGTTGCCCGTATTTTTGCATCGCCTTCAGGGCGTCAAGCATTCCTTCCGGATAGATTTCCCACCCGAAGTCTGATGTCTGTCTTCCGTCGGCAGAAGTGCTGTCAGGCTGGCAAACGAAACCATAATTCTCCGCCATTTCTGGAACTGCCGCCATCCCCGCAAATAATCTGGCTAAGAGCGATTTTTTCCCTTTCACAACCGCCCTCGCGTAGTAGTTTACGCCAAGCCAATCAAGCCTGTTCTTAATGTGATCCTTCATTTCTCCCTTGTCTTGTACTCCATTCAGGTTTTCATCTACCCATCCGTTGCACACTGACTGGGGAAAGAAGTGGTTATGCATACGATTTAAGAAGTCAGCTGCTTTGATGTCAGAATCATTTTCAGTTCTGAAAGGCATCGCTGGTATCACGTTATGTATCGCTCCAACATCTGCTGAGCTTGGGCTGTCCTGATCAGCTTTTATGGTGTCTGCTTTCTTTATGGCGTCGTAGGCGCGTGCATGCGCAACAGCCAGGTTGAAGGCCACCTTCCTAGAAACTTTAAAATTGTTCAGTCCAGGCGGAAAACCAGACTGGGGAATCAGGTAGCCCGTTTCAGGTATCACCATGGGTTCGTTGAAGGTTGCCCATTCATCCACAACGTCACCTAGCTTCCACGCCATGTATGCAGCGTATTTCGTGAACTCAATTATTGTCTCCGGGTCAACCCATCCTCTCGGACCTTCACGAAGCTTGGTGTCTCGAACAGTGATGGGGTTGTGAATCCATAAGGGTAGGGTGAAGTGGTTCAAACAAACGAAGCCCCTTATGCCTTTATTCCGCAAATCTTCTATGACTGCCCGGTAATGGTTAACGGCAGCCTTATTGGCAATTTCTTCGAGTCGCTGAAGCGCGGAGTCGTCAACCTCTATTTTAGCAAAGCTACCATCGGATGCTTTTTCAAATTCGAGTTCAATCGCAGAGGTGGATTTCGGGAAGATCCTGCTCCATTCAATGCCTATGCGGTAAGCATTCAGATCAAGCCTACGAGCGATACTATGATCCTTCTTGTACAGGCCCCAGTAGTTGATGCCGTTTTCTGGCAGATCGCCGCTAACTGCGCCTTTTTGTATGTTAGTCGCGTCGTGAACCCACAGGTACCAGTCACTGCCAGAATCAACATTTAACCCGGCTGAATCGCCCATCTCGAATTGAAATCCGCTATTGGATACTCCCCACAAAAATTTTTCTGGAAAAACCATAATGTTTTCATCCCATCAGTGCTATGATAAATCATTATTAAACACGCGCCTATAAGAAATTGTTGCACTTACTCGACAATGCGTCCAATCTGGCACAGAAGCCAATAACCGCACATAAATGGACAAAAACCTTACAGATTGAATCTAACCAAACGGGTTAGAAGGCAAGCCAGCGGTGTCGGTTTTTTGTGTTTCAGCGCTAAGCAGTAGGTCTATGAGCGCTTTTTGGTCTACTTCCGCGCGAGTTCTCCAATCCAGATACAGTTGCGCGTTGTCATCTTGAAGCAAATAGCCATAGCGGATGTACCGGTCTATGTTAAGGCCGACTTTCCACCCTGGAAGTTTCTCATTCAGCAATTCTTCAACTTCTTTGCGCGGTGCCTGGCCCTTCTTGGAGATTATGCACGCGATGGTTATTGCTAAGCCAGCTAAATCGTCTATTCGCCAGCCTATCATTTTTGCCTCTTTCGGCTGCAAGTCACCCCGCAATGTGACGTAGAATCGCGCTTTATCCAGTTCATCTAACGTGGGTTTCTCAGGGGTCTTTTCCTCTTCAAAAACGGTTTTCACCTGCAAATCAAGAGACTTCAAATAGTCATCCAGAATATCCAGAACTTTGGGGTAGTCTGCGCCTAGAGCTTTGTGTAGTTCCCAGCCTTTGACGCCGGGTTTCTGGTGCCGCCTGTAAAAGAGCATATGCGTAGCCCGCTTCATTTTGCTCGCGTAAACGCCTTTTCTCTTGCTCAATCCAGTTCGCCTTTTTTCCATTTTTGCCAATTCTCATACGTAACGGCTATGGGGATTGAAATCGACTGTTGCGTGCCGATTTTTGCAATGGGTGTTTCGAAGGGTTTAATGAAAATCTCCTCTTCTAACGGACGGATTTCCAACGTTGCGTAGCCGTATGTGATGAGGAAGCTTGCCAAGAAAGCCCGTTGCACGGTTTCCTCGTAAGTCTCTGCACCGACAAAATCCCAGTAGAGGATTTTGCCGTCGTGCCCTTTCGCTTTCACTTTCTCTTTTAGTTCTTGCCAGTAGTTTTCAAGTTCCTCAGAAAAGACTTTGTCTCCGAGGATGCGTTGTCTTATCAGCTCTTCCCTCGTGGCAGTTCCAATCTCAACTTCGGGCTCGGCGAGTTCTTTCCATCTTTCCTTAAGCGGTAGCAGCGTTTCCCAGTAGCGGATTGCCTCAGCGAGACTGTGGATGCTGATCTGCTCCAACTCTACTACTGGATGCCAAGCTTTGAGGAATAATCCTATCATTTCTTCTTTTCCTGCTTGCGTGATTTTTTCTTCGAGAAGAAAAGGGTCTGTGTAAAGTGAAGTGGAGCGGTGTTTGACCCATTCACTCTGAAGTTTTATAACAGAAGCCAAGTGGTGTATCGCCTCCGAGTCCAAATTAAGGTCTTCGGGCTGTTCCCAATGGGGAAAATACTCTTTAACCACTTTGATTATGTCGTCAACATCCAGCAGGAATGGATCTACCGAGTGTGCTTCGATGGCCATGCACATTTCTATAATGCGCTGCAGTTTTTCTCTGCCGAGTTTCTGCTCTCTTTTGGACGACACTAGGCAACCTCTCTAACTATGGATTTTCCCTCAACGTTCTGCACGGTGATTATGTTGGCGTTCTCTTGAGCGAAAGTGATCTGACTCGGCGTGATCACGATGTACTGAGCAGTGGCGTCCTTTATTGTTGACAAAATTATGCGTGCGATCATTTCGCGGTTCTTAGGGTCCATGTGAATGTCATACTCATCCACGGCGCGGAAGGGAGAGCGAACGTGCTGCTGCAGAGCCAGAAGGAAGCTCATGGTCGCTGTGGTTCTTTCTCCGCCGCTTTGAGTGTAAGCATCCAACGTCACGGGCTTTCCGCCTTTAAAACCCACGAGAATTTCTAAACCCGCCGTTTCTATGTCATGCCCATTGGCGAGCCTCACTTCGCCCACTGCCAAGGCTTGACCCATAATCTTCTCGTACTCCAAGTCCACGCGGTCCATGAGGCTCTGCATCACGGTGCACCACGCTTGCATGCGGACCTTTACTTCTTCAAGGGCTTTTTCACGGTTTTCGGCAACCACCTGCGCCTTTTCTTTCAGTTCCAGATAAAGCTTAGAATAGGATTCATACATGCGTTCTATATCTTCTGAAACGCCTGAAAGCGCGGCTAAATGGCCATCAGTAACGCGGATTTCATCGAGAATTTCCATGGCGCTTTTCAGCACGGCGATTCTGGCGCCCGACTGGTCCGCTTTAAGGGTGGCCGTGTCCAAGCTGGCTTTAGCATCTTTAAGTGACGCATCTATTTCTTCCAAGTCAGCCGTCGCGTTTTCTCTGCGATACTGCTGCAAAGCGAGTTGGATGCGGTTGTCCAAAACTTGGTTGGCAACTTTCTCGGTTGCCTCTTCCAAGCTTTGCATTTTGGTTTGGTTCTCTTTTACTTTCTCATTTATCTTCGAAAGGTGCTGGCGAGAATTTTCCAGCAACTCTCTCAGATTTTCGCTTCTGAATAGTTTAAACTGGCTTGAACTCATGTTGTTTTGAATGGCGGGCTCCAAGACCAAGGCTTCTTTGAGCAGTTGCTGGCATAGCGATATTGTGGACTCGTTTTCGGCGATTCCACGTTCAAGGCTTAGGCGTTCACTGAAAATCGTCTTCATCTCGCCCTTCAGCATTTCCTGCTGGTTCTGCTGGATTTGCAGTTGATCCGTTGTCGTTTTTGCTTCCTCTTCGATGCGGTTCAGAATTTCCAGTTCTTTGCGCCTGTTTGCCTCTAGCTCTTTGACGATGCTTTCGCGTCGTTCGACTTCTGCCCAAGCGAGTTCGCGGTCTAGGAACCGCCTCTTAGTTTGCAGTTGCTTTTTCTCCTGGTATTTCTCGTATTGTTCTCGCCAGTAGTTGAGCGTCTGCTCCGCTGATTCTAAGAGTTTGCTCACGGATTCTTCTTGGCTAAGAATACGCGTTAGCTTGCGCTGGGCTTGCAGCACGTTCTCGCGGAACGGTTCTAAGCCCACAGCGGCCTCAACCATGCGCAGCTTCTCTACGCTGGAGAGCACCGTGAACTGTTCCACCATGCTCTGATGCATGATGATAAGCATGTTGTCAGGGTCAACGCCGAACCTGCTTAGGAGGCGTTCAACATCCTGTTTTGTAGCGGCGCGGTTTTCAAATTCAAACCAGTATTTGCCGTCCCTTCGCAAGACGCGCGTGAGAAAAAGTTGGTCTTTGCTGTATTTCGAAACTGGGCGTTTGTCGCCTCTTTTGCTGTTGTCCAAAATGAGCGTCACGCGGGCTTGATCTTTCCCCCAACGTATCAGGTCGCTTAACTTCCTAGAGCGCTCCGTGTATGATTGGCCCAAACCAACGGAAATAGCCAAAAGCAGAGACGATTTCCCAGAACCGTTAGGCCCACAAATAACGTTTACGCCAGGTCTAAACGGTACTCTAGCGTACTCGTACGACATAAAATTCTCGAGGATGACTTCCTGAATGAGCGTCTAGGGTCCCTCTTTTAGGATTGACTGTCTATTCTCAAGCGATTGTCTATAAAGCAAACCGAGACTTTTTCCTCTTTCGATTATGTCCAATGAGCGTTCTCTTTTGTATGGATGCTCGCAGAATCTACCTACAAAATCTGCGAACCTTGGCAAATCCTCTTGATTTATGTGCAGAATATACCGCCGGTGTCTTGGTTCAATTGGCTTCCTTTCTTTTGATTTTACAGCCTCGACAGGCAGTAAACGGAGTCTTGAATTTATTCCCCAATGCGTTTTCAAGGCTTTCTTAACTTGACCCAACAATCGTGTTGCATCTCTGCCTGCTTTCGGAATATTTGATTGTGTAATTTCGGCTCTGAATCCGAGCAGCTTCGTCCTGTCTTTTGGGAAGGAACCATCTGCATCCCAAAAGGATGCTATTGCATAATGTGCCAGTTCGCTGTCTTCCAAGCAGAACTTTGTCGTGTCAAGTCTTAAGCCCTGTTCGTCGGCAATTAGGCGCGCCAGCTGTGCATTGTTCAATGTCAGCCTATATATGTAGGCTTTTTCCAGAGTGTCGACTTTTCCTCCGTGAGAGTCGTAGTAATCGACGAATACGGTACCATAACGCATCATTCTCCCATACAGTGTAGGGAACATTTGCTTCTCTGTTTGGTGAACACACATCAAGTAGTCTTGGGTCGAGCCGTCGCCGATAGTAAAGAAAATCAAGCGTACAAGATCTTCGTCTGGAACAATGGCATCTGTCTTGACTTTCCGTTGCTTCTTGAGCTCCACTCTCACATAATGCTTTCTGGCGAGACGAGCGTAGGATCTGTACTTATGTGGCTTCACAGAGATTCCTAGACGTCCGAGCCACTCAGCTATCGTAACATTCGATCGTCCAACCATCTTACCAATAGAGACAGTGCCCATTCCCAGACTGCTGTATAAGTATTTCATGATATTGCGGAACTCTTCAAACCCAACTTCTGCCACTACCTTACGAAAACGCTTGCCTCTAATCAGTTCTATTTTACAACGCAAGTTCTTTGGGATTTCCTCTTGAATCAGCATTGCAGCTTTTTGCCTCTAACGTGCGGTGCGTTAATAGGTGAAAACTCTATTATTAAAACAATTAGGAAAGTTTTACAGTAAATAGGCATGTTTTTTCATTTTCTCTTGCTGAACAGTTTAACGCCTTCCATGTCGCATA
>Ga0315282_10007191_pt1 | contig 18375 bp, 13 predicted proteins | sample YL17G07_20_MG_FD_203693 | JGI IMG/M metagenome (GOLD analysis project Ga0315282, IMG submission 203693) | Sediment microbial communities from Yellowstone Lake, YNP, Wyoming, USA - YL17G07_20 | ecosystem: Environmental > Aquatic > Freshwater > Lake > Sediment | place: USA: Wyoming | collected...
CGCTTTTAACAGCTGGATGGCCTGCCGGCGCCGCTTTTCCAACTGCTGTGCGGTTCCATAGGGTCTCATGCATTGTATTATACACAAATTGAAACATATTTTCCATTATTTATGCAAAGCTCAATAGAAGGAGACTAGTTAATGCCTGCGGGAATACACCTTGAGGAATGTGAATTCGATCCCGGCTCAGCCGTCGACCCTGTCGGGCGCATCTTCAAATATAAGGGTAGGATCTTTCGTGGGATCTATGCGCCTTATGCAGAGGTTGCAATAAGGGTGCTCTCAGAGGCTCAGGCGAACCGCTGGTTCGACGAAGGACTCATCTCGACGTGGAAAGCCGATTTTATGCTCCCTGACTTTCCACTCATCCTCGAACACAAGCGGATCCCCTTTGTTACGATCAGATCCGAATGGCCGGCAGAAGGGTTAAGGGAAGCGGCACTGTGCTATCTCCGGGTTGCAACAGTTCTTGCCAAGGCTGGATATTGCGTGAAAGATGCTCATCCCTGGAATGTGCTGTTCGACAAAACAACCCCATATGTTATCGACTGGGGTTCTATTCGGCCCATGTCCGAACTGAATTTGGATTTCTGGTATCTGCAATTTCGGAAATATTTCCTCATCCCCCTTTGTTTATTTTCCTTGGGCCAGACCAAATTGGCGCGGACACTCCTCCGTGAACACATCATTGGGGTCGGAAATTACATCATTGATCTCCCATCTACGATTTTTTTTCCCGAACGCCCCTACCAGATTTTCAGGAACAGGTCCTCTTCATCACCAGGTCTTTTTTTTGACGCGTTGAGGGAGTATGTTTCAACCTTATCTTTTCCTTCGATCGGTGGGGAGTGGATAAATTATGAGCAACCCCGATTCCAAGCGTTGACAGCCCCGGAGACGATGCGTGAGAAAGATCGAATTGTTCATCGCTTGATCGCCGAGGATCGCTGTTCTAGTGTTCTCGACATCGGGTGTAACTACGGTTTGCACAGCGAAATTTCTGCCTCGCTCGGGAAGCAAGTGGTCGCTGTGGACGTCGAAGAACATTGTATTAATGATCTATTTAGAAGAACGAGAAAAACTGGACTAGATATTCTGGTTCTATTTGTAGACTTCTTGTGGCCCATGGGGGAATCTGGGATTGTAAATTCAATACCCACGATTCATGAACGGCTGGTGTGTGATACAACCTTGTCTATGGCGTTAGTCCACCACCTCGTTTTTAAACATTATATCCATTTTGACTCAATCGCTTACAATATCAGCAGGTTTACTCGAAAAAAGGCCATCGTTGAATTCGCTCCTGCTGAGGACGAACACGTTTCCAAGTGGTCACCGGAACGATTCCCATGGTACAATTTGGAAAAGTTTATCACGTCGATGCTTAAATATTTCCGTCGCTATTCGGTTCTTGTTTCGGAACCTGCGCCTCGCCAAGTCATCGTTTTTGATGAAAGGATCCAAGGATGAAAGGTCCAAGGATGCCCGGCAAAGAATCAGGAAGTCCTGCGCAGTCTTTTTTCCTGGCAGCATTCCAGTTCCCGGGTTACTGACAATTTCATGATCGGGTTGCGCTAATTAACTCGGGATGATCATAACGGGGAGTCTATGGGGTTCTTGCAGGAGACAAAACGGTTGTTGACCACAGATGAGGTAACCCGTGGTTATCACGAACTGAATGGTCTCTACCCTCACATTCCTCCGCTCATTGTCTGGAGAGGGTGGGAATATGCGGCGTATCGCCGTTTCACCCTGGGTGAACCTGTTTTAGATGTTGGGTGCGGCGATGGAAGGTTCTTCCGACTCGTATGGCCAGAAATACAGGATGTAGTAGGACTGGATATCGATTCAGATGTCGTGGAAGCCGCAAAAAACGCAGGTATTTATCGTAAGGTGCACGTGGCACCAGCGTACGACATGCCTTTCGAATCGGGTGGTTTTGCATCGGCCTTCGCCAACTGTTCTCTGGAGCACATGGATGACCTGACCGAGGTACTTCGCCATATTGCCCGCTGTTTGCGGCCAGGCGGCAAATTTGTCTTTAGCGTTGTGACCTCGGAGCTTCTCGACTGGACAATGCTGCCCCTATTGCTCCGGATCATGCGAGAACCCGATCGCGCTAACGCTCTCCATTCTTCATACCTAGAATACCATCACATGGCAAACGTTTTTTCTTCCGAAGAATGGGTTCATCAATTATCAGAAAGTCATCTGCTCGTTGAAGGGTATATTCCAATTGTGCCAGAGCTGACGGCACGCTTCTTTCTGTTCTTGGACCAGTTGTGGCATCTTCCATTTCAAGACGGCGAACTGGGACATATCTTCCCAGGGGTTTTTGCCACTTGGCCCAACTTCGGCTCAGGTTTTGAAGAAATCCTGCGGGGATTTCTGCTCTTGGAACGTGATTGGGATACTTGCGCCGGAGCTGTCTTCTGCGCAAGAAAAACACCTTAGGAAGAGATCCTGGATGATGAACTGTTGGTGTGGAAACACATCACTCGAGGAGTTTTCCCCCACCTACCTGCTCTGTCGGTTGTGTGGTACTCTTGTCTTCCGGGGGATGCCCCGAGACAATATCACACATGTCACAGACGATCAGAATGAGTTGTACGGTAAGAATTACTATCTGAGCCGACTGCCCGAGAAATACGGATATGTGGATTTTGAAACCAGAGCCCGTACTGACCTACCAGAACGATGCCTTCATTGGCTCCGCAGTTTGCTCAGATATAAACTTCCTCCAGCTAAGGTCCTGGAGTTAGGAAGTGCGCATGGGGGGTTTGTCGCGATATTGCGTTGGGCTGGGTTCAATGCCTGTGGCCTTGAGCTGAGCCCTTGGATCGTCGACTTCGCACGCAAGACATTTGAGGTCCCGATGTTTCTGGGTCCCTTGGAGGATCATGAGCTTGACCCAAATTCATTCGATGCTATTGCTTTGATGGATGTCCTCGAACACATAGTCGATCCTGTCGACCTGATCCAACGTTGTCTTGCAGTCCTTAAGTCTGATGGAATCTTGATAATTCAAACCCCTGATTTTCCAGAAAACAAGAGCTACGACATGTTGAAGAAGGAAAACAATCCATTTTTGGAGCAGTTGAAAGACGAGGAGCATCTTTTCTTGTTTAGCCGCAACGCAATAACAAAGTTTTTTCGCCAGCTCGGCATCGAATTTGTGGCTTTCGAACAACCGATTTTCGCCCACTATGACATGTTTTTCGTCGCCAGCTCGGCTTTTCCGACGATTCAAAGTCAAGAGACAGCTGAAAAAACTCTAATGGCCACACCCAGTGGGCGGATAGTACAAGCAATGCTGGACCTGGATGATGAAATAAAGGGGCTGCAAAAGAAATACTCAGCGTTGAATATGGATTTTCAGATCTGCGAAGCCGATCGGGCGGCGAGGCTCCAGCTGATCAACGAGCAGGGAAGCCGCTTGGGTGAACTCGAGGCAGAACGGAACAATTTGCGATCCCAGTTGGGTGAACTCGAGGTAGAACGGAACAATTTGCGATCCCAGGGGGAAGCATTGAGTCGAAGTATTCAAATCATGGAGGCGGAAAGAGAACGTATGATACGATCGTTCAGTTTTAGAATCACTGCGCCCTTAAGGTGGGTTCGTAGGAAGGTGTTCGGACTTATTCAATGGGTCCGGTCATAATTTTTCATTCAGGATCGTTCGAGGTATCCTGATTTTGTTCAATTCCCTTTACAAGATAGGCCGTTTTCCACTCAACACTCTTGAATTGGAGGAATCCTATGGGTTTGTCACAAGAAGAAAAAAGAGAGATGATTGAACGTGTGAAATTTTGGTATCATACAATCGATCTGGGGGATGGACTTCTGACCCCAGGATGGGAACACATTCGAAAACTGAATCAGGCGATGCTGGATTTTTTGCCTGTCTCATTTAAGGGTCTGTCGGTTTTGGATGTAGGATGTTGGGACGGCTTGTTCAGTTTCGAGGCTGAGAGGCGAGGAGCAGCCAGAGTCCTCGGGATCGATAATCATTCCGGTGGAGACGGCTGCTCTCAGGAAAAACTGGTATCCCAGAAAGAGGAGGGATTTAAGCCCCTGATCACGGTCAAAGCCATATTGGATTCCCATGTGGAGTACCAGACAAAAAATGTCTATGACCTTGCTCCCGAGAATGTCGGCCTTTTCGACTGCAGCATTTTTTTTGGGGTCCTGTACCATCTCTGGCATCCCATGTTGGCACTCCAGTTGATTCGGCAAGTGACCAAGAAATGTTTATTCATTGAGACCCACGTGAATGAAGCCATTGACCCATCCCAACCGCTGATACGACTTTATCGTGGGGGCGAAAAATACGAAGGGACGACTTGGGTCGGCCCGAATCTGCTGGGTCTCTACGAAATGTTGCTTTTAGCCGGGTTCCAGAACATTCACCTTTATCGATTCAGGGATCATTATGAACGGGCGATTGGAATGGCTTTTGTGGATGATAAAATGGACGAAGGATTTCAATTGAGACATGATGAGCAGTTCACTCCCTTTGATCCACGATTTGATCCACGAAGCCTGGCTGAACTCGAGGTAGAACGGGCGGCGAACCTCCGGCTGATCGACGAGCAGGGAAGCCGCTTGGCTGAACTCGAGGCGGAAAGAGAACGTATGATACGATCGTTCAGTTTTAGAATCACTGCGCCCTTAAGGTGGGTTCGTAGGAAGGTGTCCGGACTTATTTAGTGGGTGAGGAAGCTCCGGGTGACCTTTTTGAATATTTTGTAAATGTTTAGCCAAATAGACGTAAAGATCATGTCACGGAACAGGGCAGGCCGGTCGGAAAGGCTTCGAGGTGCACCTTTGGGACGAATCAGCACCGGCCTTTCGTCCAGGTCTGGAGGCCGGTTCAGGGCAGGTCGCCTGGTTTCCGTTCCACTTCAAAAACCGTCCTTCGACGCCCTGGAGAACGGTTTCCCCTGTTCCGGCTGCGTGGGCCAATATTCTTTGGCTAGACAGTTCCAATATTTTTGATTCTAGGGAACAGCATTTCCATCATTGGGACTTCTCAAATGGTTTTCTGAATAGGCTGATGATAGAACTTGTGAAGGCGATCCAGGGGTGATGATACCCTTGAGCACTGGAACTCAGACCATGCCAGATACACAGGACGCTCTGCGAATTCTCATCCTGAATGGAGATCTACCCGTCTTCCCAGGATGGGGGGGGATCGAGTACCTGCACACCACGAACTTGGCGCAACTGGCCAAGAAGGTGGGAGTGGTCTCTCAGGTTCATTCACGGGAGCAGCACGAAAAGAAAAAAGGACTCACGGATGCCGGAGTCTCCCTTTACACCTGGGAGAATCCGCATTGGGCTGAATCGCGACCTGCCATTCCGGCCCATCGCCCATTGTACCGACGGATGGGGAAGTCGATCTATGAATTCATTCGTTCTTGGCCTCATCGCCCCAAGGACACCTTGGTTCAGGATTTGGCTTTCCAGAACGTCTCGGCTCCTGTCTCCCAGGCACTGGAGGACGATCATTGGCAGATCTTGGTGGTCGTCCAGAGTACCTGCGCACATTGGCTGGACTATCTTCCCCCCTTCCCGGTCAGCGTCCTGGTCCTGCATGATGTCCGCGCCCGGGTCTACGAGCGGCGAGCTAAGACCGCCCCATCATGCACCCGACGGTGGATTGATCTCGCGGAGGCTTGGCTCTATCGCCGCTTTGAACGAAAGTATTGCCAAAAATACGATCTGGTTGTGACCGTCTCACCCGAAGACGAGGCGTGGGTCCAGAAATACTATCAGCCGCTCAACTCGGTGACCATCCCCATTCCTATAGACACCAATTATTTTAAGCCGCTCTCATCCGAACAGGAAGCTTCTGCACAGATTCTGTTCACCGGGATGATGAACCATTTACCGAATGTGGATGCAGCCTGTTTTTTCGCCCGACAGGTCTTCCCCCGCATCCAGGCCATCCTCCCAAAAGCGGAATTTTGGATCGTTGGAAGGGACCCGTCACCCGAAATCCATGCACTCACCGCTTTGCCGGGTGTTGTGGTAACAGGGTTTGTTCCTGACATTCGACCTTCCATTGCCGGAGCGACAGTTATCGTGGTGCCCTTGCGATTCGGTGCCGGTATGCGGCAGAAGATCCTTGAAGCTTGGGCCATGGGAAAATGTGTCATTTCAACACCGATCGGCGCCGAAGGCCTGGATTATCACGATGGGGTCAATATCTTGATTGCGGATGACGCCCAGACGATGGCCGAAAAAGTGACCAAGGCTCTACAGGATACCCACCTGAGAGATCGCATTCGAGCGCAGGGACGCAATCTGGTGATCGCTCAGCACCATCCGATGAAGCTAACCCACAAGTATTATCAGGCCATGGCCTCCGTTCTCCGCGAGAAGCAACGGCAGAACGGGCCGATGAGGATCGCCATTGACTTACGCTGGATGCATCCTGGCGCAGCGGGCGGGATAGAGAATCTCGCAAGATCTTTTTTCAATCAGGTATTGAGACTGGATGTCTTTAACCAGTATCATGTGCTCGTCCCACCTGAGGTCAAGTATGACTTTGATTTGCGGAACCGTCCGAACTTCAGGATCCGAGTCATTGAGGGCCCGGGTTCTGATGGGCGGAAGCTACTGTCGCGGTGCACCCGGCACTTACATCATCGCCTGAAGATCACTTATTGGCGATCTCCTCAGGTGGAATCCTTGCGTCAGGCAAATGCGCTAGGCGCCGAGGTGGCATTGTCAATGCCGGGTTACATCCACCCTGATTTCGATCCTCTTCCGAACGTATTGATTGTTCCTGATATTCAACACGAATACTGCCCCGAGTTTTTTTCGTCTCAACAACTCGACGAGCGGCGCAGGATCTATACCGATTCGATTAGACGGGCGAATCACCTCTGTGCGATCTCAGAGTTCACCCGTCAAACACTGATCGAACGTCTCGACATTCCACCAGAAAGAGTGACCACAACGCATCTGGCCGCTGATCCGATGTTCCATCCTAACAGCAGATGCCGCGCAAATTCTAAAGAGATCCTCAAGAAATACCACCTGGATAGAACGGAATATCTCTTATTCCCTGGAAACACCTGGCCCCACAAGAATCATCGTGCAGCGCTCCAGGCCCTTCGTATCCTTCGTAACGATTATCGCTTGAACCCGCTCCTGGTCTGCACCGGGACCCGCAAAGAGGCTCATCTCGACCTCATGGATTTGGTTCGAGACCTGAGGCTCGAAGAACAGGTCAGATTTCTTGGCTATTGTCCGATGCACGAGATGCCTGCTTTTTATCAAGGGGCCTCCGCCCTCGTTTTCCCGTCTTTCTTTGAAGGGTTTGGTCTTCCGTTGCTGGAAGCGATGTGGTGCGATTGCCCGATCGTGTGCAGCCATGCAACGAGCCTCCCGGAGATTGCGGGGGATGCGGCGTTGCTGATTGATCCTCATTCACCGGAGCAATTGGCCGCTGCAATCCATCGAATCCTCACGGACCTTCCGTTGCGACGCACACTCATTGAACGGGGCCAGCGCCGGGTCAAGACGTTTTCATGGCTCACGTTCACCCTGGAAGTGGTCCGGATCTTGCACCGCGTGAGAGAACTTCGTTATGCGTGAAGGAACGAGAATGATGGCAAAACAACCTCGAATCTCAATCGTCACCCCCTCCTTCAATCAGGGTCGTTACATCGCGTCCACGATCGAGAGTGTCTTAGCTCAGGAGTACCCAAACGTTGAGCATATTGTCGTCGATGGCAGTTCAACGGATGGGACGGTGGAAATCCTCAAACAATATCCCCACCTCAAAACGTTCTCTGAGCCTGATCGGGGTCAAGGAGAAGCCATCAATAAGGGATTTCGGCTAGCCACCGGTGAGATTTGGGGATTCTTAAATTCAGATGACACTTTGTTGCCCGGCGCTCTACACCGTGTCGCTCAGGAAATAAACCCCGAAGAAGGCCGTCACATCGTAATGGGTCGGTGCCGCTTCATTGACGAACATGATCATTTCATTGGCATCGAGCACCCCAGCAGGTTCGAAAACCACCGTCGAGTGCTGGCTATATGGAAGGGATATGCGATTCCCCAACCGGCGGTTTTTTGGACGCCCAAGGTGTGGCGAGAGTGTGGCCCCATGGATGAGGAACTGAGGTTTGCTCTCGACTATGATCTGTTCTGCAAGTTTTCACTGAAATATCGCTTCCACTTTATCGATCAGATCCTGGCCACCTATCGTCTCCATCCAGAGTCTAAGACAGAGCAACAGAACGAGAACGAGCGGCTTCAAGAGGCCATTCGGATCAGTCGACGCTACTGGGGGTCTCGTTTCAGCTTGATGCACTGGCAACTCGCTTTTTCCCTGGCTGGGTACCGTTTCAACCGAAGGAATCGAGCGAGAAACCTGCTCCTCCAGGCAAAGGAGGCATGGCGCAAAGGACATGTCCTACGAGCCTCTACCTATGCGATTGCAGGTCAAATCCTTGCACCCGAGGTCGCTTTCTATGTTGCGCTCTACCCGCCGATGAGACGCATCTCCAAAACTACCCTCAAGAAAATCCTGAGCCTCCGAGCGGAGGGCCGCGACCGCTCTCCTCAAACAGCGGCGTACTTCGATCACACGGACCTCTGGCCTGACGGTTGGTCAGGGCCTCGCCTGCGGATGTCACGAGAAGCCGGACCTGATACCCGTGCTGTATGGGTTCGAGGTTGGGTGGATCTCACGTATATGAGAAAGCCCTTCTTTTTGAGCGTGTGGGTGGAGGACCAGTTTATTGGCCAGCGACACATTCAAGAGAGTGGTGATTTTGAACTGGAGTTCCCGTTGCCCCAGAAGCTCGTACCCGGCATGTACCCTGTCGAGGTGCAGGCAAGCACCTGGTTTGTTCCTCATCACTTCAGTGCCAACAACGATCATCGACCTCTCTCCTTCAAAATGGCAGACCTTCGGTTATGAAAAATGATATTCGCTTCGGAGGATGAATACGGCCCGAGGTCTCCGAGGGCAGACTCCCCGAGGATTCCTGCCCTCCCCTCTTGCATTCACCTGATGGACTCGGTTATGACTTGGTCCGAGAAGGACCCTTTCGGGTCCAAGGATCACATCCAGAATCCATTCTTCCTATGTTCCTTTGAGAGAGATGGGCCCAGAGGAGATAAGAACGGCGCAGGGAATCGAAAAGGCTCCGCCAAGCCCTGTCGGTATCGTCATCTCTAGCTTTCATCAAGACCAAGAAGTCCTCGGCGAACCCTCTCGTAGCACATGACTTGGAAGTATTTGATCTTGCTCTGCGTTCCTATCGTAAGAGACGGTACCTGTACCGTCGATATTTTTTCGAGCCACTGCATACCCTGAGGATGTACGTAAAGAGGAGGCAAATTCAGAAAAGCGATGCGGTTTCCTTTTAACAAAAGGAGAATGAAAAACATCTTTTCCAAAGGAGAAAAACGAAATAAGCCTTTGCCCAGAGAAGTTCTCTTACAGTCCCTCATCGATAAATACGGGACAAATAAGGAGTATACTGCCCATTACCTCGATCATCTGCTCAGTCATTATAAGGAGAATCCCCTGTACGAACTCTATATGGAAGCGGAATTGGGTTCTCTCAAACATGGCCGGGAGCTTACAACATTTCTATGCCAACACTTTGGGAATGATCATTTATTTCTAAATAAAGAATGTGTGGATATCGGATCTTCAGCAGGCAACCTGTTAATCGCATTGGTTGAACAGGGGGCAGCCCGCGCCTTTGGCATAGAAATATGCGAGGGCAGGTATCAGACAGCTCTCATTAATATGAATGGTTGCCTCCCTGAGATAAAAAGCAAGATACACATGGTCAGAGACTCCATTGAAAACGAAGAAATAACACGGATCGGACAATTTGATATCATCCTCTGCACGGACGTGCTGGAACACGTTCAAGATCCTCCTCAGGCGATCAAGCAGATTTGCCGGCTGCTCAAAGATGATCCTGACGCGTTCGCCTACATCAGGTTAAGGAATTTTCAACACCCACAAGTTGTCATTCACGAGCCGCATTACGATCTGCCTGCCATGGTGTTGCTTCCCGCTGAATTGTCCCAACCATATTATGAAGCCTGTAAGCCGAGTGACCCTATAGACTTTGAGGCGCTCCACTGGCTATCGTTCTATGATTACCAGGCTTTGTTCAAATCCTTCGGGAAAAGGCTCACCTTTCTCGGCAATATCCATCCTGAGCCCTCATGCATCGACAATGTCAAAAATGAAACACAAGAGCTGACGAAAGCATTTGATGCCTTCTCTGAGAGACACCATCTGGTGGCGGATCTCAGGAAGGAAATTCACAGATACATTAACGATTATCAGTCAAGGATGGACTCTCTCATTCGCGAATATCGATCCACCGGAGACAGACGTCTGCTGGAAACGTTTTATCTGAATTATGTGGTTTGGGATATCATGATGCTCATCACAAACGGCGACTAACCATATTTAGCCAACTTGCCCGTCAAAATGAATGATCTGTTGCCCTCCGTAGCGCTTGTGGTTCCCAGTTACAACCAAGGGCAATTCTTGGCTCAAGCCCTGGAAAGCATCTTTTCCCAAGAGGGCGTAGCGTTGGAAGTGGCTCTATGCGACGCCGGGTCCACGGATGAAACCATTTCCCTAACCCAACGCTACAGAAACCGATTTGCCTTCTTCCGGTCACATCCAGACAAAGGCCAGGCTGCGGCGATCAATGAAGGGATCTCGCGACTCCCAAGTGCGCCCTATGTCGGATGGTTGAATGCGGACGACGTCCTTTTGCCGAACGGCCTGACCCGGATGGCTCATTTCTTGGATCAGAACCCCGTGTGTGTCGCCGTCTTCGGGAAGGCTCATATCATTGATGATACCGGGAAGATCCTGGGAATATACCCAACACGTCCGTTTCGTAAGAAGAGATTCGCAGTTCAGTGCACCATTTGCCAACCCGCGAGCTTGATAAGGCGTAGCACCTGGGAAGCTATCGGTGGACTCGATGAGTCGATACAGACTTGTTTGGATTACGATCTCTGGTGGCGGCTTTCAAAGGTAGGGTCCATCGGCTACTTGGACGAATTTGTCGCTTGCACCCGAGATCATTCTCTGTCAAAAACTCGGACCCAACGGAAGATTGTCAATGAGGAGGCGATCTCGATCCTCTTGCGACACTGGGGGATGGTGCCTAAGAATTGGTGTATGGCCAACATATTGGAAGGGCTTGAGCCTTTGAACGGACAAACGTCATTTTCGAGGAGGGTGGCAGCTCTCAAAAGATACCTTCGGATCAATAGATGGAAATCCCTGCTCCCTGGAAATTGGTTCTTCTCATGCAACCAGAAATGAAGATCCTTATCAACGGACTTCCCATGGCCTATCCGATCTCTGGAGTGGGCCAGTATACGCTTCAACTCGGCAGAGCTTTAGCGGGTTTACTCGGGCCCGAGAAGGTCTTCTGCTTCGGGAGAAACATCGCCACTCCCGCGCCGGGAGTCTCCTTTTCCAATGGCTTCGAGTTCTCAAACTGGATTCCACCGAATCTTACGAATATCCTTCGCAAGACCCCCGGTTTGAAACCGCTCGTCCGCCTCTGGCGAAATCAGCAGTTCAAATCGTTTGTCAGGGAGATCAAGCCTTGCCTTTATCATGAGACGAACTATGCTCCATTTTCCTTCGATGCCGGGCCAATGCTCATGACCGTCTATGATCTCTCTTTTCTAAGACATCCGGAATGGCATCCGCCCGATCGTGTCAAGTATCTGCAGAAATATTTTCTCAAGCAAATTGACCAGGCGGAGGCGATCATTACTATTTCTGAATTCAGTAAGAAGGAGATCGTGGAGTTACTGAATGTGGATCCAGACAGAATCTACGTCACCCTGTTGGGCGTCGGCCAGAACTTCACACCCGCAAAAGGCAAGCTTCAAACCCTTCCCAACGAATACGTTCTCTTCTTGGGGAACCTTGAACCACGGAAAAATTTGCCAACACTCATAAACGCCTATCGATCCCTTCCAGCCAGACTGCGTGATCGGTACCCTCTGGTGATCGCCGGAGCCAAAGCATGGCAGACCAACGAAATTGACAGAGCTTTTCGCTCTCTGCGAAAAGATGAAAAAATCATCCTGACGGGTTATGTTCATCAGGCACAAATTCCCGATCTTTACAGGGGAGCATCGCTCTTTATCTATCCTTCCCTGTACGAAGGGTTTGGCCTCCCCGTGATTGAAGCCATGGCTTGCGGCGTGCCTGTTCTGACTTCTAATACGACTTCCCTCCCCCAAGTGGTGGCAGAAGCTGGCGTCCAAGTGAACCCGACCGATGAGACGGCTTTGAGGCAGGCCATGGCGGAACTGTTGGAGGACGGAGACCTGAGGTGCAAATTGTCGGAAAAGGGGTTGCAGAGGGTGAAGCAATTTTCTTGGGAGAAATGCGCCAGAGAAACATTAAGGATTTATGAAAACATTCTGAAGGGCACAAGGTGACTGAACATCGGAGATGGATGTGTCAGGGTCGCCCTCCCCCTGATCATGCGGTAGTGAGTTCCTTCGGGATGGATTCAAGTTCATAGAGAGACAGGATGTCCAAGATGAAGGTAGCCCTTATTCATGACTGGCTCACGGGCATGAGGGGGGGAGAGAAGGTGCTCGAAACCTTTTGTGAACTCTTCCCCCAAGCACACCTCTACACGCTTTTGCATCATCCCGGCACGGTATCCTCCACCATCGAAAAACTCCCGATCCACACTTCCTTTATTCAAAACATTCCTTTCTCAAAAAAGGGTTACAGGCGGTATCTCCCACTGTTTCCTATGGCGATAGAACGTTTCGATCTGAAGGGATATGACCTCATCCTCAGTTGCAGCCATTGCGTGGCCAAAGGGATTATTCCTCCGCCGGACGCACTCCATATCTCTTATCTCCTGACCCCGATGCGGTATGCCTGGGACATGTACGGGGAGTATTTCGGAGCTAAAAGTAGTAAGATAATCTTCCTCTTCACTCATTACCTCAGGATGTGGGATGTGACGTCGAGCCAGCGAGTGGACCATTTTTTAGCCATCTCGAAGCATGTGCAGGGAAGGATCACGAAATTCTACAGGAGAGAGGCAGAAATCATCTACCCTCCCGTAGACATTCACCGTTTTAGGCCCGGGAACAAGAAAGGGGACTTTTTCCTCATCGTTTCCTCCCTTGTTCCTTACAAGGCGGTTGACTTAGCCGTAGAGGCATTCAATCGTCTGGGATATCCTTTAAGAATCATCGGGTCCGGTCCTGAAGAGAGAAGACTGAGGGCGATGGCCCGATCGAATGTAGTCTTCCTGGGATGGCAACCCGATGAGGTCGTTGCAGAGTCCTACTCCACGTGTCGGGCACTGATCTTTCCAGGAGAAGAGGATTTCGGGATCGTCCCTCTGGAGGCGATGGCCTCGGGGCGCCCTGTCGTTGCCTACGGGAGAGGAGGGGCGCTGGAAACAATTATTCCGTCTGATCAGCAAGGGGAATCAGGAGGTGAGGCTCCGACAGGTCTTTTTTTCTACGAGCGACATGCCGACTCCTTGATAGATGCTGTTGAATTGTTTATAAGGGTTGAGGAGGATTTCGACCCGCTAGCGATCAGGAATCATGTTCTTCCTTGGGACCGGGAGATTTTCAAAGAGAAGATCAAAGGATATATTTTGGGGAAACTAGAATCACAATGTTAAAGAAGCATGCCCAGTTCTTTAAATCTCTGTTTATTATGTCGGACCTAGTGGTGATCGGGCTGGCCTGGCTCCTCTCTCACGTGCTGCGCTTTCATCTTGCTCCTGTTACACCTCCCCTGCTGGGTGTTCCTCCTTTTTCCACGCACTTCCAATTCCTTTTGCCCCTTTGGGTGATATGGGGATTCGTTTCGAGCAGAAGTAATTTATACCGACCCAGAAGAATGGAGCATTTTCTCAAAGAGGTTTTGGATATTGCCAAGACCCTGACTTTTGCTTCTATCATTTTAGTTGCAGTCATCTACCTTTTAAGGAGGTTTGAATTCTCGCGACTGGCCTTTTTCTACTTTTGGGTTCTCGGCATGTTCGGACTCATTGTCTCCCGCTTCGTTGCCAGAAAAACGCTGAAGAGTCGCCGTAGAAGAGGATTTAATCAGCGGTTCGCTCTGATTGTAGGAGCCGGAGAGCTTGGACAGAAAGTATTGGAGAAGATCGAGCTCTTTCCAGAATTAGGAATCCGGGTCGTCGGGTTCTTGGCCTCTTCGGCAGAAGAACGTGGAAAGAAGATTAAAGATATCCCGGTTCTTGGGACATATGCGGATCTCGATAGGATTCTTGACCGACAACAGATTGACGTATCTTTTATCGCACTTCCGATCGATGAATATGCGCATTTGGGAACACTTTTCAAGAAGCTCCAGGACCATTCATCCGATATCAAGGTGGTCCCGGGGGCTTACGAGTTTATAAACTTGAGAGGCGGGGTCGATGAATTAGACGGACTTCCCTTTGTGAGTCTTCAGAGTTCACCTTTATACGGTTGGAATGAGGTTTCCAAAAGACTTTTCGACCTTGTCCTGGGGGGAATCTTGTCGATGATTCTGTCTCCCCTGCTGGTCCTCATTGGCTTGTTGGTGAAAATCAGCTCAAAGGGCCCCATCCTGTACAGGCAGGAGCGGGTGGGTATGGATGGCCACTCTTTTCGCATTATTAAATTTAGAACCATGGGAGTGGACGCAGAACAAGAGACAGGTCCTGTTTGGGCAGAGGCAGATGATCCGAGGAGAACCACGATTGGAAGCTTCCTGAGAAAAACCAGTCTCGATGAACTTCCCCAACTGTTCAATGTGCTGAAGGGAGAGATGAGTCTCGTCGGACCTCGTCCGGAAAGGCCGAATTTCGTCGAAGAGTTCCGGAGAAGAATCCCATTTTATATGCTTCGGCACAAAATCAAGGCGGGAATGACCGGATGGGCTCAGGTCAATGGATGGAGGGGAAACACGTCGCTGGAAAAGCGGATTGAACATGATCTCTTTTACATTCAGCACTGGTCGATTGGCTTTGATCTGAGAATTCTCTTCCTCACCCTGTGGAAGGGAATCTTCAGTAAATCGGCCTATTGAATCACTCTTCATGAAAACGGATGAAAAGCTTGATTTAGGAATATTAATTCTTATCTCCTTCCTCTTAAGTACTTATCTCTTCTTCCAAACCTATGTCATCGCCATGGACGGAGCGTTCCAACACATCCCGATGGCGAAAATGTTCGCTACAGGGTCATTCAGGGAGGCCATAAACTACAGCGGACAGCAGCCCCTCTATGCAATTCTTGTTTCATTAGTCTATCGTTGGGCAGGTGATTTTGAACTAGCGGCCCGATGGGTCTCATCTTTTTTCGGAATTATAATTGTTTTCCCTGTCTACTTTCTGGCAAGCCGAATATCCGACAGGAGAGTGGCTTTTCTTACTACCCTCTTCCTAGTCATCCACCCTTATGTCCGAAGGTATTCAGCAGATGCTCTGAAGGAGTCTACCTACCTCTTCTTCTTTGCGACGGCCGTGTGGTTTGCTCTGAGGGCCGTTCAACGCGAGCAAATACGTCTTTTCCTTTTTGTCCCGTTCTTCTCTGGACTCGCTTATCTTGCGCGACCTGATGGCATAGAACCTCTGTTAGCGGTTTTCTTTTACACCATTTTTGTCGAGAGATTCAGCGTTTCAGGAAAGAAACCTAGGGTTATTTTCCTGTTGTTTTTGTCCTCGGGACTCCTGCTGCTCCCCTATCTCCTTCATTTGAGAGAGGTCACAGGGGCGTGGACGTTGAGTAAGACAAAAGGCATGGCGGCATTCCTGGGTTTGGGGATGATGAAAGAGGGGATCCCATTCGTGGACAAGGTTCTTTTCGCCCTTAAAGATCTGAACTTAGAAATCATCGCAACAGTTCATCCCCTCTATACGTTTTTCCTGGTCATTGGTTTCGCTACGAAGATCCGTACCGGTTTCAAAAGGGGAGAAGGGTTGCTTGTCGTTCTTTGGGTCTTACATTATGTAGTTGTCTTCCTATTGATACTGAATCTGACCGATTGGAGTGCAAACTCGGCTGAGCGGGTCCTCTTCTTCAGTGGAAGGCATGCCTTGTCCCTGCTTCTCGTCTCAATTTGTTGGATCGGAGAAGGATTCTGGACAAGTTACCAATGGGTTCTCATGAAAGCAGAATCGTCCTCCTGGGGACGTCATTGGGACTCCCAGAGGCAGGCGGTGATTGGCTGGGGAGTCTTGTTGGCTATAACTCTGGCCATCATACTGCCCAAGACCCTAAAACCTCAAAGATATGAGCGACTTTCAGAAAAGCGGATCGGGTTTTGGATTGAGAGTCAATCCGGGAAGGGAAACACGGTCTTCACCACGATGCCCCGTGTTGCCTACTATGCAGATGGAGTCCTCGAGTATTTCGATTTTGACAAAGAGTCATTGGATCAAGTCCATGCCGCAATGGTGAACAAGAAAGCCTACTATCTGGTCATTCGAGAAGAGGAAGTCAAACATCTAAATAAAGTGGCTGAGCCTATACGAAAAAGTCTTGTTGAAGCCATGCGATATGAAAAGAAAGGTATGGAGAGGATTATTGTCTATAGAAGAACCCCGTAGACGACAATGAGACCCATCCGTATTTCCATCCTCGGCATCGATGGTTCGGGAAAAAGTACCACGACCCTGAGGGCCATTCAACGGCTCGGCGATCAGTTTCCTATCTGTAAAACAGGAAGAAGTCCTTTCTCTGTCCGGGAAGGTCGTATTTCTCCCTGCCTTCCCAAGACGGCCACTTTTTTTGAAAACCTGTTCACGAGGGTGGATGCGACCCAAAAAAGGGGGTGGATTGGTTTGACCCGAATCTTCTTTGTTTTCTTTCAGGGGTGGCTCGAGTCCTATATGGTCAAACGATACGGCCCTCACATCGTGATGGCCACACGATGCATGATTATTGATTCAGCGATCTACACCGACTTCTACTATCCACGCATGAGTCAGAGATTGCCCATGGGCCGCAAGTTGAAATTTGCCCAGCAATCCTGCCGACTTCCATTCAGGGACCTTTACTTTTTCCTCACCACTCCGGTTCCAATGGCGATGGAACGGATTTATAAAAGGATCTCCGACGACCATCCTGAAATTACCTATGGCAGGGACTACTGGCTCCATCTTCACAAGAATGAAGAGACGCTCCAGCGATTGGACGGAAGATTTAGAGAAGCGTTGCACCTTGCCCGAGCCATGAAACCCTTTAAGGTGGTTGAAATTGATACGGCGAAGCATACCGAGGAAGAAGTGACCCAATTCATTACAGGCTATTCGATGGCCTTCTGTGAAGGGAATTCCTTTGAAGAGTGGAAAAGAATCTGAAGCCCCCTATTCCTTGAAAGCGGTTATGCGTTCAAGGATCAACTCACCTTTTTTGAAGCGCTCGATGGACAGGGGTGAAATGTCGATGGTCGTCGCCTTTCCATCCACGATGAGTTCTGCAATCACTTTTCCCACTGCAGGGCTATGTTGAAATCCGTGACCACTGAATCCATTTGCTAGAATGAAACCTTCGACTTCAGGCACTCTTCCCAGGATGGCATGATGGTCAGGTGAGATCTCGTAAAGCCCTGCCCATCCTCTTTCAATCCGGGCATTCTCCAGCATTGGGACACGATAGATCGCGTGGTCAACAGCTTCTGCCATGGCGTCATAATCCACATGGAGGTTGAAGCTGGGCTCCTTGTCCAGAGGCCCTGAAAGAAGGTAACCGTCCACTTCCTGACGAAAATACCAGCCCCTGTGAAAATCGATGGTCAATGGGATCGCCTGGTCCGTGAGCCGAAAAGGTGCTGTGATGAAGATCTGCCTTCGAAGGGGTTTGACGGGAACGTCCACGCATGCCATCACTCCAATCTGCGCGGCGTGGGGACCCGCCGCATTCACGACAATGCGCGTTGAGATCTTTCCTTCTTTTGTGGTGACGGACCCGACCTTTCCTCCCTTCACTTCAATCCCAAGGGCCTCGACTCCTTCATGAATCTTTACCCCCGCCCTTCTCGCAGCAGCGGTAAATCCTGACAGAACCTCACTCGGACCCGCATATCCATCCCAGGGGCAGAAGGTTCCACCCGTGATGTCGTCCATCCTCAAGTAGGGCCACCTTCTCTCAATCTCATCAGAGTTCAAAAATTCAACAGGAATATCATACTTTCTCTGTAACATAACGTTTTCGTTAAAAATTTTCATTTCCATGGGTGATGTCGCCAGGAAGAGATAGCCGATGTGCCTGAATTCAGGATCGACGCCAAATTCGTCTTGAAACTGCTCAAAGGTTTTCAGGGATTCCAGAGAGAACAGGAGATTGATCTTGGTGGAGAAT
>Ga0315282_10007192_pt1 | contig 18371 bp, 18 predicted proteins | sample YL17G07_20_MG_FD_203693 | JGI IMG/M metagenome (GOLD analysis project Ga0315282, IMG submission 203693) | Sediment microbial communities from Yellowstone Lake, YNP, Wyoming, USA - YL17G07_20 | ecosystem: Environmental > Aquatic > Freshwater > Lake > Sediment | place: USA: Wyoming | collected...
GTGGAAGTTCAGCCGATGGCGGTTGGCGTCGTGGGGCCAAAGGCACTCGAACACGGCCGTCGGATGGAACTGGCGCACGTAGGCGATCACTTCCTGGCAGTAGGCCCAGATGCGGTCGCGCAGGAAGTCGGCCGTCTCGAGGTCGTCGTTGGGATCGTCGGTGTTGGCGAGGAACCGGTGCATCGGTCGGCCGTAACGCGCTTGGAAGTCGGCCTTGGTTTCGTCGTCGTAGTAGGGCATGCCGGAAGCGTTCGGGAAGTACCACCACTGCGTCTCACCGAACTGAAGCACGATGGCGAGGCCGGCGGCCGCGATCTCATCCGCGCATTCCTTGTACATCTGCTTCAAGTAGGCGCGCACGCGCGTGCCGAAGTGCATCTGCGTGGAGGGCACGGGCAGTTCGACCGGCGCCCCATCCCAATAGCGCGCGGCCATCTCGACGGGCGGTCGGTACACCTCCATCGAGAAGGCGAATGACGCCGGGATGCCCGCCGCCTGGAACTCGCCGGCCAGGTCACGAATCCAGCGCCGGACCGGCTCGAGCATCACCGGCGTGACCGCATCGATCAGCTCCCAATCGCCTTCGGCTCCGGGCGTGCCGAGGTTGTCGGTCAACGTCAGCGTCACGGAATTCGGCGGGCTGATGGCGACGCCAGGGAAGGTCCACGGTGGGGCTTTCGACTGAATCCGCAGCGTGGTGGACGTTCCGAAGTTATCATCGGCCCACACGCCCACGAACAGGCCGTTGATGGCCGCTCGGAAGTGGCTCACGATGTCCTGAAGCGTTTCACCGTAGCCGATGGCGTGGTTGACCTGCGTGCCCGAGATCGAGATCCACACGACGTCGCCAGGGGCGGGCGTCCCGGAGAACTCAACCGTGGCGTACGGGTACGACATCTGCACGCGCCGCCGCTTGTTGTTCCAGAAGACGCCCATGTAAACGTCGGCGTGGCCCCGGAAGCCGAGCCGCTCAAGCTGCCACAGGTGCCAGGCGGGCGGCTTGCGGTAGCCGTGGTCGGTGTCGAAGTCGATGGCGAGCGAGACGTTGTCATAGACCTGCGGGGGATCGGGCGCGTCCTGCGGCACCAGCGGCCAGAGGTAATCGAAGTAGAAGTAGCCGCTGCCGACGGTGATGCTTACCGTGTGTGTGCCGCCAGAGAGCCCCGAGCGCAGCGGGATGCAGGCGGTGGTGCCGCCGTACTCGTTGAGGTAGAGGCTGTGGCTGGTCGGCGTGTCGCCGTCCACCGAGACGCTGATCTGGCCAGACGCCGTGCTGAGGAAGGTGCCCAAGTAGAGGTCGTGTGCGGTGGGGTAGCTGTAGCGAACGCTCACCGTGCCGCTCGTGGTGCGCTTGGCATGACCGCCGCTCCACCACTGGGTGGGCCAGCCGACGCCGAAGCGGTAGTCCTCCCAGTAGCCTTGGTACTTGCACCGAGAGTCCGATTCCTCGATGCGCGGCGCGTCGGCGCCGACTTTGAGCGAACGGTCGCCGGTGACGGTGATGTTCGATAGCGTGACGCGCCACTCGATGTCGGCGGCCACCCCGGTCACGGGTGAGACCTTCTTGAGGCGCGTGCCGGCCGGCCAAGAGGCCGCCGTGGAGTTCTCGTAGCCGCGCTGGACGGTGATCTGGGTCGGGGAATCCACCGAGACCAGCAGCAGGCGCTCCTCGCTTGAGGGATCCCCGATGAAGTACCGGCCTCCGGTGAGCTTTGAGATGTCGTCCACCTGAAGCACCGAGTCGCCCGGCGCGGCGCCGGCGGTGAGGAAGCAGCCGTCTTCAAGCTCCTCCTCGATGCGCTCGAAGCGCGGCGCAAAGACCAGGAAGATCTTGCGGCAGTCGTTCATCGGGACCGTCTGGCCGTTCTTGTCGAGGAGCGGCTGGGTGAAGTCGAGCGTCACGCGGTACTTCTTGTCGGTATCGCCGCCGGTGAAGCGCACGGTCCTCTGGAGCCAGTTGCCGGCAAGCTGACCCTCCCCTTGATGCCCGCAGGTCGCCAGCACGCGGTCGAGGTTGCCCAGCTTGCCGTAGTTCGCGTCGGGCTTGAAGGAGATGCGCAGATAGCCGGATCGATTGAGGCCGATGCCACCCTGAGCGGTGATCACCGCGGTCTGGCTGGGACCATAGCGTCCTGCGGGACTCCCCGGATCGTTGATGATGGCGGCGAACTTCTCGGCGATGTGGTAGCCCTCGACGCGGAGGGTGACGTAGCTGCCGGCTGGATGGGCGAGCGTCACATTGGCTTGGAGGCGGTTCTGGGCCGCATCGACAGCGAGCACAGCGACCAGCTCCTCGTTGGCGCCGGTGCGCTCGATGTACACCCGGTCGCCGGCCCGGAAGCCCGCAACGGAGCCGACGTACATCCAAGTTATGCCGCCGCCCTGAACGTCCTGGGTGAGCTGCGTCACGACGATCGCGTCCGTATGGGCGACCGTGTAGCGGGTATCGCGGAACCACACGTGGTAGTAATCGACGCCCTGCGCCGGCGCTTGGGCGCTCAGCGCGAGCTCGAGGCTCGCGGGCGTCTCCGAGCCGGAGATCGCCGTGGCGTGGTCCAGGAGCTTGACCTCGTGGAGATCGCCCGCGCCGGTGACGAAGGTGATCGAATCCCAGGAGACGCTGGGGTACTTGGGCGCGTCGAAGCGCATGGCGCCGTCGAGCGCGTGGTCGTACTCGATGTCGAACTCGAGTTTCAGGCCGGCGAGGGCGGTGCGTGGCAGGGGCTTCAGGCGGAGGTGGTTGAAGTAGTCGTAGGCGTTGTAGAGGCACAGCACGGCGAAGTCTTCGGCCGCCTGGAAGATGCCAGAGACGGAGAGGCCGGTCTCGGAGGCGTCGTGGATGGTGGTCGTCGCCGCCCGGCCGGAGAAGCCCTGGATGGACAAGGTGTGACGGGGATCGAAAAGGAGGAGAGGTTCAGACGGCATGGCGATAAGCCTGGTGGAATTCCCGGATACACCCTACCTCGTCGAAGCGGGCCGGTTGCTTGTGTATACAGGTATCGCATATACTGGAATTGTGCTGGACGGTCTGCTTGGCTTCGACTGGGATGTCCACAACGTCGCCCACATCGCTCTCCACGAGGTGCTGCCTGAGGAAGTCGAGCAGACCGCGCGACACAGCCACGCAATCATTCCGGCGGCGTCGCGTGGAGGCGAGAAGCGGTGGAAGCTGTTCGGACGAACGGATGCGGGACGCCACTTGGTGGTAGTGTTCACCATCCGGCGTAAGAGGTTCCGCGCAGTGACGGCCTACACCATGAACAAGACGGAAAGGAGGATCTATGGTCCGGAAATCCAAGAGTGAGCAGCAAGCCGCAGAGGCGGCCTGGTATGCCACGCCGGAGGGGCGCCGGCAGACGCAGCGGGAATTTGAACGAGCCCTCAAGCGCGGCACCTTGCTGCGCTCCAAAGGCTCAACGATCCCCCTAACGGATCCGAAGGTGCTCGCCGAGCTGATGGCGAAGGCGAAAGAGAACGCCATCAAGGCGATATCGATTCGGGTGCCGATCGCCGATCTGGAACGGGCGCGAGAGATCGCTGAGAAGGAAGGCGTGGGATACCAAACGGTGCTGAAGCGCGCCATCCGAGTTGGCCTCTGCAAAGTTTCGTAGTGTTCATGTTCACGTCTGAACCACAACGGTGAGATCGGACCCGGGGTCGGGCGAGGCGACGGTGAGGATGTCGAAGGCCAGGTCGTCGCCCTCGTTCAGGACGGGAGTGGGCCAGATGGTCGGGCGGACGGTCGCACCCACAGCGTGGTCCTTCGTGAAGATCGCCGTGAACGTCTGGTTGTCGGGGTCAACCGCGAGGACCTGGACGTGCTCCTCGTCGGCTTGGCCCAGGTTGATGTGTACGAACTCGCCCACCTCGAGGCCGAGGCGGTTCGCGCCATAGGAGGCGGTCTGGACATTCTGTGGATTCGGGCCGGCAGTGACCGCCTGAGCGAGGACAATGCCGAAGTCGTTGTACGGCAAGCGGCGCGTTTCCGGCCGCCCGTAGCCCCGCGTCAGCAGGAAGTCGTACGTGGTCTTGAACGGCGTGGGGACTGACTGGGCGATGCCCATGTACTCAAGCGGTTCCCACGTCGCTCCGCCGTCGCGGCTGATCTTGACTAGGTAGGCCGACTGGCCGTCGGTCGTGCCCTGCTGGAGGTAGGCGTAAATGCAACGGATCGAGGCGGCATCCTGCACCTTCATCGGAATGGCGACGTTGTTTTGCACGGCGAGCGGACCGGGGATCTGGAACGTGTAAGCCCCGCCGTTGCAGGTCCGGTCGCCGGGCATAAACGGCTCGTTGTGGTGCGAGAGCGGGAAGACGGTGAAGGGGCCGTAGCCGAAGTGGTTGGCCACGCCCACGACCGCCGCCACAATACAGGCGCTCGGCAGCTCGGCCTCGACGCGCGCCGGAAGCCCGGGCGTGCGGAAGAAGCCCTTCTTGACGCTGAAGGTGAAGATCTTCCGGTCGAGCTTGTAGAAGCGGATGCCGGCCTGGTGGGCGCAGCGGAGCGTGCCGAAGGTCGCCTGACCGCTCGGCACACCGGGATACGCGCGCTGGAAGGTGAACTGGTTCGCGTTGATGGCGGTGATCTGGGCGCACTCGTAGGAGCGCCGGCCGGGATTGGCGGCATCTTGAGCCTCGTCGTTGAAGACGACGAAGTCGCCTACCTGGAACTGGCGGCTGGTGGCTGGGTTCACGGTGCAGGCCACGGTCAGCGGGTCGGTTGCGGCATCGATGGCGGCATCGATCGAGGCCCAGAGGTCGGCGGCCAGCTCATCCACGTAGTAGAGCGCCAGCGTGATCTCGTGCGCGCCGACGATGTTCAGGTCGCCCGAGGCGTCCGGCGCCACGCTCATGTCGTCGAGGACCCAGGTACCGTAATCGCCCAGCTTCGGTGTCCCGCTCAGCACACCCGGCACGCCGGTGTCGATCAGGATCTCCTCAGGCACCGGCTCTGGCACCACGTCGGCCGGCGTGGGGCCGATGACGAGGTCGTACATCGAGTCGGTCACCGTGCGGCCCTGGATGTCGATCGAGTAGTCCTTATTGAGACGCCAACTGGTGACGCGGAACTCGCCCGAGCCGCCGGGCATGTCGGGATGCGTCATCGAGCAGACCATGCCGGGCTCGGTGTTGAGCGCGAGCACGGTGGTCTTGAAGGCGATTTGGCGCGCGGCTTTCCATTCCGCCGGTGTGATCCCACCGAGCTCCTCACGCAGCCGCGTCGTGATGATGCGTGCAGCCTGGGATTTCGAGGCGGTGCCCGAGAGATTGACCGTGGACTTGAGGAACAGCGGCCCGGCGCCGCCGCCGATGAGCGCCGCATGGTCGATGTCGTAGAGCGAGATCGAGTTGGCGACGAAGTTGAAATCCTCGTCGGCGAAATTGGCCGTGAGGTGGTTGAAGCTGGGCTTGAGCGGCGCGAGCTGGAGCGAGCCGAAGAGGATGTTGCCCCCGGTGAACGCTTCGACCGCCGAGGAGTTCGCGCGCACGCCCAGCTTGAGTTTGCCGAAGGCGAAGGTGTAGTAGCCCAGCGAGTTCATGAGGACTTCCTGGAGCCAGTCGCGCAGAGGTTTCTCCTCCTGGAGCACGCCGCGGAACTTGAACTGCGTCTCGGTGCCCGTGCCCACGAGCTTGGTCACCTGTTGGTCGCAGATCTGGGCAGCGGCGATGGCGGCCTCCACGTCGAAGAACTGCTCGCAGGTGGCGGCATCGGCGAAGCGCAGGCCGCGCGCCCGCAGGAGCATGTTGATGGTGATCCAAATGGGGTTGGTGAGCACCTGCTGGGAGCGCACCCCCGGCGCCGTCCACACCCAGCCGCTGAGTCCCTGGGCGACGATGACCTCCATGGCATGCTCGGCGGGCCGAGAAAGCTGGATGCCTTTGGCATCAGCGCGGCGCAACATCACAAAGGCCGTGCCCGCGGCGCGCTCGACGGGGGTATCGGTGTCGAAGCCGAACGGCGTGAGATTCGGATCAGCGCCGAGGCTTTCGAGCAAGCCAAGCGATCCAGGGTAGCCGTGATGATACTGGCCGTCGAGCTTATGGCCCGTGCCATAAGCGCCGAGCGGGCCTTCGCCCACAATGCCCACGGCGGCGTGGAAATCACTCTCCTCACGCCCCAGAGCGATCTTGGCGTTGACGGGCATGGCCGCATCGGTGTAGATCTCCGGCACCACCTGGTCGTAGATCGAGTCGGCCACCAGTGAGACGCTCGTGATCATTGAGCGCCCGAAGCCCCAGACGCCAGTGGAGTTGTCCTTGATGCGCACGCCGATGGGTTTGGCCAGAATGCCGCCGAAGTAGTTGTCCATGCCGTGGCTGCGGCAGCCGCTGGCAGTGTCGAAGCCTTTGTCGCAGGTGGTGTCCGGGCCCGTGTAGGGGCAGCCAGCGCCGTCTTTGAACTGCTTCCAGCAGGTGCGGGAGATACGGCGCGTGGGGTAAGGCAGATTGAGCTCGTAGATGCCGTCGGCGGCGCGGACGTGGAACTCCGGGCCGGCATCGAACGACCAATCGATGATCTCGCCCTTCCAGAGGTCGAGCTTGATGCCGGTTCCCACATGGAACAAGGAGAACTCGAGCGCCGCCCGGTAGAGATCGACGTCGTTGGCCAGCGCGCGCATGACGCGGTCGGCATTGCCGAAGGTGAATTGGGCCTCGTCGGACTCATTGCCGATCGCCTGCGAGATCCCGTCGAACTCGACGAGGCGCGGCTGGTAGAGCTGACTGCCGATGGTGCAGCGCCGGTCGGAGACGTAGATCGCCGGGTAGCCGGGCTGCTTGGCGACGATCTTCACCAGGGGGATGATCTCCTGCACCTGAGAGAGCAGAGCGGTCTGGAGGGCAGTGGGCGGGAAGCGGGTGACGGTCTGGTTGAGCGCGTACTCCGGCGTGGAATTGGGAATCTCGACGAGGGTGACGCCCAGCGAGCAGGCCCAATCGGCCACCATCTCCCAGGAAAGTGGCTCGTTGGCGAAGCGGCAGGTGTAAGCGGTGGTGCCGACACCGTCATCGTTGGGCGCGTTGTAGGTGAATGCGCCGTAGGGACCGTAGTGCTGCTCCCAGAAGTCGCGCAGGGCGATGCGCTCGGCCTCCCGCAGCCAGGCCTTGCGAACGGTGAATCGCCGCGCCCCGGTCCCGAGCAGAAGGCGCTGCTCGATCTTCGCATTGCCGCTGCCGAACTGATGAATCACCACCTCCGGCCGGTGCGCGCGGCCGTGCGGGTAGTCGGGGACGATGGGGAATGTGCCGCTGGCGGCGATCTCTGGAACGGCGATGTTGCCGAGGTAGTCAGACATCAGCGCTCCTCGACCCGGATGGTGAAGGACCGTTCCTCGGTGCGACCGCCGGTCGTCGTGATCCGATTCGTCACCGTGTAGGACTGACCCGTCGTGCCGCCGGAGAGCCAGACGGTAGCCTTGGTGGTGGTCTTCGAATGGCTGAGCTTGGTGAGACCGGAGGGCACGGTCCAGTCGCTGGTGGCGATCTCATCACCCGCCAGCCAGCGGGACCAATCCACCGCGTAGTCGAGGAGGGCGTTGGGATCTTTGACGAAGGTCATGCCCAGATCCTTCGGCTCTCAGCGGGCACCAGAAGGCACCGGTTCTCTCGGGCGGGCACGAGCACGCGCGTCTCTGGCGGCACGAGATACGTTCGCGCCGCCGGTGCGTTCACGGCTGGGGGCGGCGCCGGAGGCCGGCTCCGCAGCCACGGCAACCGGAGCCCGAAGAGGATCACGCCGGGTCCACCTCGACGACTGGCGGCGCGTCTGCGCGGGTGCTGAGGACCGCCGTCCAGGCTGGGGTGGCATCATCTTCCTGGTAGACGGTGAGCGTGTCGCCGACGATGGCGGCCCGGTTGCGCAAGAGGCGCAGGGCGTCGCGCGCGGTGCGCCCGCCGTCGGCGCCGCCGGCCAGATTGCGCCCCAGGAGCTGATCGGCCACCTCCGCGGCGGTGGGCGCTGCCGGCCCCACCTCGAATGCGAACACGCAGGCCACCGTCTTGGCCGTGCTCACCGTGCCCCGCAGGTGGATGAGGTATTGACCGAACGCAAACCCGGTACTGTCGATGCTGCCGCCGAACAATCCGGTGGCGTTGTCTTGAATCGCCGGCGTGGGCAGGTCGCTCCAGACCCCGGCGGGCGTGCGCAACCGTGCCGTGGGGGCAGTGGGATTCTCGACCGCACCCTGATCATTGTGGAAGACGGCGGCATAGCACACCCCTGCCCCCGGTTGAAATCGTCCCAGATAAGTCATCGGAGCATCCCCCAAGGACCGGCCCGCAGTGAGCCGGTCCCATCGTCAATGGAGGTCAACTCCAGGCTGAACAGTGGTCGCCGCGTCGTTGTCGGCGTGGGCGCTCCTGACGCACGCTCGGCGTAATGGAAGTCCTCTCCACCGTCCATCTGGTCCCAGTAGAATTCCTTGCCGGTCGGCACATCCATGTACATCAGATCCACATTGGTGGCGGTGGTAGGCTCCACCAAGAGGTAGTAGTAAGTGTTCGCCGCCAGGCTCGCTTCGCCTGAAAACTTGATGCTGTGCCAGCGATTGTAGCCGTAATCCGTTGCCGCGGCCACAATCGACTGCGACAGTAACTCGGTCTGGCCGTCCGAGTCGTACAGCTTCACGTCGAAGTTGCCATTTGACTTCAGGCGCAGCAGCGCCCCCCGCATCTTCGCGGCGAACGGCAACCGGAACTTCATGCCGCGCTTGGGGTTCGCGGACCCGTTGTTGAAGCCCATGTAGCTGTACGCCTGGGTACCGGGGAATATGTCCGCCGAGTGCTCGCACTTGTCCCCGCCGGCGCCGTCGTCGTAAATCAGCGCCAACACCGGCGGAAAGGCATTCTTCGCCCAACTGGTCGTGTACAGCGCCGAGTAGCCAGTACCGCCGGTATCGTTGCCGGTGTTGATCGCACTGAGCCGGAAGATGTCTCCGGCGTTGAATGGGTTGTGCTCGAAGACCACCGCCAGCAGCTCGCCGCGGGTAACGCTGCGCAAGCTGCCCCCGTCGGTCCCATCACTGGTGACGAGGCCCGTCTCCTTGGCCGTGTTGTCGTCTGTGTCTGCGATGGCGAGGTTGCACCACTGGTCCACCACCCCATCGGGATAGCCGGTGGCGGTGTTCACGTCCTGAAAGCTTACGCGGATGGTCTGGTTCTGGGTGACCGCGCCGGTGCGGAAGCCGACCTTCTTGAGCGTGCCAGTGGCAGGCGCACGAAGGATAAAGGCGGCCTTCTCCCCACTGGCATCCACCACCAGCGTGGTGTTGTCGAAGTAGGCGGTCCCCAATCCGATGAGGCGCGGAATCCACAGGGAGCGGACAGAAATCAGACTCATCAAGCCACCTCGACTAGTTCGATTTCGGCCTCAGCGCGGCCCAGCCCCACCGATTGACTCCAGCCGCCCTCAAAGCGCACCGTGTAGCGGCCCGCGGTGGCCTGGCCGGTGGGGTCGTAGCTGAACTTGGGGTTCGTCTCCCAGGGATCATAGAAGTAGAAGGGTTCCTGGGGCCCCTTACGCGCCTCGTAGAACTCGCGGAGCGCCGCGAGCTGCGCGGGTGCGAGCCGCTTGGTTAAGCGCCAGCGCTTGCGGCTGTTCGCGGCCTGGAGCGAGCGCTGCGACTCGCCGCCCGCGTACTCGTTGTCAAGGACTGGGTACTCCTGGCTGCGCACGAAGGCACGCGAGAGGCTCCACGGCAGGACCGTGGAGGGCGCGGCATTCTGGACCGAGCCGGGCATGGCCTCAGGGCTTGAGTGCACCGTAGGCGATCTCGATAGCCCGGTTCAGTACCCGATCGGCCGCCTCCGGGTAGCGCTTCTTGAGCGCGCGGAAGACAATGCGGCCGATAGCGATACCCTTGTCCTCGCTGGCGTCAAACAGGGCCGGCACGCCCAGCTCCTGGGCTAAGGCAAGGATCTCATCGTCCGCGCGAGTAGGCGTCAAGCGAACCGCGGTTTGGACAAAGCCGTAAGTCACCGCCAAGTACGGCGCAGCGGCCTCGATGCCTCGCTGTAGTTGGGCGGCGAAGTCGCGCGAGAACAAGCGCGCGAACAGATTCGTGATAGCTTCCAGTAGTCTTTTCACAGTTCCTCCTATTGAGCCTTGCCAATGAGCCAGCCCCCCAACAGCGGCGCCGCAATGCGGGCCAGCCGCAGGTACCACCGCGAGGGCTTGGTGATCTGGGTGACGTTGGCCGAGGTTTCGCGCACGTTGGCGACAATGGCGGGCATTTCCCGCTCGAGGGTGCGCATGGCCTGGGCGGTCTCACCGGCGGTGACCTTGGCCGCCGCCACCAGCCCGAGGGCTTGCGGGGTCAGCAGTTCCACCGCCCGGTCGGTCCGGTTAAGCAGGCGGTTGAGGCACTCTAGTGACTCTGTGACCACCTGGCGGACATCGCCGAGCTCGCCGCGAATCTCCTCGAGCTGCACCAGGGCCTCGGCGCGCGTCAGGCCGACTTCGGTCTGGGTCATGTCGGCAATGCGGATGAGGTGTCGATCCACCATTGAAGTGGCCTCGCGGAGCTGCTCGAGGAGTGACACCCGGATGGCGATAAATTCCTCGCGCGCCAGTTGGCGGGTCTGCTCCGCCTCGGTGGCGAGGCGTGCATCCAGCACCCGCGGCGCTTCTTTGAGGCTCTCGCTCACACGCCACACCGAGATGGCCAGCACCAGCAGGAAGCCCGCCAGGGCCAGCCGCCAGATAATACTTGCCGCTCTCATAGCTCCTCCCCGAGCCGGGCCTTCCATCCCGCCAAGTCATCGGCGTACTCGGCGGGGTTGGCGCGCGCCAGTTGCTCGTAGTGCATCCGCAGGCGGCGCAGATAGCCTTCGAGCACCGTCTCGGCCTCCTGGGGCGTCAGCGCATTGAGCGCGCGAATGGTCTGCTGGCCCACAACCCCGTCCACCACGAGCGCGCCCCGCAAGGCCCCCAGGCTCTGCTGAAGGACCAGAGAGGCAGCGCGCGGTCCCATATTCACCGAGGCCAGGAAGTAGGCCTCCGCCAGGCGCTGGTTGTCGATCTCCCCGATGCGCTGGCGGTCCCAGAAATATTCTCGGTAGAGCGCCCGCGCCTGCTCGCGGGTGAGAGCGCGCACGTCCTCGACCGAGGCCGGGTGCCCGATGAGCCGCAAGAACCGCTGGGTGATACCGAAGTTCACGGCGCCGGCGGTGTTGTCGCGGGCAGCGAAGCCTCCTTCAAGTGCCAGCAGCCTCTCCATCGCATGCTCAAAATCAGCCATCGAAGTGCCCTTTCAACTCACCAGCGTCCCTGGACTCAGTTGCAGGCTGGTCAGCTCGCGCCGCCCGGCGTTGGCGCGGGTGGCCGTCATCGCTGCGGACTGCACCGTGCGCGGGTTGTCCAGCACCACGCGCACGGTCTCTTTCTCGAAGAACTCCTTGGCGCCCGGCACGGTGATGTTGATCACCATGGGAGCCGCCGCAGAGGCAAGGCCGCCACCGATGCGGTCCAAGGTAAAGCCCCCAGCACTCTGCTGGAACAGGCTGCCGCCCTGTTGAAGAAGTGATACCGGGCGCATAGTCGCAGGAAGGCCGGAGGAGCTTTGCCCGGTCGCCAGGGCGTACAGCTCGATGAGATCGCGGATCTGCGGGCTGCGGATGGCCGCCTCGAGGTTCCCGCCGAAGGCCTGCTTAGCGGTCTCGACGATCTGATTCAGGACGCCCTTGTCGCGGATGTCCACGCCGTAGGTGGCCCGGATCTTCTCGCGGGCCCTCTCGGTAGCGCCCTTGACGAACAACCGCACCAGGCCCGCCAGCGCGCCCGCGCCGGCCCCGATGGCCGCGCCCAGTGGCCCGCCGTATTTGAAGCCGATCATCGCGCCTCCTGCCGTGGTCATCCCGAGGCCGGAGAGACCGCCACGTTGGAGGCCGGCCAGGGCCAGCAGGCCGCCTCCCAGAGCCGCGGCGGGCGAGTGGCCGATGGCCGACAGCTTCTGGCCGAGCGTAGCCGCCTGCCAGGTGGTGGCCATGCCCGGACCGAGCTGCACGCTGCCGCCAATGCCGAACAGCGACTTCAGGCCGGGCAGGAATCCGGCCAGTCCAGCGCCCCAGGCGGCCCCGGGACGTGGGCTGGTACCTGAGGGCCAGACCGGCCCTGCTACGCCCCCTGTGCTGCCCTGTGCGCCAGGAAAACCAAAACCTGCCGCGCTCCCAAAGACGGGCACCGCGCCGATGCTCAGAAGCCCGCCCAGGCGCGCAAGCGCACCACCGCCCGCTCCTGCTCCCGCACCCGCCAACGTGACTCGCGCGCCGGTGAACAACTCGATCAGCAGCGCCGCCACGCGCGAGGTCACGATCTCCTTGATGGCCGTCAAGACGGCGGTCTTGAGCGCATTCGCGATGGCCGAGAAGATCGACTGGGATTTGGTGAGTAGCGCGTCGAAGACCCCTTCCGCCTGGCGTTTGAGCGAGTCGAAAATCTGCCGGTTGTGATCGCGGATCAGCTCCGCCTGCCGGATGGCGGCGTTCTCGCGCGCGGCCTGGACGGCCGCGTCGGTGGCCTCTTGCTGCTGCCAGCGGATATCCTCGCGCTGCTCGGTGAGTTCCGCGATGCGCGCTTGGATCTCATCGGCCCGGTAGCCCAGGCGCTGGAGGTTGGCCTCCTCCTCGATCACCATGCGCGAGGTCTCCAGATCGAACAGCCGCAGCTTGATCTCGTGGACCCGCTCCAGGTAGGCGACCTCGATCTCCATCTTGCGCCGCTCGAGCGAGATCTTCTGCTCAAGGGTCTGCGCGTCGGAGGCCTCGGCCTGGCGCAACTCGGCGTCACGCACCCAGCCGGCGCGCTCGGCCTCGAAGCCGTAGACCCGCTCGGTGTGCTCAAGCGCTCGGCGCGCGGCATCCTCCTCGTTGGCGAGCCGACGCTGGTAAAGCTCGGTCTCGAAGGCCAGCCGCTCTTCGTACTCCTCGCGGTAGCGCTTCCAGGTCTCCTCGATGGTCTCCTTCTGGAGCGCGCGCAGCTTCGCTTGAAGCTCGCGCTCCAGATTGTGCCGAGTCTCGGCGATGAGTGTGTAGCGGTGGATCACGCCGCGCTCATCGATGAAGGTGGTCAACCGCTGGGCCTCGCGCTGGACCTCGACGAGCGCCCGTGCCGGCCCCTTGAGGGCTTCCGCTTCGGCGGCCAGGGCGCTTTCGCGCGTTGAGCGCGCAGCTTCGGCCTGCCGCTTGCGGATCTCGGCCCGCAGTTTCAGCTCCTCTTCGGTCGGCCCGGTCTCGAGCTTGACGGCGGGCTTGGGCAGCTCGAAACCGCCGGGCGGCGTGGCCCAGGGCAGGTGCTTCTTGCCGGTCATGCCGGCGATGATTTCCTCCTTGGAGAAGCCCGCCTGTTCGATTTCCTGGAGTGAGCGGCCCTCCTGAAACATCTGCCGCACGCGGGCCTGCTTGATCTGCTCGTCGAGCAAGGCCGCACGCTCATCCCACTTGCGCTTCTCCTCGTAAAAGACGAAGCCCAGCGCGGCGATGCCCGCCCCCACCAGGCCGGCCCGCAGGCCCACTGAGGCCAGACTCAAGGCGCTCAAGGCGCCGGCCAGTTCCGCGATCTTCTGGGCCAGTTTGTACGTGGCCAGCACCGTGGCTACTTCGAGGGCCACACGTCCGAACTTCGCCAGCATGTCGGCATTCTGGGTGGCCCACTGAGCAGCATCCTTGAACAGCTTGATGAGGTCCTTGAACTCCTTCTGGAAGCGCAGGCCCACTTGCTCGCGCAGCTCGTGCAGTTGACGGCCGAGAGCCTTGAGCATCATCTCGGCCTCGCCGGAAGCGGCCGCATGCGCGCCCTGGATCTTGGCCCCCTCGCGCAGGATGGCGTTGTAGCGGACTTGCTTAACTTCGGCTTCGGTGAGCGCCCGATTGCGGCGCAGTTCCTCCAGGGTCAGTTCCTTCTCCAGGTTGACGAAGATGCCCATGGTGCGCAGCCCGCGCGACATTCCGCCCTCGATGGCCAGAAGCAGCTTTTCGAGCGCCTCGCCGGCGGAGATGTTTTCGATCGCGGCCGCATCCTTGGCCAGCTTCGCCAGCCCCTCGGCCTGGGCCAGGTCCATGTCGGCAGCGATGAAGCGGGCGATGGTGTGGAGTGCCTCCTCGCCGTGGTAGCCGATCTTGCGGATGGCTTCCACAGCCCGAAGGGCCGCGGCTTCGCTCACGCCGTGTGCGCGGGCCAGGGCCAGCGTCGAGACCTCCAGACGGGCCTCATGGGCCGCCAGCTTCGCCGCGTCAATGGTCCAGGACTTGGCCCAACTGAGCGCGGTCTTGATCGCATCGGCGAGCAGGTTGCCGGCGGTGGCGCCCTTGACCATGGCCGCGGTCATACCGTCAATGCCGCGCGAGGCGCCGCGCGCGGCACTGACGGCAGTGGTCTCGATCGAGGACAGGCCCGCATTGACGCTCTTTATCGACGCATTGGCCTTGTCCGTATCAACCGTGACCACCAGTTCGAGTTTGTTGTCAGCCATTTGCTTTCCGGTGCAGTTTGTGCCCTACTGACACCCCTGATGGACGACCATATTTCCGACGAACTTCTCGAACGCTATGCCGCCGGACATAAGCTGCCGGAGGCGGAACTGGCTGCCCTCGCCGAGCACCTGCCCGGCTGCCCCGCCTGCCAAGACCGGCTCCGGCACTGGGAGGAATACGTGGCCATCATGCGCCAGGCGCTCAAAGACATTGAAGAGAAGCCCTAGCTGCGGATCCGCTCCCGGTCCAACTGCTCCTGCTCGTCTTCGAGGATGAGCAGGGCGTAGAACTCGTCGGCGCGGATCTCATCCAGGCCGATGCGCACCCCCAACTTGAGCGCGGCCCTCAGATCCAGCGCCCGGCGCAAGAGTTGACCAGGTTCAGAAGCCTGCGCGGCCTCGAGCCGATCCAGCGGGCAGTGGTCGCAGCGGCCGCCGCCGTCGGGGGCATCGGGACAGAGCCGAGGATCACACAGCTCCTCCCGCCGCAGCGCCCAGTGAATCAAGAACCGCAGCGAGGGGCGCTCCGGCCACTCGCCCGGACTCAGTTTGGGTCCGCACCCCCCTCAAAGCCGGCCTCGAGCGCATCGATGGCGGCCTTCACCGCTACCGCCTGGTGGATGATCGGCGCCTCGCCCGCGTAGCCTTCAGTCGAGACCAGCAGCTTCTTGTAGAGCGCGCCCGCGGCGGCCAGGTTAATGGTCAACTCCTGGCGGTTGTAGGGCAGATCGAGCACCCGCGCGAAGCCCCGCCGGTACTCGAACACGTCCCTGGCCGAAGGCATCTTGAGCACATGCGTCACCGTGCCGCCCAGAACGCGGAGCGTCACGCGGAAGGCATCGCCGGCCTCGACCACGTCATCCACCTCGGCTTGGCTCAGTTGTTCGATGATACGGCTCGCTTCAAAGGGATCGACCTCGACCGGCGCCTCCTCGGGCAGGCGGATCTTGGCCAGCAGCTCGGCATCGGCATCTTCGGCATGGCCGATGATGGTCTCCGAGACCCCGCGGCCCAACTGCTTGATAATGATCTTGCGCCGGCGCTGGCGTTCGGTCCATTCCTCATCGGAGGGAAAGCGCACCCGGAGGACCTTCAGGCCTGCGGGGGTCCGCAGGTTCAGGGCGATGGGTTGCTGCGCATCAAACATGAGCTGCTCCTACTGGCCGATTTCATCCACGTTGCACTTGGCCACCGCCGAGAGGATGCCGTTGGTGGCCTCCCACATCGGCAGGCACTCGACCGCCACGGTGACGATGCCATCGGTCTCGCCCACCTCCGCGGTGGCGAACGAGACCTTCTGCCAGGTGAGCTCGAGCGCGTTGTTGGCGTCGTAGCTGAGCGAGATCACGGCCGTGCCGGTGGTCTGCTGGCGCAGTTTGGTGAGCTCGGTCGAGCCGTTCTCAAAGCGCGCCGTGAAGCGCAGCGTGCCCTGGCGGTTGCCGAACTCGAGGCGCCCGCGGATCGCGCCGCTGGTGGCCTCGCCCGGCGTCTGGAAGCCGGAGCCGGGATAGAAGCCCGCGTCCAGGCGGACGTTGTTCTTCCACGACGTTTCCAGCGAGACGATGTTCTTGTTGGTGACGTAGTTGACGCCATTGATGGTGAGGGCGAGCGAAGCCGAGGGCAGCAGCTTCTCAAGCGTCGCCGCGGGCATCGTGATGCCCGAAGGCTCGATGAACTTGCCGGAGCCGACCAGCTCGACAGTGAGCTTCGAGTTGGCGCGGCCCGGCCCGCTGCCGATCGAGATGGTCCAGCCCTCGACCACGCAGCCCACCGCCATACGGTCCAGCACCACGCCGGCGCCCGGGCGGATCTGCTCGACGAAGCTGAAGTAGGGCAGCTCGGCGGCATCGCCAGAGGCCGGAAGCAGCGGCGTGCAAGTGTAGATGAAGTTCGGGGTCGTGCCCGACTTCACCACCTTGCCCAAGCCGAAGGCCATGGCCCAGGCGGCGATCTCCGCGCTCAGGTACTTCTCGAGGGTGCCATTTACATCCCAGGACACCTGGAACGACTGGGTGGCAAACTCGTGGCCCTTGCCGAACTCCTCCGCGTCGTTCTCGGTGTTGAGCTTCGGGTTGGCGAGCGCGGCGTTGAGCTTGCCCAAGCGCCAGATGTCAGCGGCGTCGTTCGGCGTGGCAATGTCACTCTGCCGGGCTTTGCCGAACCCGATCAGGGTCTCACGAATGTTGGCGGACATCACTCATCTCCAATCTCGGTAAACGTCATCGAAACCTCGAAGTAGTCCAGTCCCTCGGCATCGGTGGCGCGCTGGATTGACGGCACGTCCATCGGGTAGCAGGAGGGGTGGACGGTGGCGTTGATCATCGGCACGCCGGCGGCAGCCGGGATGCCCTTGGTGATCAACCGGAACAACCGGTAGTAGGCCGTGGGCGGATCGCCGTCGAAGGTCTCGCGGGCGCGCAGGTACAGCGTGACTTGGTGCTTCCAGACGTCGCTGCCGCCGAAGGTACCCGGCGCCGTGCCCTGCCAGGCCACCAGGATCGAGGGTGCCGGCATCTGATGAATCGCGTTTGCGAGGCTGGCTCGCTTCGGGTACTGGTCGTGATAGGCGTAGATGCGCTCGGGATCACCGTTTACCTCCATGACCAGCTCCGGGATGTCGCGCAGCAGCGCCACCAGGTTGTCGATCAGCTCTGCCGGATTGATCATGACTGTCTGCCTCCGAGGAAGCGCTCCAGCACCAAGCGGGGCGCCATCTCGGCCAGCACGCGGCGCGTGGCCTCCACCACCGCCGCCCGGTTCTTAGGCGAGAAGACCACCCAAGGTTCGAGCTTCTGGTTGGCCCAAGCCTTGATGCGGTCCTTGCGGGTCGAGAGGCCCGCCTTCGCCTGCCTCTCGCTCACGGTGCGGACCTGGAAGTTGCGCAGCAGGTCGCCGGTGAAGGTGAGGTTCCGGCGATTGCCCTTACCTCTCTTGGTCTTCCAGATGGCGTAGCGCTTGGTGAGCGGCTTGGCGGGTGCATCGCTGGGCCCGAGCGCCGCCTGGACGCGGTTCTTCACCGCCGCCACCCCGACATTGCCGAGCTTGAACATCTCGCGCTGCTTGAAGTTCAGCCGGTCCAGCCGGATCTGCTTCTTCTCCCAGATGCGCACCGAAGCCATACTTCAGGCCTGCCGCAGGCGAAGAAGGATGCCGCCGGCGGCATCGGCTTCCAGATCCACCACCTTGTAGACAGAGTTGCTCACCGTCACCTCATCACCCCGCTCGGGCGGCTGATCGAACGCAGAAGCCCTCACGAACAGGACGGCGTAAGTGCCCGGTGCAGAGTCCTCGGGCCGCGCCGCCGCCTCAAGAATCCCCGTTAGCGGAAACGGCGTGTCACCTTGCGGACTGTAGGTGACCTCGCGGCCAAAGCTGGCCAGCACCTGCTGGTTCAGCCGGTCCATGAGCGCGGCCCAGTCAGCCATGAATGCCTCAGGCATTTTCGCCTTCCTCGGTCTTGGCCCGCAGCTTGCCGAGCGCGCTGGTCAGCGTCTTGGGCAGCGGCAAGCCCGCCCGGGCGGTGTTCTCGACGATCGAGATCAGCTCGTGGATGAGGTAGAAGCCCACCACGCCGGCGGTCAGCGGCACCTCCAGCTTCCAGGTGCGCTCCAGCACCCCGCAGGCGGCCACAAGTAGGAGCACCAGCGACTTCTTGGCCATGCCGCGCCAGGAGACATCACTGGAGAGCGAGCGCGTGACGTAGCCGGCCACGAGGCCGCTGGCAATGTCCAGAGCCATCAGCACCAACAAGGATTGCACGAGCGGATTGAGCTTGCCCCACAGGCCGGCCAGCACGCCGCCGGCCCATTTGACCGCGGTGAGCCAGTTGAACTCAGTATCCTTCACTTCCGCCTCCAGTGGAACAAAGAGCGGAAACGGGCGGCTGTGACGCCGTCCGTTTCCGTC
>Ga0315282_10007193_pt1 | contig 18369 bp, 10 predicted proteins | sample YL17G07_20_MG_FD_203693 | JGI IMG/M metagenome (GOLD analysis project Ga0315282, IMG submission 203693) | Sediment microbial communities from Yellowstone Lake, YNP, Wyoming, USA - YL17G07_20 | ecosystem: Environmental > Aquatic > Freshwater > Lake > Sediment | place: USA: Wyoming | collected...
AACTTAGGCATCTCATCGGGAAGATACTGCAAATCGGCGTCCATAGTAACTACTATATCTCCTTTGGCATATTCAAAACCAGCTAAAAAAGCAGCTGTTTGTCCGAAATTTTTAGTAAATTTTATAACAGTGATATTCTTATCTTCTTGAGATAAATTCATTAATATCTGAAAAATATTATCTCTACTTCCGTCATCTACAAAAATGATTTGATAGGTCCACCCTGCCTCTTTAAGAATAGTACTTAATCCACAATAAATCTCCCTTATGTTCTCTTTTTCCTCGTTCCATATCGGTATAACTACTGAAATATCAATTTTTTCATTCTTTAAAATCATTTTCTATGTTTATTAATTAAAATATCTTCTTTTTTCTGTATTTATTTATGACTTTTCTTATAACATCTATTACCCTGCGTACATCGGCATTGCTCATCTTTGGATAGAGAGGCAGAGAAATTATTCTATCAGATATATATTCGGATACCGGTAAACTTCCCCTTTTAAACCCAAATTTTTCTCGATAAAAGGGCTGAAGATGTAATGCTCTATAATGCATACCTATACCTATATTTTTTTGCTGTAGAATATTCATTATTTTATCACGATCTATAGTAAGATTTTCTATCTTGAACATAATTACGTACAGATGGTAAGAATGTTTTACATCCCCTTTTGCACTAGGAGTAATAGCCTCCGGGATATCCTTAAAAGCATTATTATAAATTTGGGCATATTTTCCCCGGATCTTAAGAAATTTGCCTATTTTCTTTAACTGGACTAAACCGATAGCTGCCTGAATATCATACATATGATAGTTGTAACCCGCCAGAACAGCCTCCCAGTGTCTGTAAATTTTGGCTTTCGATCTTTTCCATGCAGGTGAACTAATTCCATGCGAACTAAGCAAATCTATTTTTCTTGCTAAACGTTCATCATTGGTCGTCACCATGCCGCCTTCTCCTGTAGTAATATTTTTTGTGGCATAGAAACTAAAGCAGGTCAAATCCCCTATGTTGCCTATCATCTTGTTATGATATTCGCTGCCAAATGCATGGGCCGCATCTTCTATTACAAAGAGACCATATTTTTCCGCTATTTTAAGGATTTTATCCATTTGGCAAGGATGACCAGCAAAATGAACTGGGATTATCGCCTTAGTTTTATTGGTTATGGCTTTTTCTATTTTATCGGCATCGATATTGAAGGTGCCTTTTTCAATATCTACAAAAACTGGTTTTGCTCCCCGGTGGACAATTACATTGGCGGTAGAAGGAAATGTTATGGGAGTTGTAATAACCTCGTCCCCATTCCCTACTCCGATAGCTATTAATGAAAGCTCTAATGCCGATGTACACGAATTGGTTCCAATAGCATATTTACTGCCAACATATCTTTTAATTCTTCCTTCAAATTCTTCTGTTTTTGGTCCTTTAGTAACCCAACCAGAGCGAAGGGTCTGTATTACTGCTGTTTCTTCTTCTTTATCAAAAGACGGAAGAGAAAATGGCAGGAAATTAGCTCGCTTCTTATTTTCTTTATATAAAATTGGCTTCTCTAAAAGTTTTTCTTTATTCATTTTATTATTAACTCAAGGCTGTTTTTATTTCTTTTATTCCATCTTTTATGCAATAGTTTGTCTTAAAATTAATTTGTAAAGCACTCTTACTAAAGTCTATTCGATAACTTCTCTTGTCTTTGCTAGGCCGATTGATAATTGTGCATGGTATAAACTTAGTCACAATTTTAGCTAAGTGCATAATTTGATAGTTTTCTGTTGAATTACCGATATTGAATATTTCAGACTTGATATTTTTCTCTGAACTCTGAAGAGCTTTGATAAAAGCGCCTGCGACATCCAGACAATGAATAAAGGGCCTCCATTGCTCTCCGTCAAACAGTAAAATCTTTTTATTTCTCAGGGCATCCATAATAAACCGATTTAAAACTAAATCGAAACGCATGCACATAGACCAACCATATACTGTGCCTATTCTTAATATAGTAGGCACAAATTTGGCGTCTGACATTCTTAATATATAATTTTCCACCTTCAGTTTATTTTTCGCGTATAATGAGGAAGGCTTCAAAAGAGATGATTCTGTTGATAAGCTATCTTGCTTACCTTCGTAAACACTGCAACTTGAGGCAAAAATAAATCTTCTTATGCCGTAATCTTTGGCTGCATTTACCAAGATTTTACCAATTAAGTAATCTTTTAAAATATCTTCTCTGGTATCCTTAAAAACACTGCCCGAACTATATCTGGCACCTGCGAGGTGTAGAATATTTTCGGCACCACGAATAGACCGTTTAAGTGTATTAGTATCTAATATATCCCCTTTTATTAACTCGAAATTGCGATCGTTCAATAGCCCCTTAATCGAATCAACTCCAAACATAAGCTTATCTAACACTCTTACTTTATATCCATAAGCCAGTAATTTTCTAACAAGAACTGATCCGATGTATCCGGCGCCGCCAGTAACTAGGATTATCTTTCTTAACATGTTTTATTATTAGAAAACTTAATTATAATTGTAAAAGTTTTACAAATCACAAAAACAAGGAAGCAGACAGGGCCTCAAACAGTTCGCTACTCTTTGCCTTGCCCGATTTGCCTCATTTGATAACCAGATATCTTTGAGCCTATTTCTTCTAATGTTTCCATAGCAATCAAAACAGGTAGTAACATCTCCGTTGTTGGCAATAAGCATAGTTTTAATAGCATAAAGACACCTTACATCGTCTTGGGTTAAAAGACCGCGGAAATATTTCTTTACTAAGGCGAGATTTTGCTCAGAATTTACGACGAGGTTTGGATTATTCTTTTTAAATACAACCAGAGAATCGATAACTCGGTCTAAAACAGACAACCTATCCTGCGGAATCCAATATCTTGCCATATTTGACCTTTCTTTCATTACCAAGTTGTTAACAAGAAGGGGCTGAAACTGAACAGAATTTACATTTAACGATTTAAGAAACTCAGCTAGACCTAAAAGTTCTCCTAAGTTATCATCAAGGATTATGGATATAACATTAAAGTTTATATTTGGATGATTGCCTTTTAGTTGGGACAGTCTCCTTAGGCCTTTACTTGTCCTTTCAAAGCAACCCCTAGCTCCTCTAATGTCATCGTGAATCTCGGGCGTTAAAGCATCAAGTGAAATACTTAAAGAAAGGTTATTGGCGATTAAATAAGGCGATAACCTAACAATAAACTCATCGGTTAACAAAATACCATTGCTTAGAATTCCGACATGATATTGCTTTTCTTTTACAAAATTTAATATTTCAAAAATATCTTCCCTCACAAGAGGTTCTCCGCCCGATAGAACGAACTCACTTACACCCCATGATATTGCCTGGTTAATCAGATTTTTGACTTCTTGCGTTGTAAATTCATCTATAGGTCTATCTTTTCTGATTTCGCATACATTACATTTCAGATTACATCGGTGGGTTATATCCAAAATAATAATCTCTGGCTTATTAGTAACCGAATTAACCTTTCCGTTATTAATTTTGCTCTGCGCCATTCTATAAACCCTTATGTACTCTAGCACGTTGCCAATCAAATACATTATTTTATGTAATGTAAAATAAACGTGAACCTGCAGCTTTTGATAAAGGCTGAGATGGCGATATGAATTAATGACGCGCCTTCCTAGGAGATATGAGAAACGCGGTATCTTTATAAAATTAATAATTAATCCAAAAATAAACTGAACGGGGTTCTTTGTTTTTATCTCTTTTAGCAGAGGATGATCATTATGAATATGCTTAACCAAATAATTACCCCTACCATACATATAACTCTGTTTCAAAAACGATCTAAAATTAGGGTGGCAATTATGCAATATCTCTATATCTTGTCTATAGATAAAGTTCCCGCCTTTTTTAAAAAGGCGCCAGAAAAATTCTAAGTCCTCTCCTGCTGGTAAAGGAAATAACTCGTTGAATCTCTCGCCATTTAGGTACTCTTTCTTTAAAGAGACATTGCAAGTAGGAAAGAAAATAATTTCTGACTCACCATCTATATTTGTTTTTATAGCTCCGTCACTTAGAGACTGACTTACGAGTGCTTTAATCCGACAAGAATTAACCTTGGTTAATCCGCCGATTGCAATGGCGCTTTTTTCTAACCAGTGTGCTTCTGTCATTTTTCTTACCCAATCTTCTTTAAGAATACAATCGCTGTCGGTAAAACCGATGATTTCGCCCTTTGCTTCTTTTATGCCCAAGTTTCTAGCCGTTGCCGGTCCTTTATGCGATTGGCAAAAATACCTTAAATTCCCATGCTCTCTGGATAACTCCCCTAACATTTTATCTGTCCCATCGCTTGAACCATCATCTATGACTATGATTTCAAAATTTTCTTTAGGATAATCCTGAACCAACAGGGTTTCCAAACATCGCTTGAGCCTTTCTTTGCGATTATAATTAGGAATTATAATAGAAATATCCATCTAAGTTTTGATAATTAAACTGCCCCTAAAATAAGGATATTCTCCGGGAATAATTTTAGTCTGTTTGTTATTAAGACACTGCAATACCCTGCCCCGGTGGTAAATATCAGAGTTAATAATATTTAGACAATAATCTGAATTTGACTGCCGCGGAGAAAATAGAATCGAAGGTAAGTCAATTTTGTCTACGGTATTTTCAAATACTCCGATATATTCACTTTCCTCCCTAATACATTTTATACAATCCCAATCGTCACCGATATCTTTCTTAAATAAAGGAAACGGACCACGCTCTTTGTCGGTTATCCATTCCCGATATCTCTCTAAAAGCATGATATTTGTTTGTAAACGGTCAATTTCTATTTCTTTTTCAGCTTCCATTTTGATACAGAACTCAACAATATTATCTTCTTTAAAAGTAATCTCCCAGTATTGTTTTATTGGTAAATAAAGCCATTTGCCAAAAACCTTAATCGCTTGTTTGCTGTTTTCTACAATTTTCCATATCGCTGAAGAGCTCGAATCGTGCCAGCGACCATTAGAACGTAAAGAGGTATAAAAACCGAGTTTTTTTGTTAATTCCATCCCATACCAAAAAATGCGGCCTTTTCCCTTATCAAAAATAAATTTTAATTTACTATCTTGCATAGTATTCGCTGAATCTTCTATAAATGATTCTTTATTCAAGATAACCTCTAACGCAAAACAAGGATACTCCCCAGGCAGAAATTTTACCTTTTGTTCCGGCTCCACCCTATCTATTCTTAATATTCTTGCCTTATTATAAAAATCTGAATTAAATATTTTTGCAAAATTATTTAATTCCTTAGAGAATTTTAGAGATATGGTGGGGAATCTATTATTTTTACTCTTAAGTCCTATCACGCCGTCAGGAATACACTTTTGCAACATATCCATTTGGGATTCTAAAAAGAGTTCGGGGAATTTTTCTGTTCCGTATTCGCTAAACGAATATTCATAATCTTTACAACACATAAACCATGCATATTGTTCTTCGATATCCAGTTCTTCATCGACCTGCATATTAATCTTCCACTCCAGGGAAGATTCGTTATTCATTCCTATTTCCCAAACCTGAACTATGGGAAGATTGCGCCACTTGCCCCTGGCAATCAGCTTATTCTCTCTTTCCTTTTTAATCTCCCAATGCGCTGAATTAGAAGAATACCATCTCCCTTTCGTATAAATGGAGGTACCCATATGCGAAGATTTAGTTAAATTTATCCCATCCCACGCAAGAATACATTCATCGTTATTAAAGGTTAATCTCAGTCTTCCGTTAGATAAAATAAATTCATCCTGTATACTATTCAGATAATTATCTATATCTGGTATATCGAGAGACATCTTACCGGAAAAATAAATAAAACGGTTTGCCCTGGTTAATGTATAATTCTGTATGCCTAAGGTTTTATATTGCAATACCCTGCAATTACTCAGGTAATCAGTATTTGATATCTGTGCCTGCGTTCTGAAAGAATCTGATTGCTCAAAGAACAAAGAAGGAACTCTGCCATCAGAAATTTCCTTTCCTTCTACGCCAATGCATCTTCTAAAAATATTGCCCTCTAACAATGCTTGCCATTTTCTGTCTTTATCGCCTATGTCGGGGAAATCGCCTTTCTCTGAACTGGTGAGCCATCGCGTATACGCGTCGGTTAACATGATATTTACACAACCTTCCTGTATTTCAAGCGGATCATCAGACTCCATCTCGATGTCCCATTTAATTATGTATCCATCGGCTAACTCCAGCCTCCAAATCTGGGTCAGTGCCAGTTGATAAAATTTACCTGTGGCTATAAGCTTATTATCGTTCTCTTTTTTAATGTCCCAATCCGCCTGAAGAGAGTTGTACCACTTATTCCCTGCAAGAAAAACCGCATATGCTCCGGAATTAGGGGTAAGGAGTTTATTTCTCCAATTTAAAAACAACCTTCCATTATTAAATACAAGGTGCAATAATCCTTTTTCTAGGATGCCTACCCCTTCTTTAGCGCCGCTTGTCTGGGCATAAAGAGGAATGATATTATCTATCGCGTCGTCTTTAACGATTTTTCCATCCTTAAGAAACAACGCCCGCTTGCAAAGCCGGCTTAACATATTCATGTCGTGGGTTACGAAGATAATCGTTTTGCCCTGTTCTTTTAATTCAAATATCTTTTTGATGCACTTTCTTTGAAAATGCTCATCGCCTACCGCCAAAGTGTCATCAATAAGCAGTATATCCGGGTCTATATGAATAGCGATAGCAAAAGCAAGACGGACAAACATGCCCTGCGAATAGCACTTTACCGGGGCATTGATAAATTTTCCTATATCTGCAAAACTTACGATCTCTTCATATTTATCCTCAATTTGATTCTGGCTTAATCCGAACAGACCGGCACTTAAATAGATATTCTCCCGGCCTGTGATTTCCGGTTGGAATCCTGCGCCTAATTCCAGAAGCCCGGAAATCCTGCCAGAAGCATTGATTTCGCCTCTATCAGGCTTTAGCATTCCCATTATTAATTTTAAAATTGTGGATTTGCCTGCCCCGTTTTCTCCGATTATCCCCAAGGTCTCACCTTTCTCTACCTCAAAATTTACGCCTCTTAAAGCCCAAAAATCCTCCCAGGATACCTTGCCATCAATGACAAATTTTATCTTATACATCTCCCAAACATCTTTAAACTGGATTACAGGCATATTTTAAATCCGCTTTAAAAGTTTAGGCTCCAAGCACCCAAAGACCCACCAGCCAAAAACCAGGCTGATAAACGCCCAGGCAAATACGGCTATCAGCAACGAAAGACCAGGCATCGCGCCCTTGAAGATAATCTCTCGAAAACAAACAATATAAGGCGTCATCGGATTAAAATTACAGACCCAGCGGAATGCGGCCGGAACCATATCTACAGAATAAAATACGGGCGTAACCCAAAACCATAGCATTAATAAAACCCCCAATAATTGCCCGATATCGCGAAAAAATACATTCAAAACAGATAAAGTTAAAGCCATTCCGCATACAAAGAGAAGATTTAGCATGAGAACGATAATCAGCAACGGCGATAATAAAATTATTTTTGGGTTAAAGAATAAGAATAACGGATAAATAATAAGCCAGCCGATAAGAAAATTTAAGAAATTAGTTAGCACCGAACTCAAAGGAATGACTTCCCGCGGAAGATTAAACTGATGCAGTATATTCTGTTGATTCAATATAGAAAATACCGCCTCAGATAAGGCGCCGGAAAAAAACATCCAAGGAAAAATTCCGGAAAGGACAAAAAGCGGGAAATCTTTTATTTCTACTTTAAAAATGCTGGAGAAAACAACGGTTATTACCACCATCATCAAAAAGGGATTTATTATCGCCCAAAAAATGCCTAAGGCAGGAGCGGCGTACTTTGCCTTGAGTTGCTTAACGGCCATATTCCATAAAGTATGCCGATAGAAATATATCTTTTTTATCCTTCCCTTAAGCATTTTCAAGAAGAAATTCTAGTATTTCTCTACCATTCAAAATCACATCCTCCATTGATATATAATACCAGAGCCGTCACAGCTATTGAGAATGATATTATTTTGTATAAGTATTTTAAAAGTTTTTCTCTTGCCTGTTTATGAGGTCTCTGAAAAAAACCACAAAATCTCCATCGGAGACCTCTGATTCTAGTGATTTTAAAAAGATGCTAGTGATTTTAGCGACGAGGATTTTCCGCCAGAATAATTGGCGAATCCACCACGCTTTGCGGCGGAAATCACTGTAATCAGCTTTTTAATCTCTATAATCATAAAGAAAGACTTTTTCGGAGCTCTTTTTATAATTTTTGTTATAAATCTGGTTATGGTTTATCTTTAATATTTACTGGCTTTTTCTATCCGCTCAATTGCATTGCGATAGAAAGTCATATCTCCTATTGTATTGCCAATTTGGACTTCCAGAATGACTTTTTCTCCATCTTCTTTTTTTATTCTGCCTTTAATCTGACGGCCATTTTTCAGATACACTGTGTCAACAGGTAAAAACACCGTATCAAAAGATGGTTTCAATTTTTTCTTTAACCTAGCAATATCCCTGTTTATAAAATTCGCCTGTATGGATATTGACTTGGCTTTAGCTAATGCAACCAATGCCTCCTTAGAGTTGCCCAATTTCTCGTATATTTTAGCTAAGGTAAGGTAAGCCTGCCGATAATTAGGCTGGAGGATTAAAATCTTTTCTACGATCTCTTTTGCCTGATTATACTCGCCTATTCCGGTGAGGGCGTAAGCCAAGTTGTTAAGTGCCACGGGATCGTCTGGGTTAAGCGAAATTCTGCGACGGTCATAACTTATCTCGTTTTGATACGCCTCTAATGCTTCCTGAATCTTGCCTTGCTGACTATAGATATCTCCTAAATCATTATACAGATTTGGATAGTCCTTCTGGTTTTCAGTTATCTTTTTATGCTCTGATATAGCCTCCTCAAACATCCCTTTGTCCCGAAAGGTACTTGCCAGGCTATAGCGGATATTGAGGTTATTGGGGTCCAATTTTAAGGCTTCTTGTAAATGCATAATTGCCTCTTCATAACGCTCCATTTGCACCAAAGCTAACCCCAACTCATTATGAAGGTTGGGGTTATTATAATTTAAAGTCAGTGCTGTTTTATATTCACTAACCGCCTTTTCGTAAATACCCTTTTCAAAATAAATGTCGCCTAAAAGCTTATAAGCAGGCCAGAATTGAGAATCTATCTGTATTACTTTATCCAAAAGTCTCTCTGTCTCCTCATATTTTTTTTCGGCAAAGTAAAAATAAGCTAGTGTATAATTGGCAAAAGCAGAATCAGGTTTAATCTCCAAGACCTTATCTAATAAAGCATCGGCTTTAAATCTATCTCCAGCTAAAAATGAATCTATACCCTTATTCAAACAATCTGCCATATATTCAGAAGAAATTTCTTCTTGCAATTCCTTAATCTCTTGATTAGCGGGATTTAAGATTTCTGCTTGTTTAAGCTGATCAAGGGCTTCTTCATACATTTGTCGAGTCCAATAGATGTGGCTTAAGGCACGGTAAGCATAGATATAATTAGGATTCAGTTGAATTGTTTTTTTATACTCTTCTATTGCCTCATCTTGCATCTTTTTTTCCATATAAGCATCAGCCATACTGCAGTGGACAATAGCTATACGGGGATTAATCTTTAAGGATTTTTTAAAAGAAACTATCGCCGCATCATACAAACCACGGTCATAATAGCCACGACCCTGATTATAGAAAAAAACCGGCAATTTAGTGCGCACTAAATATATAAGAATTATTAAGAGGACTAAGACAAATAAAAATTCAAATATCTTTTTCATAATTATTCTACAAGAAAATCGCCTTCGGCGATAACCTTTCCCGCCAAGCGATTTAGATTGAAGGCGGGATCCCGCCTCGTTATTTAAATAAAGGGCGGGAAAGGTGCGATTTTTCAGTGGTATAGGAAAGTATTTTATACTTTCCTATACCATAAAAAATTTGTTAATTTTTTTCCTTGCAAGATTACATCCTCCATCGACATATAGCGCCAACTACCATAGCGACCACAAGATAGGATGTAGTTCTGGTTAAGAAACTTTAAAATATTTTCTCTTGCTGAGCGATAATTATTATCATAAATAGGATAACCGTATTTTATATCATTTATATCCTCAACACAGATACGATCGGATTGACTAATTATATCCATCTTCCTTAAATCTTTCTTGATGTGTAAAACGACTTTATTTTTATCTATAGGTTTATTCGGTGAATAGGCGACTTCAACATATAAAGAACTTTTATCTCTAGGTGTAAGATAGGGAGAAAAATTATGGGGAAAACCTACCCGGAAGAAAGAGATTTCCTTCTGCGGAAAATATATCCAATGCCGTCCGGAAGAATCTTTTTTCTCTATTCCTAAATTAAGATTAAAAATAGAATTCCATCTTAGTTTTTTAAATAAGGGCTGTATTTGCTTAGGGGTGCCTTTTATGAGATATGGTAATTCTGGCAAGGGAAGAGTAGAAATTAGAAAATCAAACCTCTCCTTGGCTCCAGAAGCCAGCTTTATTTCTTTCTTTTTAAGATTAATTTCTGTAACTAAGCACTTAGTGTAGATATTTTTAATCTGATTAGCCAAAGCCCAAGAGAGGCTGGCTATGCCGCCTCTCTTGGGATACCAAAATCTGGCATTATATCCAAAGCGCCTTCTACTTTCCTGAATAGTGCCTTCGATTATTTGGCTTAAGGAGGGAATGGGTATAAAGCCATCAAGCCACTGGCAGGTCAATTTACGTGGAGAAAGTGTCCAGAATTTAGTGTTGTAAGGAACCATAAAATGTTTGGCTATTCCTTTGCCGAAAGTATAATTTATCCAATTTAGAAAATTCTGATTTTTTTTATAGGAATGACCGTTTTGGGTAACTTCAAGAAATCCCAAAAGACACTCTTTAACAACTGAAGAAGGTAATCCATAAAGGTTGGCCTGAAACGGATAGGAGGTGTATCTACCGAATGAGTAAATTAGGGCATTTCTTTGATGTTCAACTAAGTTATTACCTAATAAACCCTTGATAAAATTAAAAGCATAATGGTGTCTAAAATGCAAAAGATGCCCATCGTAATCAAAGGTAAAGCCATCGATATGTTTGGAACGGCACAGGCCTCCAACCTCAGATTCTTTTTCAAAAACTAAGCAATCTATGCCTTTTCTCTGAAGATGCCAGGCTGTGCTTAAGCCGGCCAGGCCTGCACCTAAAATAATAGTTCTCTTTTTAGCCATTAACCACAACTGAGCTTATTTTCTTACCCAAAAATAAGCTCACCAATACTACAACAGTAATAATTATTAAACCCAGGGAATTAGATGCCTGACTTACTATTACTCCGCAAAGAGAAAAAAATAAACCCAAACCAAACATAGCAAACAGGGTTTTTTTCTTAGAATAACCTAAGGCCAAGAATCTCCAAGCCAGATGATCGTTGCTCTTTTTAAAGGGTAATTTCTTTTTGCCGATGCGCACAAAAATAAGAAATACAGTATCAAATATAGGAAGTCCTAATATAAGTAAAGGACTGATAAGGGCGACCTTTCTTTCTAAAGGCGCATAGCTTATTATAAGGGCAATACCGGCTAAAACAAAACCCAAAAAATGGCTTCCTGTATTTCCCATGTAGACCTTTGCAGGAGGAAAATTATAAATTAAAAAACTAAAACTAGCTGTTGCTAATGCCAAAGATAGAATTGTCGTTATAATATCACCGTTTAAAAGAGAAATTACAAAGAACGCAGAACTTACGATTATCGCTGCGCCAGAAGCTAAACCATCTATTATATCTAAGTGATTAAATGCATTTGTAATAGCCAAGACCCAAATAAAGGTAACAATTAGATTGGCTAAATTTCCAATATTGACAATCTGGGTTCTTATGCCAAATAAAATCAATAAACTTGTGGCAATAATTTGAACAAAGAATTTGGCTGTTATCGATAATTCTCGAAAATCATCAATCACCCCAAAGATAAGCATTACTAACGAACCGATAATGATACCTTTTACCTGTTGTGTTAAGCCTTTATAAAGGAAAAAACCTAATATGCAAATAAAAGATAAACCCATACTGATACCACCGATAAGCGGTGTTCCCTGAAATATTAAAAACTTATATTTCAAGGATAGTTTTCTAAGTAGAAATATAGAAACCAGACCCACTATGAAACCAGTGAAAATAAGAAAAAGATAATTAACCAGCATAACTTACCCCCTTTCTTCTTTAACTAGATTCTCATATAAATCTTGGTTAGCATTTACCATATTTTCTAAATGATAACTTCCATCCAGAAAATCTCTGGCATTCTGACCAAGCTCTTTCCGAAGATTTCCATCCTTTAATAACGTAATCAACCTATCAGACATCTTTTTTACATCGCGCACAGGAATCAGAAACCCGGTCTTACCTTCAATAATTGCCTCTTCAATTCCTCCTGTATGAGTAGCAACCACAGGTTTGGCAGAAGCCATTGCTTCTAATACAGATATTGGCAGTCCTTCCCATAGAGAAGTCAACACAAAAATATCTATCGCCGACAGGATTCTCGGAATATCCCTGCGCCAACCAGTTAAAATTAAATTTTTTTGCAAATTATATCTACGGACCAATTTCTCAACGCGGTAACGCAAAACTCCATCACCGATTAAGATAAACTTCATTTGAGGTAAGATCTGATTAATTTGGAAGGCTAATCTAACAAAATCTTGGGGAGATTTTTGAGGTTTTAGACAGGAAATCATACCCACAACTAAATCTGAATCTTTTATCCCCAGCTCTTCTTTTATACTTCGATCTTTTAAGAGAAATTCATCTTTGTTTATACCATAACGGATAATAGTATAATTACTTTCTTTACCAATACCATTCTCAAGGCCTTTTCCTTTATCGTATGAGGAAACGACAATTAATCTTTTGGTAAACTGTGCGGTTAACCTTTCCAGGCAGATAAAAATATTTCGCATAAAAAATAGCTGGAAATCATTAAAACTCCAGCCATGGACAGTGTGTATTATAAATTTTTTTCCTGCGAGTTTTGCCGCGATGCGGCCCAAAATCCCAGCCTTTGAGCTATGGGTATGAACAATTTCAATCTTATTTTTCTTTATGAACCAGAAAATCTCAATAAGAGCGATTATATCTTTGATAGGACTAATTTGACCTTCTAAATACTTTGATCTATATAGTGTTAAGTCGCTAATCAAAGAGACGTTTTGAATTAACAATCCCTGATGGGCGGTAAACAAGAAAATTCTATATTTTGATTTATCTAAATGCGAGATTAAGCTTAATAGCTGTTTTTGCGCGCCGCCTAATTCTAACTTGGTAATCACATAGAGAAGATTAACTTTCTGCATTGCATATATTATATCTTCAATTTCTAAGAATTCAAGTCAAAAGAGACCGGATTTTATCCTAAAAAATTTTTATAGACAAAGGGTTGAAAACATGTAAAATATCATAGTTAAAAGAGGAAGGAATATGCCTGAAGGTTTAAAGACGAAAAAACCAAAATATTATCTTACTGAGAACGGTGAGTTTATTGTAGAGAACTATAACTCTTCTAAACCCTTTGCTAGTTTTTTTCCTGGAATTGCTGGAAAATACGGAATACCCATGTGGGTGTTTTATGTCAACCGCTGCCAGGCCATCTCTAGCTTTGGCACAAGAGACAAGGACCAGTCCATATTAGAATTCTTTCCTGCAAATAAAGCCTGGCAGTTAACCCCCTCGCGGGGATTCCGTACTTTTATAAAAATATTTTCCGCTAAAAAAACTATTCTTTACGAACCTTTCCACAATGGCTTTATAAACTCCGGTTTTAATCTTAATAACCGCATGCAAATTAGTTCATACGGATTGATATTAGAGGAAAAAAATCTCTCATTGGGTATTAGCGTAAAAGTAGAATATTTTAACATTCCAAATGATTCTTATGCTGCCTTAGCCAGAATAGTAACCATAAAAAATTTAAGCCGTATTCCTAAATCGCTGCAGGTGTTGGATGGATTACCGCAGATTGTGCCTTTTGGCACAAGCAACCTATTTTTAAAAAAATTAGGCCGCACCATTGAAGCATGGATGAAGGTAGAAAACCTCCAGAATAAAGTGCCTTTTTATAAACTGGATGTCGACCCTACGGATAGGCCCGAAGTTATACATATAAAAGAAGGCAATTTTTACTTAGGTTTTCATTATGATAAAGGTAAACTTCAGATTCTAAAACCTATAGTAGACCCTCAATACATATTCGGGCCAGTTACTGATTTTTCCTTACCGAGTAATTTTTTATCTACCAAAGATTTTAGAAATCCCAAAAAAGAAATAGTTATCAGCAAGACACCTTCGGGCTTCCTGCTTCTTGATATTAAATTGTCATCGCAAGGAGAAAAGACATTTTATTCTCTGATTGGCTATATGAGGAGTTTGGAAGCACTAAATAAATCTATTCCCAAGATAACCGCTCCCCATTACCTTGAACGCAAAAAGGAAGAAAATAAAAAAATCATCGAAGAATTGCAGAAAGATATCTTTACCAGTTCAAATTCCCGACAATTTGACCTCTATGCCAAGCAGACATACCTAGATAATATTATACGCGGCGGATACCCGATTGTCTTTGAATCTGAATTCGGTAAATCGGTATTTTATTTATATTCCAGAAAACACGGCGATTTAGAGCGTGATTATAATAAATTCCGGATTCAGCCCACATATTTTTCTCAAGGGAATGGCAATTACCGCGATATGAACCAAAACCGAAGGTGCGATGTCTGGTTTAACCCAGAGATAAATGATGAAAACCTAATTAGTTTTTTTAATCTAATTCAGGCAGACGGCTTTAATCCTTTGGTGATTAAGGGCCTAAGCTTTATGCTTAAGGATGAAACCGGATTAAGAAATATACTGAAGGGTTTGGTTGGAGAAAAACAAATCCCGCAAATCTTATCATTTCTAGACAAGCCGTATACACCCGGCCAGTTGATACTCTTCATCAAAGAAAATAAAATTAAATTAAAAATAACATACGATGAATTCCTGGGTATTGTTATTTCCTGCTCCTTAAAAATCCAGGAAGCTGAACACGGTGATGGCTTCTGGATAGACCATTGGACTTATAATCTAGATTTGCTGGAAAGCTATTTAGGTATTTATCCAGAAAAATTAAAAGAAATGGTCTTTGAGAAAAGGAGTTTTACTTTTTATGACAACACTGAAACTGTTAAGCCCAGAGCTGAAAAATACCTGATTAAAGATGGCCGAGTAAGGCAACTCCATTCAGTTGTGCCAGACAGCGCAAAAAGAGAAATGCTCAGAAAAAGAATAGAGCAGCCACACCTGGTAAGAAAACAATATGGGGCGGGAGAAATCTATCAAACCACTTTAATTAATAACTTATTGTGTCTTTTAGTCAATAAACTCGCCTCCCTTGATCCCTTTGGTGTAGGTATTGAGATGGAGGCAGATAAACCTAACTGGTTTGATGCCTTAAATGGCTTACCTGCCCTATTTGGCTCTTCTTCTTGTGAGACTTTTGAGTTAAAAAGATTGGTGCTTTTTATAAAAGATGCTGTGGAGAAAGCTAAAATAGAAAAAATTCCCGTTACAGAAGAAATCTATAACTTCTTAATTGAGCTGGATAAGCTCATTAAAGAATATTTCAGGGACAGTCCCCATTCTTGGGGAGGAGTCCCTGATTATCAATACTGGGATAAAAGTTACTCTCTAAAGGAAGATTACCGCCATAAGACTAGATTCGGTTTTAGTGGAAATGAATCGGAAATAAAGACAGGCGATTTGAAAAATATATTAGACAATGCTTTAGAAAAGATAAATTTAGGCCTGCATAAGGCACTGGATAAAAAAAAGAATATTTATTATGCCTATTTTATCAATGAAGTAGCAGAATATGAGGTTATCAAGGAGCACTTTGTAAAACCTACCAAATTTATCCAGAAAAAAGTCTCTTTCTTTTTAGAAGGACAGATGCATGCCTTAAGAATGTCGGAAAGCATAAAAGAAGCAGAAACTTTATATAAAGCTACAAAATTAAGTCAGCTTTATGATAAAAAACTCAAAATGTATAAAGTTACTGCTCCTCTTAACAGTATGCCAGAGGAAATTGGCAGGTGCCGCGTATTTAGCCCGGGTTGGCTGGAGAATGAATCCATCTGGCTACATATGGAATATAAATATCTGCTAGAACTCCTAAAAAAAGGCCTTTACGCAGAATTTTATCAGGATTTTAAAAATGCGCTTATTCCTTTTCAAAAACCCCAAAGGTATGGACGCAGTATTTTAGAAAACTCATCATTCTTAGTAAGCAGCGCTTTCCCAGATAAAAACTTGCACGGAAATGGCTTTGTAGCCCGGCTTTCTGGCTCAACTGCAGAATTCTTACAAATATGGCTAATCATGAATTTGGGGAAAGAGCCATTTTTCTTAAATGGAAAAAAAGAGCTAAACCTGCGCCTTGAGCCAATACTTCCTGGATGGCTATTTGACCGGAAAGGTAAATATAGCTTTAATTTCTTAAGCGAAATCTTAGTAACCTATCATAATCCCAAAAGAAAGGATACATTTGGCAGGAAGGCAGTAAAGCCAAAAAAGATAATCCTTAACGATAAGGATGGAAATTTAGTGGAACTGCCTTCAAATACAATCCCTTCGCCTTATGCCCAACAAATAAGGTCTCGCCAAGTTAAACAAATAGACGTATATTTTTAATGAGCACATAAGTTACGGAGAGAAGCGACGTAACTTATGCGTGCGAATTTAACCCCGCACCAATTTTTGTAGTTAGGCTAGATCTATAGATTTGGGTTTATCAGCGAGACAAACCGTTTAATTTTAATTCAAGCGTATTTTCAAAAATTAGTGCGGGGTAAGTTCGTGCATACAATTTACGTTCACTTCCTGCCTGCCGGCAGGCAGGCGTTCCGTAAATTGTGCACTCAGTTAAAATCTGCGGCGGTAATATAAACGTAAGATATGCTGAGTATCGATTGTGCGGAGGCTTCCCCCATAGGGGTCCCAACCTATATCTAACACTCCGCCCATATATGGATTTCGGCTTGCCTCACCGTATTGAAAAGTAATATCTTCATCTGCAGATTTACGGAATACTAACTCGGTAAATAGATTATAGTGCCCGAATGCTTCAGTTATGCCCTGCTGTAATTTATCCAAATCCTGCCAGCGGGAATAGGTATATTTAAAAAATAGTCCCCATTTCGGAGTCGGTGAATAAGAAACTTCCAAACCCACATGGTTCATATTATCGTCCACCTGGCCTGCTTTTTTATAAGGGTTGCAGGTATAATCCAGATAGATATCTAAATCTTCCATAGGATTGAATCTTAAGCCTGTCTTAAATATATTATAAAATAGATAATACGGCGTTGGAAAGAACCCTTGATTATAAAGAGAGGCAAGGATATCGCGATATCTATTGTCTTCTTCAGAAAATGAAATAAAAGATCGGCTCGCAGTATTAAATGTCCCTCTAGGAAAATTATCATAGGCAAGCGAAATATCGTTCGTATATTCCCATATCCCATTTAATGCCAGCCAATCAAAAAACTCATATTCTAATCCCAATGAACCTGTGGTTACTGAAGGGTCTTTACCGTCTTCAATTGAGGTGTTGGTAAAATATCTTCCTGTGCGAGGGTCAAAAACAAAAGGGTCAAACCCGGCTTTAGTCTTAGGCAGGCGATGATATATGCCTAACAACTTGGTAGTTAACTTATCATTGATATCCCAGCTAAGTTCTTCCCGGGCTACGTTTTCTACAAATTTATGGTCTGAATCATGCACATTGCGCACATCAAAAAGGTTATCTATTTTCTTATCACAAAGCAAAGACTCCAGGCGAAATCCTATAACACTACGGCCATTATCAATACCGTTTCCGATTGCATAGTTCTTTATATCATCCCAGCTTAATAACTGATTCTCTCCTTGATAATAGTATTTAAAGGGCTTGCGAAAATGTATGTGCCTTGACCACGATTCATCGTCCCGGGTCTCTACATATGACGAAAGCGGTTCATCAAAATTCTCATCCATACGGCTGACAAAAAAACGAAACTTAGTAAAGGAATTCTCTTCTTTTTCTGGTTGAATTCCGTCATAACCGTGTTCGGTATCCATAATGCTCTGGCGCGGGAATCTTCCTAAAAGAGAAAAATAATAGGCGTTTCCGCGTGATTCAGTCTGATATATAGGGTCAGTGATATCGTATTTTGACCTGGAATATGCAACCTCAAAATTAGCCATAATTCCATCTACAATTTCATAACCCATGTCCGTCCCTAAAACA
>Ga0315282_10007194_pt1 | contig 18368 bp, 15 predicted proteins | sample YL17G07_20_MG_FD_203693 | JGI IMG/M metagenome (GOLD analysis project Ga0315282, IMG submission 203693) | Sediment microbial communities from Yellowstone Lake, YNP, Wyoming, USA - YL17G07_20 | ecosystem: Environmental > Aquatic > Freshwater > Lake > Sediment | place: USA: Wyoming | collected...
TGGGGTTGATAGTGCTTGCCCTGCTCATCACCCTGCGCCGCAGAACAAGTAGAAGCTAAAGCAATCGAAAACTATTCCCTATCCAGAGAGCTAATTTTAAGTGGCTGAACAAAACCGAGGATTGTTAAGTGTCAAGGGCGCTTATCTTGATAGACAAATGCTCAGTTATATCGGCCTTGGGGTTCTTTATCTAACCACCAAGTATTGACGCACTCTTTCCGACCGTCGTCGAACATCACCCAATATTGGCTCCCTGATTCATACTGAACTATCGTGCCTTTGCGCCCGCGGAAGCTAGCCTTCTTGTCGTTTCCAATGACTTTGTCGCCAACTTTGAACTTCCTCTTTGCCATTTAACGCCTCACTCCCTTATTTACTAGTTGCTCCACACATTATAGGACATCTCAACAGAATAAGGGCAAATCCATAGAGGGCTGAACATTCGTTAGGAATGTGCAACGGTGATTACAATTCGGTGCATAACCCGCAGCGTTATCTACCGTAATCTCGCTTGGCGGACTTCTGGAAAGAGATTTACCATCTTGTTGGTGCTACTTAAAGCATTCGCGCTGTTCGCCCTTTTCCCTTTAGAGGTGTAGCTTTTTTCATGGGGCTTTCCCCGTAGGGAAGGTCAAAGCCTTTACCCTCCAGCAGTTCTCCGACGGTGCGTATCTGAATGCGTGGGTAGGACTTGCCCCAGATTGGCGAAGAATAAGACCCAGCGTGAACAGCCAGTTCCCTCATACCAGAAGTCGGCTCTTCAAGGGTAATGAGTAAGCCAATGGCCGCCCCCTCCTTCTCCACTGTGCCTATCAAGTCACGCACCATACCAGGGCTAATGGCTGTGCCACCCTTCACTTGGATGATAACCTTAGTGCTCTTGCTCTTCGTCTCTAATATGGAGAGTAGCCCATCCACGCCACCATCCCGTTCTCGTGGCGCAGCATCCACAAGGCTTAACGCCCATAGCTCAAACTCCTTTTTGCTTTTATTTGCAAGGGCTCGTGCTGAGGGCTCGTCGTATGGTCTCCCATAGACGGCATAAGCGTGCTTGATGCCCTCTCCAAAACTTCGTCTCAGTCGGTCTTCTATCAAGTGAATAGCAAACCAAGTAACATCAATACCAATCCAGCGCCGATTCAACTTATTTGCAGCGACAACAGTGGTTCCACAACCACAGAAGGGGTCAAGGACTATGTCACCCTCGTTGCTACTGGCGTCAATTATTCTTTCGAGTAACACCTGAGGTTTTTGGGTAGGGTAGCCCAAACGCTCTCTCCCACTCTTGGACATAACTATATCAGTCCAAATGCACTGCACACGCTTGCCGCGTTGCTCATCCAAAAACGACTTCACATAGGGTTTGCCACTTGGACTGTAGTATATGCGTCCTTCTTTTTCCAGTCGGTCTATCTCTTCCTGAGAAAATCTCCAATGTGTTCCAGCTGGTGGATTCATTAAGACACCACGAAAGTATCTAGCTGTGCCTGCACCGGCAGCCGTCATAGTGTTGCGCCAATATAAACGACCAGTATTCTCATCCACATATTTGTAACGCTCTCTAATGTAATCCTCACTATATTCGGTATACTGCGGGTTCCATATCCATTTGTCTGATTTTGCATAATACAGCAGGTTATCTGCAACGCGTCCCCATCGTTTAGGGTCATTGTGAGCACCTGTCCTCTGCCATGTGATTTCATTCAGGTATCGTTCAGACCCAAATATGGAATCCATCAATAGTTTCAGATAATGACTCGCCGTCGGGTCACAGTGCAGATATATGGAGCCAGTGGGCTTAAGAACTCGCTGAAGCTCTACAAGGCGAACCGCCATCATTGATAGGTAAGCTGCCATGCTTCCGGAAGATTTGTCTCTACGGCTTGCGACCCACTGAATGAAATCCACTAGCTCTGGTTTGCCACTCGGTTTGCCTAAGTCTCTCAAGGCTTCCTCAGACGCACCTTTATCCCAGCTCCAAGTATCATCAAAGGCTCGTGCCTGGGCTGGTGACTCCTGTCCCCCTGGCTCCTTAAAGATAACATTGTAGTCAGCGTTGCTGTTGAAGGGTGGGTCTAAGTATATAAGGTCAACCGAGTCATTAGGGAAATGACCTTTGTCACGCAACCATACGAGGTTGTCGCCGTAGTAAAGCTTATTCTTCCATTCAGCATCGGGCATGCTTATTAGCCTCTCTAAATTCGCTGGCTAGGCTATACATCTGGGAAGAAGTCTCTGTCGTAAATAGGCAGGAAGCTGGGGTTAGTTTTTCTGACTTGTTCTAACACTTTACCGAAGGATACGCTGGGAGGTGTCGCTGAATTCTCGGCAAGATCATGACGCCGCATCGCATTATAGCCCGAACGAAAAAGATTTTGTTCCAAATTTCCCTTGATGTGAGGGATATGCTTAAGCTCCCTTGCGACCTTCTGTTTCATCTCTTCCCTTTTCATCTTGCCCTCCTCTCCAAATCCGCTGCCTAAGTTACACGTTACCATCAAACACTTGCTCAGCGGTTATTATAGCATGGTAACCCAGGATGCTGTTAGCCACGGTGGTAACAACACGTCACTTTGTGTGCTCATATGCTTTGCATCACTAACCCTTGCCTTTTTCCCCATATCTCGGCAGGCAATGCAAATTGGAAATTATGGCCGTACCTTATCCGGCTAATTTGAAGGTAAAGAAGGGAATAGTTTCTGTTTCTTAAATTTCACCAGGCTTTCGGAAAGATAATTTAATGGCTTTTTAGCCAGGTTAAATTTCTCGTCAAGTCGCTAGAGAACTTCAGTTAAATCGAGTGACGCAGCATCTTTATGCTGTCCGGCGAGCCGATAGAACTGCCTACCTTTTTCCTCGTAATACTCAGCTGAAGGCTTCATTCGGCTAGGGAGCTTGGGTAGGTCCACAATATACAGATGCCAATCAAAAATCGACTTTTCAAAGAACTGGCTAAATCACTACCGGCAACTCAACGCCAAAAATAATGGATATGGGGCAATCGATTTAACCGATACGCATTAGATTGGGATTAGATTACTGTTCCGGTCTAAGAACGCTCTTAAAACGGGTTGCTATCTCGATCGGTGCCATAGATTCAAACAACACGCTATATACAAGACTTATAATCGGCGTTTTTAATCCTAGCTTGATTCCTAAATGCTGGGCAGCCATAGCTGTATCAATCCCTTCGGCGACATGAGGCATAGATACAGTTATGTCAGCCAAAGAACGTCCTTTTCCTAATTCGTAGCCCACGTAGTGATTACGGCTCAGCGGACTGTTACCGGTAGCTATTAGATCGCCCAACCCAGCCAATCCATAAAAAGTTCTTGGCTTGGCTCCCAGGGCCAACCCTATTGAAACAACTTCGTTCCAGCCGAAAGTGATAAAAGCGGCTTTGGCATTATTACCTAAGTCTAGCCCATCAAGTATTCCAGCCCCTATAGCAATCACATTCTTCAATGCGCCACATATCTCAACACCAACGACATCATCGCTTATAAAAACAGAAAAACTCGGTGAATCGAAAAGTCTCTGTACCCTTCCATCCACCTCAATATCTCGACCAGCAACTACCGATGTAGCCGGCAAACCCTTAGCAATCTCTGCGGACAGATTTGGCCCAGATAGAGCACATATCCTCTCTGACGACATATGGGCGGTCTCTTCCGCTATCACCTCCGACATCCTTTTACTGGTTTCAGCTTCCAGACCTTTAGATGCGCTTATCATAACCATAGGAGCATCTAGATAAGGACTAGCCAGCCTCGCGTTCTGACGCATACGTTGAGCTGGCACTGCAAAGATTACGAACTCCGCTAAATCCAACGCTTCGTTAGGATTGCTAGTAAAGGAAAGAGACTCGAAGGACTCGGTTTTCAATAAGTGACACCGTCTTAATTCCTGGGCCTTGGCCTCAGAGCTCGCCCAGACACTGACTGTTGTTCCCTTGCTTGACAACAATCTGCCTAGAGTATTGCCCCATGTGGTAGCACCGATAACCGCTACTTTAGACATAGCCAATTACCCGTTGAAAAACTTCATTTTGCAAGGGGTCCCAATTTAGTTAAAAGCATTTCCTCGGCCTACAGAAATAATCATCCCCTCTCCTGCGCGCAGAAAAGCGGACCAGGGTTAAGTCACTTCTGACTGCAAAACCTGATGACTTCGGCGAAATTGCCGATTCTGACCAGGTTGTTCGTCTCTGAGAAGCCGTCATAGGTGAGGCTTATCCAGGGTTTTTGATAGGCCGTGCTCAGCTTTTCTGCCATGGCGGCTACAATACCGCCGGGCATACATCCATGGGGCATAACAGATATGACACCGGCGAACTTCGGGCTCTCCAGCCAGTGGACGCCGCTGCCTATGCTGAGTACCGCCTCGCTGCCGCATTTCGGCGACAGATACCGGCTGGTCAGCTTCAGTATTTCCGATGTCGAAGGCTCCTTGCCATCAACAGAATCGCCGAAATTTGCCGCTACCTTATGTTCGTCGTGCTCCTGTATCCGCTTCCTTATGTAGCTGGTCACAATCTTCTTGAATTTCTTATCCTTTACGGCATCTTCGAGGTTCCGGTACGAGGTATATTTAATCCACTCTCCCATCGGAGCCACGACAACCTCAAGACCGGCAGCCTCACAGGCTCGTACCAGGTTGCTGTTGCTGAATTTGTTGGAGCGGAGATATATCTCACCGTTTATGCCGACCAGCGGCCTCTTAGGCAGTTCGGGGTCAATGAGAGACCTGAACTCCAGAGCTGCCTGCCGTAGGACATCATCGAAGGGCTCCTTTTTTCGAACGCAGTCTGCAATGCGGCTAAGGTAATCGTCGAACAATCCATCCGCTTCCCCAACATGCTTTTCATAGGGGCGAGTGCTCCACAGAAGCTTCTCCAGGTAGTCCACAGCCACGATTCCGCTCCACGCCAGCCGCTCGAAGCCTGGACCTAGATTCAAATCACGATAGGCATTATTAGATACGGTGCTGCGTACCACGAGGTCAAAGCCGATGTCCCTGAGCAACCTGTTCTGCTCTACAGCGTACTTGCCCAGTCGGCAGGGACCGTATGAGCCAGCCATAAATCCCTCGACGTCTTTAGAGTCGGCACCGTTCTCATAGTAAAATCGCATGAAGTCGCCCAGTGTAACGCGGTAAGGCAGACATTCTCCGCCGGTTGTCACCTGGTTGCTATACAAAATATTGCGCTCATCCGGCTCGGGGAGCACCATGGTCCTGGCACCGTAGGCTTCCATAGCCGCACTTATAGCTTCAACATGCGGCGCCATCCTGGGAATGAGAACCGTTTTCTGTGTGTTAACGACCGCAGAAGTTCCCCGGTAAATGTCCTGGCGCCGAACTTGACGCTGCCTGGTGGAACGAGAGAAACCGGTAATCGTGTCCACAAAAGCTTCTAGTCTGGTGACGATGCCGGCTTCGGCAGCATGCTCGTCTATTTCGAGTTGACCCAAAGGCTTGCCGCCCATTATATCTTCCACCATTTTTGTTACGAACGAGTTGGGACCACAGCCGAAATTGGTCAGCACCAGCCCGTACAACTGCGGGTCTGATGCCGTGATGGCAGCACCGGCTATCTGTTTGCTCTCATAGAGCCAGTACGGCCGGTCCGAGTACTGCTTGGGGTCTATAGAATCAAGCGGCAGGAAATCGAGCGGTACCGGTACCACACCAATCTGGGCAAGCTTCTCGGCTATACCCAGGTTCGCCCCCGAGTCTTGAGAAACATAAGACCGGGCGAAGAGCACCACCCCGAGCTTGCCGCTTTTACGTAATTGCCTGAGCAGCTTTTTGCCAACCGCCTGCTTATTACTTTCGAACTTTTGCTGTGCCTCGATGCCAGCAAGCGCTGCCTTCCTGCCTTTGCTCCTGCTGAATCCCATCTTAGCGGCTATATCGGCGAGACTATCTATTACATCATCATCGCCACGGCTGAAATCAATCACCGGTATCAAGAAACGCTCTTTCAAGTCGATTGACTGGCGTATTATGAACGGCGATGCCTGCACCAGCGGACAGGTGTACTTCTGATTCTCATCTCCCTCCTTTTTACCCAGCCGTATAGCGCAGGGGTAGAGAATGTAGTCGACATCAGATAGACTTGCCGCATGCCCGTGTAGAAGCTTCAGAGGGAAACAGCTATCGGAATAGCTGAGCTCGACGGAACGCTCGATTATCTCTTTAGTGGTGTTGCTGGAAAGGACAACCCTGGTACCGAGCGCATTCAGAAAACCTATAAGCAGCGGCGCGTAGTCATAAACAAATAGCGCCCTGGGAACTCCCACCGAGGGGCCTGCGCCGGAGCCGTCCTTGTATTCACGGAAGAGCAACTTTTCCCGCTCATCGAAGAAAGTCTTCACCTTGCCCCTGCTTATTGTGCTTTCATAGCGGTCGCATCTGCTGCCGTAGAACGTGGGTTTCTCGTCAGACATCTGCATTCGAGTTATGGTGCAGTTGTTGTCGCAACGCTTGCAGACAAAGGTGGAGAGATTGGGCTCACTATCTATGATATTCTGAAAACCCCGGAACCCCGATTCCTGACCGGACATTTTTTCTTTTGCCAGTAGCGCTGCACCTATAGCACCGCTGATCTCCTTGTGGTCGGGTACGGTCAGGCTTTTGCCCTTAAGCTGCTCGCGGAAGGCAGACACAACGGCATGGTTATAGAACACGGCACCAGTTAATATGACCTTATTGCCAAGTCTCCTGTTTCCAACCACTTTGGAAAGGTAGTTCTTGGCTATCGAATTCGACAGGCTGGCGGTTATCACAGGCATCGGCATTCCATCCTGCTGGACTGAGGTCACCGCCTGCCCCATGAAGGCGGCACACCTCGTTCCCAGGTCGATAGTGTATGGTGCCTCGAACGCCAGGTCGGCAAATTCACCGTTGTTAACCGAAATGCCAAGCATCTCGGCAAGCTCATCGATGAAGCTGCCTGTCCCCGCGGCGCATGCCTTATTCATCTGGTAATCAACCACAACTCCGTTTCTCTTGATGACAAGCTTGGAGTCCTGGCCGCCTATCTCGATTATGTCGGCGTCGGCATCGATTTCCGCAGCAGCCCTCGTCTGTGCCGTGATTTCATTCTTTATGAGGTCGGCTCCAATCAGGCTGCCGACCAGGTACCTACCGGAGCCGGTAACGCCGGCACCGGCTATTCTGACTTTATCTGCGCCGTAGCGGCGGAGATTTCTGAATACTTCTTTGACGGCATCGATGGGCCGTCCGGCGGTCATAAGATAATGCTTTGCCAGCACATTCTTGCCCGATTCATCCATTATCACCGCCTTGGTGCTGGTGGAGCCGACATCAACGCCGAGATATCCTGTGCAAGGCTCAGTAATGCGCAGGTCTGACCCACCCGATTTCAGTGACACCTTTTCCAAGCGGGGCATCTGATAATAGTGCTGTCTGGCACCGGATTCAGGCAAAGCGATGGAGCTGGGTTTGTTCCCTTCGGAAAGCAGCGCTGTGCCAATGGCACTGAGATGCGTGTAGTTTTCAGGTATGATTACACCTGTGGCACGCCCATTTCTGGCAGAAAGCACCTCTTCCAGCGCTTTCACTATGGCGCGGTTGGCAGCTACGCCGCCAACGAAATATACAGGCTCCTGAAACGCCCCTTTCTTGATTGAAGCCACCATCCGGGCGACGCTTTCGCACAGCGCATACAGCATCGATTCAACCGGCACGCCCTTTTGCTGCAGGTGAATCAGGTCAGTCTTGGCGAATACGCTACACCTGGCGGCTATCCTGGGCGGACTGCCCTGGCACTTCAATGCCAGGTTGGATAAATCGTCCATGCTGATGCCAAGCCGATACGCCTGCTGCTCCATGAACCGTCCTGTGCCGGCGGCACAAAGTGGATTAGACGACAGCCTCCACGGCTTTCTTAACCCATCCTCCAGCTCGATGACCAGCGAGCTCTGACCGCCAATCTGTACGATTGTCTTGGCATCAGGATGATAATGAAGCAATCCCGCAGCAGTGGACAGTGGGCTGCCGTATTCCGCCCAGTTCATCTCCTTGGGAATTACGGCTCTTCCAGAGCCTGATACGCCGGCAGAGGCAATATCTTCAAGGCTGAACTCGTTTGATAGTCTGGGAATGAGTAAACTAAGCGCAGCTCTGGGGCTGGAGGTTACTTTTTCGGTGTCGAGCCTGAGCAGTTTTCCATGCTCATCGACAAGCGCCAGCTTGGCATTTACAGAGCCGATATCTACCCCGAGCAGATAAGCCATTTCCACCTGTTACCTGACTGCCAAGTGTCTTTCAGAATGCTTCGACAGGAATGCGAGGAGCATGGCATTAAACTCATCTGCCTCCTCCCTGAGCGTGGCATGCCGCGCGTTGCTTATCACCATGAGCTCCGCATTAGGCATTTTCGACGCATACCCCGCCTTAATCGAGACCGGCACAAAGTCCGCATCGCTGGCAATCATCAGCGTCGGGCAGTTTATAGCGCCAAGGCGGTCAGCAACGCTCCATTTTACCAGCGCCCCGAATGCATTGGCATAAGCCAGCTTGTTGTTCACTGCCATACGCTGGATGAGCGACTGAGGCGAGCCTTTTCGGTCGGATGCTGGCTCCGGCTGTTTAACACCATTTTGCATCTTATTCCGCATTCCATTGAAGGGGAGAAGGAACATGTGCCTGAAACACTCTATACCATCGTTGAACGTCCGCATTGAGCCCTCGGGGCAGCAGTTCACAGCCACGAGGCTACTGACCATTTCAGGGACGTCAACTGCAAGCTGAAAGCCAACCATGCCTCCCATGGAGAACCCGACAACGTGTGCCGAGTCGATTCCAAGCGCCCTCATCAGCTCCACGGCATCAGCGGCAAACAGCTTGATGCTGTAAGGTTCAAGAAGCGGCCTGTCCGAACGCCCGTGTCCTCGAATATCGAATGTAATCACTTGATAGTGTTGGGCAAAGAAGGGAACCTGTTTTTTCCAGCTCCGGCTGCTCGAAGCCAGACCGTGAATGAACAGCAGTGGTTCACCCTGCCCGGTCACCTCATAATAAATGCCGGTGTTATTGACGCGCAGTTTTGGCATGACGGCTTGTCCATAATATTTTGCGACAAGTGGCTCAAGAATTCAAGTCCAGCTACTTGTCCGGCACACCAGTGACACCATCCGCTTCTGTCATTTGGGCAAGCAATCTACTTTGTCATCGCAAGAGACATAGCCCCGTGGCAATCTTGGTCAAGGAGAACAGTTTACTGTGTTCTAGTTAATGGTTTGGAGGAGAGATACATTTAGCCAGATTGTGTGCTTATGGACAGGCGCCCTGGAAATCCATGGTTACCAACAGGCCAAAACAGGACTAATTTCCACCATACAGCCAGCTCTCTCGAAACTCTAACTTAAGGAGTGGTACAATTATTTGGGGCAGGTCATTTGAGTAATTTTGACATCGCCTTGGCATATGCTTTGACAATATCATAGCGACGGAGTACACCGACTAGACGGGAGGCATCTTTTCTGTCAACCACAGGTATTCGTCCTATTTCGCTAGTGCCTAATCTATGAACTACATCGTGCAATGTTTCATCAGGATAACTGGGAATTAATGGTTGCCGGAAATGCTCATACACCAGGTTATCTCCCGTATTTCCATCGACATTTTGGCCTTTTTTGCCTGTTTATAGCCCAAATTATACCATTTTGTAAACCATCAAATTACACCTTCTGCGCAACAATTCGATTCCTTGCTTGATGTCAGGTCTGAGGTTGAGATTATCGATAACATATTATAAACTATTAACTTAAGGGTAAATAATTAATCAGAATAAACAACCTACAAGGCATGCTACAAGGCATGGTTGATAATGGATAGAGCAAAGCTAATTGAAGAAATCATTCAACTTCAGCGGATAAGCCATTCTATTGGGCGATATGCACCTGAGGTCTGGATGGATCTGAACCTGACTATCGGCCAGTTGAAAAGCTTGTTCTTCATTGAGTCTGAAGGGGGCACCAATTTCAGGAAGCTGGCAACTGCCCTTGGAGTGACTCCACCAGATGTAACCAGAATCGTTGACCGCCTAGTGAAACAAGGACTGGTGAATCGTCGGGAGAATCCTGAAGACCGCCGCATGCTGCTCATACAAGCCACAGAAAAAGGGAAGACTCTGTTAGCCAGGCTCAGAGAGAATAAGACGACACACTTGTCTTATATACTCGCTCATCTGAGCACAGAAGAACTCACGACCCTAGCTCAAGGTCTTACCGCATTAGTCAGGGCAGCTGAGGTTCAAAGAGGAGAAAAACTAAGATGAATACGATAGAAGTTGAAGACCTGGCAACTGTCTTTAATAGTATAAAGGCAAAAGGATATGTGATTATGGTTCGGGGGTTATAGGAATATGAATAAAAAAGCGCTCATCATAATATCGGCTCTCATGCTAACGATATCAACATCTCTAATCGGTTGTGCTCGTAGCCAACCTATCACGGAAATGAGGACAATAGCTCTGGTGGAACGGAGTGACATTGAGGTGAAAGTAAATGCGGATGGCTATATTGAGATGCCAGACGCGGTCAACCTCTATTTCGATACCACCATGTTCACTCCACCTTATAGCGCCAGAGTGCAAAAGGTATATGTTGAAAAAGGCGAGATGGTTAAAGCCGGTGCCCTGCTTGCCAAGCTGGACGATGCGACCCAGAAGATGGCGGCAGAGTCCGCACAGTATGCGCTGGAATTGGCTATAAACAATGTGGTGCAGACAGTCTGCTGTGGTGTTAAACGCGCGCCATCTTACTATAGCGACGCAGTAGCCTTATACAGGTTTGAGTTTGCTATTAAGGAGACCCAGAAGGCACTGTCTCTATTAGCTGACAGCCGATTTGAAGAGGCAGCTTCTGAAATAGCGCTAGCCAAATATGACATCGATGCAGCAAAAAAAATATATATTGACCCTGAATACCGCAACCTGAGGACCGAGTTCAACGAATTTAACCAGCCGGAGATATCAAGCCAGGATGTGGGTATTGCGATTGACAGGCTGTCGACTGAATTGGATAAGCTGTCCGCAATCCAGGAGCAGATTAAGAATGGCAGCTATGACAGGGCAAGAAAGATGCTGGCGTCACTATCACTGGAGATGGCTGATACTCAAATGGTAGTTAATCGAACTACGCATTCACCCAGCGCTTATACTTATCCGGATACCTGCACCACCTTCACCGTAATAAATGAAGCGCTTACTAAACTTGAAGAATTGAGGGAAATGGCAGGTGGGGAAAACTTTGATGCAATGAAGTTAAACGAGACACTCCAAATGGCCATGCACGACCTTGAGCTTGGAGATAAGATACTGAAAGAGAACATATCCACCTTCCGCCAGGGACTTAATCTAAAGGCAGAGCGCGATTACAATATCAATATCCATACTGCACTGATCAACCTCGACCGCGCCAAGCAGACACTGCTCAAGACAGAGCTACTGGCACCATTTGATGGAGAAATTGTAGATGTAAATCTACAGGAAGGCGATATGATAACCCAGAGATACTCGGCAACTGGATTGCCTATCGATACCTACGTGCTGAAAATCGCAGACAGGCGTACAGTAAGAATGGCCGGTATAGTCGACGAAATAGACGTGGTCAGGATATCTAAAGGCCAGCAAGCAACCGTTATGGTCGATGCGCTGCCTGGCAAGGCATTCAATGGCGAGGTGAAATTCATTTCCCCGTACGGAACATTACAGACCGGCATTGCTACCTACAAGGTGGAGATTGTGCTCGATCCAAAGGATGCTGCATATCTCACAGGTGGCCTGACTGCTACAGCTGAAATACTTATCGATAAGCGTAAAAATGTTTTATTAATACCGAGCAGCGCTTTGCAAATCCAGGGAGACGAGAGCTGGGTTTACGTAATAAGAAAAGAGGACAATAAGATGGAAAGCATGGAGCAGCGGCAGGTTGAAGTTGGCTTGCAGAGCCGGACACAGGCTGAGATTCTGTCAGGCTTAAATGAGGGTGAAAAGGTATTGCTAGAAAAGAGTAATATACCCGCCAGGTCACTCAACACGGCTCAATAAAGACGGCCTTTTATAAATCGAAGCTAATTCGGAGGCATATGCTATGGCAAGTAAACTGAGTGAAAGAGTGAAATCAATGCTCTCAACAAAGAGGGGCAAGATTATTTTCTCAGTAGTTAGTGTGCTTGTGCTTGCTAGTGCGGTATTTGGCGTTAACTTTTGGTATCAAAGCCACGCATATGTGAGCACAAATAATGCGCGTATTTCAGCACCGCTCATACCTGTTGGTGTACTCACACCGTGCCAGATAATTAGCCTTGATGTTGATTATGGCAGCTATGTGGAAAAAGGCCAGAGAATTGCTATTGTTGGAATGCCACGTTCCGACAACCCCACAAATAAACAGGGTCTAAAAGAGATACCAGTAGGCCGTGCCAGTATTGAATCACCGGTTAACGGTTATATAGCTGCCGTCTGGACATATCCCGGTGCCGTGGTCAACACAGGTCAGCCGATAGTAACGGTTTATGATATCTCTGAGACATGGGTTGCAGCTAACATCTCTGAGACGAAACTCTACCGCATAGAGCCAGGGCAAGAAGTAGAAGTTAAAGTCGATAGCCTCGACGGTGCTATATTGAAAGGTCATGTTCAAGGTATCGCCGCAGCGACCGCTGCCACATTCTCACTTTTGCCTCAGAACAATACTTCTGTCAACTTCACCAAGGTAGCACAGGTAGTGCCTGTGAAAATTTCCATTGAGAACCCTGATAACTACATACTCATCCCCGGCACTTCTGTAGAGGTAAAGATAGCTACCAGGTAGCTTGGACAAGGAAGTATACCCATGCCACAGACGTCTGAGTGGAAAATCTTACTGGTTGCCATAGCAGGCACTTTCATGGTCATCCTCGACCAGACTATCATGAATATTGCGCTGCCACACATTATGGCAGTTTTCAATGTGACAACAGACTATGCCCAGCTGGTAATTTCAGCATACCTGATGGCAACAGCGATAAGCATACCAGCAGCGGCCTTCCTTTGTATCCGTTTCGGGACAAAGAGAGTCTATATATTAAGCCAGACAGGTTTCCTTTTGGGGTCGATATTATGCGGTCTTTCCTGGGATGCAAATTCACTCATAGTGTTCCGCATATTGCAGGGGCTTGCCGGCGGGCTACTCAGTCCGATAGCTATGACTATACTTTTTCTCAACGTACCACCCGGTGAGCGTGGCACAGCAATGGCCATCTTTGGTATCCCCATGATGCTTGCCCCAGCCATCGGGCCGACTCTCGGTGGATACTTAGTAGACTATTGGAGCTGGCGTATGTGTTTCTATGTGAATGTACCGGTGGTACTAATTGCAATTCTCATGGGCTTCTCATGGATTGAGGAAACACCCACAACACGAGCTGGTTTCGATTTCAAAGGATTCGCACTCGCTACTGCGGGATTCAGTTCCCTGCTTTATGCCCTTTCATATGCTCCCAGTTGGGGATGGGATGATCCGCGCGTCTTAGGGCTGCTGATCCTTGGGATAGTTAGCCTGCTGTCCTGGGTTACAATGGAACTCAGGTCGGAGCAGCCAATGCTTGATCTGAACGTTTTCAAGAACCGCGGCTTTTCATTAGCTATCGGGTTAAATTTCATAACTACAATAGGCCTGTTTTCAGCTATCTTTCTGCTGCCGCTATTTTTACAGAACGTTCGGGGGCTCACGGCAATGAAAACAGGGTTAATGCTTCTGCCCAGCGCAATCGGCGCTATGGTCACTATGCCGATAAGTGGGCGCCTTTATGACAAGATGGGGCCAAAGATACCGACTATTGCAGGATTAGCAATAACCTGCGTGACAACATTCTGGATGCAAACACTGGACATAACAACTTCAGACAATCTACTCAGGTGGATGCTTTTCTGCAGAGGTATGGGTATGGGGCTTGCCATGATGCCTATCATGACATATGCGTTATCCTCTGTGCCGCAGAAGATGACAGCGCAGGCTTCGTCAATTATGAATGTGACCAGAACTGTTTTCGCGTCACTTGGCATTGCCATCTTTGCTACAATGCTGAGTAACTTCGAGAAAACTAACATCGCCGTCATTTCGCAGACGCTTACCCCTGACTCCGTTGTAGCGATGCGCATTATCTCAATTGTACAGGTCACCCTCATGCAAGCGGGGCAGACACCAGAAGCAGCCAGGCAGGCAGCGGTTAGCATACTCTATCAGTACGCTAATTTGAGAGCGGTCGTAGCTGCCTTTGCCAAGGACTATGTGATCGCTGCTGTGGTTATGTTGATTGGTGTACTAGGAGCTTTCCTTCTTCCATTTGGCCGGGTTGAAAAGAGCAACGTTCCAGTGGATGTATCCAAGGGATAAAATAGACTTCTTATATCCACTTTTTCCCATTGATATATACCAGCATATCTGCTACTTCAACCAAAAATGAGGTTGATACCATTCGCAGACTAACGAGAGTAAGACGTGTCTGAAGCTATCTACGTCGTCGGAGAAGTGCAACCGTGATTTACACATTAAGCCGCTTTATTAGAGGTACAATCAAAAGGTGTGGAAATAGTTAGCGGCAGCGAGTACCCTTTCTGTTAGCAAAAACAAAAACAGGAAGGAGGTACTCACCACCGCCATGGGAAAGCAAACCACAACCGGGAACCAAGCGTCAAGCATTGTCTGGGACAACCTGGAAGAATGGGTACGGAGGAAAGTGCAGGAGTTCATACAGTCTCTTCTGGAGGAAGAAATCGCTGAGCTACTTGGGCGCCAGAAATCGGAGCGGCGGAAGGCGGTGGATGGCTTTCCGGCCTACCGGAACGGCTACAGCAAAGAGCGGAAGCTGACGTTGGGCTGTGGAACCATCACACTGCGCCGGCCCAGAGTGAGAGGACTGGAGGAACGTTTTGAGAGCCGGGTACTGCCGCTGTTTGCCCGAAGGGCCAAGGGGGTGAGTAAACTTATCCCGCGGCTCTACCTCCACGGTTTATCCCTGGGGGACTTTGACCTTGCGCTTCGGGGGTTACTGGGCGAGGATGCTCCGGTATCGGCCAGCACCGTCGCCCGGCTGAAGGAGGGATGGCAAGCCGAGTGGCGCGAGTGGAAACGGCGCAGTCTGGAAGACCTTCAGGTGGTCTATCTCTGGGTAGACGGCGTATATGTAAAGGCTGGCCTGGAGAAGCAAAAGGCAGCGCTACTGGTGGTTATCGGTGGTCTCCTGGATGGTCGGAAGGTAGTCCTGGCGGTTGAGCCGGGTTATCGGGAGTCAACCGAGAGCTGGTCCGAGGTGCTGCGGGACCTCAAGGAGCGTGGCATGAACTGCCCCTGTCTGGTCGTTGGGGATGGCAATCTTGGCATCTGGGGCGCCCTGGCGAACATTTATCCGGGGGCTCTCGAACAGCGTTGCTGGAACCACAAAATGGTCAACGTGCTGGACAAGCTACCAAAGAAGCTCCAGTGTCAAGCCAAGAGGCACCTGCAGGACATTGTCTACTCAGAGACTCGTGAGGCGGCCGAGGCCGAGCGAGACGACTTTGTCCACTGGTGCCGGGCAGAAGGCTACCGGAGTGCCGGAGAAACACTGGTCCGGGACTGGGACCGCATGGTGACCTTCTATCAGTTTCCGCAGGAGCACTGGAGGCATCTGCGGACGACCAACGTGGTAGAATCACCCTTTGCGGGGCTCCGGCTGCGGACGGACGCAGCCAAACGTTATAAGAAGATTGAGAATGCCACGGCCGTAATCTGGAAGATGCTACTGCTGGCTGAGCAAAGGTTCCACCGGTTGGACTCCCCGGAGAAGCTGATGCAGGTCTACCTGGAGTTTGGCTTCCGAGAGAGGAATGAAGAAACCGAAACTAAGCAGGAAGAGGTGCTCGCCATTGCCTGACATTTACACACCTATTGACAAGACCTCCATTAATGGGTCCTCAATGATCCCAGAGTTCTCATCCCTTTCGCGTATGAAATCAGTTCCGGAGTAAAAATCTGCCTGCTCAACGTCTTCCCCGTGACAATAGAATGTACTGTTCTCTAGTATTACCTGATTCGTATACCCGGGGTTTCCCAAAGCCATTTCTACCTCATAAGCCTGCTTTTCGAATCCGTCATTCCAGTTGGCCCCTCACAATTCAGGGCCCGCTCTCGTTTTCGATGTGTCACTTCGCAACACCACGCTTTGTTCAAAACAATCTCGATCCAAGCTTGCCACCTTTCTTTTGATGTTTTACCGACCATGTGGATCCTTGTACTCCCTATAGAATCTAAGGATCTTCTGACTTAGCGCGATGTGGTCGGTGCCGGCCGAGGCGCCAAGCGAACCTGGACAGTCTGTTCCTTCCCCTGGCGCAGCAAAGTAAGGATAACTGTATCTCCCACCTTAGTGGAACGTGCCAGATAGCCTATCAGGTCATCAGCTCCTTTTGTTGGCTGTCCATTGATAGCTACTACAACATCGCCACCAATACGTGCTCGTTCGCCATCAATGGAAATCTCGCGGTCACTACCGTGCAAGCCACTTTTCTCAGCGGGACTGCCAGGTGCCGCATCAATCACCATAGCACCACGTTGGTTCAGGTCAAGATCCATAGCCTTGGCAAGGTCAGGATTCAGCGACATGAGGCTAACTCCCAGCCAGGGATGCTCATAATGTCCAGCATTGATCAACGCAGGCACCACCTCATTCACAATTGCAGACGGGATAGCGAAGCCAATGCCAGCCGAAGCCCCAACTGGAGAGATGATGGCAGAGGTAACACCGATGACACGGCCCTCCATGTCCAGTAGCACTCCACCGGAGTTGCCTGGGTTAATAGGCGCGTCAGTCTGGATAACATCTGGAATAGTGTAGCCCGCGGCATCCGTATCGTCAGACCCCACTGGTAGTGACCTGCCGACAGCACTAGCAATGCCGACTGTCATGGTGCCCTGCAGGCCGAACGGATTGCCGATAGCTGCGGTTAGCTGGCCGACCTTCACCTGCGCCGAATCTGCCATCTCCACAGGCTGCAGTTCCTCAGGTGGCACATCAACCTTGACGATAGCAAGGTCGCTGTCCTGATCAGTGCCTACGACTTTCCCAGAAACAGTGATGCCATCATAGAAGGTTACAGAGATGCGGTCGGCACCGGACACCACATGGTTGTTAGTAACTATATGGCCTTTCTTGTCCCAGACGAAGCCAGATCCTAGACCGTGGCGGTAGAATTCTTGCGGCTCTTGAGGAAATGGCAGCTTGAAGGGGAACCCCGGTATTTCGGGGATAATTGGAAACATCACTTCTTCTTTCTGCATCACTCGGATGTTGACTACACAAGGGTTCACCCTTGCGTAGATATCTTCGAGTGTGCCTTGAAAGGCGGCCAAGAGAGTAGGCGATGAAGCGTCAACAGCCGTGCTGGCCTGCTGCATGACGGGTGGTGTGGCAGTAACTGCAGCCTCAATAGCCACTGGTGGCGAAGCGCAACTTGTGATCAGTAGAAAAGGAAGCAAGAGCACCATGAGAAGTGCCTGTAAATGCAGTTTTCTTGCAATCATCATTGAGCCTCTCCTTCCAAAAATATGTTCATACTCGTCTTTGAAGTAATCGCATTGCGTCTTTGGCGTGGGTAAACGAGGTACATGCAAAATAGATGCCTATCTACAAGATAGGTGAGTAACAACACTGGCCATGTTATTGACTGGTATCGCAAAGCAGACCTTACCGGCTTCACCTCGTAGCTCCAGTCTTGAGAAACTCCTCAGCTATCCTCAAGAAAGCTGCTGTTTCCTTCTCGGAAAGATTCTCCAAGGCTGGCAAAATCGCTTCACTTTCCGCCTTAAGAATCTCCTGATGTAGCCGTTTACCTCGCGCGGATAAAAACAATCTCCATTGCCTCCTGTCTTCTTTGCTCCTTTGCCGTTTTATCAGCCTTTTCTTTTCCAGGGAGTCTAGGGTAAACGTCAGAGAACTTCCGGGGAGGGAAAGATCCTGCTTAAGTTGCTTGATGCTAATGCCCTCTTTGTTTCCGACAAGCAGCAACGCAAGAAGTTGGAAGACGTTCAAACCAAATTCCTTAGCCAAAGCTAGCTTCACTAATGTTATGTAGGAAAGCAAATATGCTATAATATGTCCTGGAATGTGCATGACATTAATACTAAAATCGAATTATTCCATTTATAAATGTTACAGCATCTGTGTTACTTTTGTCAAGAGCTGGCATGACACCTTAATCCGTGGATTTTCAAAATTTTTGAGAAAAATGGGGCGGATGGAAAGCTGGCGCTGGTTGATTTAGTGTCGACAAGGCAAGAATCACGAGGTTTCTTGCCCTTCAGCCGGTATTTTAGCCT
>Ga0315282_10007195_pt1 | contig 18368 bp, 15 predicted proteins | sample YL17G07_20_MG_FD_203693 | JGI IMG/M metagenome (GOLD analysis project Ga0315282, IMG submission 203693) | Sediment microbial communities from Yellowstone Lake, YNP, Wyoming, USA - YL17G07_20 | ecosystem: Environmental > Aquatic > Freshwater > Lake > Sediment | place: USA: Wyoming | collected...
AACATAATCCAGGAATTCCTGGTTCCGCATCATCGCCCTGTACTATGCGATACTTGTTATATAATCATATCAAGCAAAAATGTCAAAATGACAGACCGCCGCCGAAAGGGCACACCATATATCAGTGAAAACCAAAATAGAAAGAGGCGAAACGGGTCACATAAAAGTATAAATATACGATTCCAGTTGATATGCTTGGGATCACCCAAACAGGTTGCTATAGGAGGGGTACACTATCAAGCTGAAGCTCGGGAAAGACGAACCCGTGACGACTCAAGAGGCGACAGCAGGCAAACCTCCCGAGCCACCGCAGCCCCCGAAAACAGAGGGGGAAAAGAAGGAAAACGTCGAGAACCTCCGCAAGATTATCAAAATCGAGACCCCGAAAACCACGGCGGAGGACCAGAAGAAACCAGAGTGGCAGCCCGCGAAAGAACCACCCCGAAAGGAACAATCAGCCCTGCAGAAATCGGACCCCGCGGCGACCCTCTCAGAAAAAGCACCGGGTTCACCCGACGCGTCCCGCGAGGACCTTGAACAACGCCGCACTATCCTGCAGAACCTCAAGGACTTCGATTTTCAAATCAAGAAAAACCAAGAGGACATCACCCACGTCACGGAGAAGATCGATAGCCTCTCCAAGGACCTCGATGACCTCGTCAGCCTCTACGAAATCGTCTCCGAACAGATGAACCCGTTCGTCGGCCTCTCAAAGGTCACAAAGAAACGACTCGACGCCCTAGAGAACATCACCACCGAAGTCGACACCATGAAAAACAAAGTCAAAGACATGGAGACCATCTTCGAAAAAGGCGGACACATCCTCCCCGCCATTCCGCAGACAACTAAAAAAACAGAGAAAAAAGAAGAACAGCCAGCCACACCAGCCTCGGACCCCAAGGCGACACCGCAGACAACGCCAACCGCACCACAACCGACCCCGGACCTCAAGGTACCGCCACAGACATCACCAGCCGCACCGCAACCGATCTCACCCTATCCCAGCACACCACCCGTAGCACCCATCCTCCCGTCGCTGATGACGATCACCGCTCCTACTGTCCAGACACTACCCACCTCCCTGTCCGACGCGGAACTGGACATCATCCTCTCCAAAGCCCTTGAATCCCTCATCATCGAACAACAAATCGACTCCATCATGAATGACTTCTTCCAAGATATAAAATAAGAAAAAGAGGAGAGCCGGGAAATGGCCGACATAAAAGACCCCATGATACAAGAGCAATACCTCGATGAGCACACCCTCAACGCTGAACTGGCGGCTCTCATACAACAAAACCAGCTCCCCCCCAGGATCGCCCAGCGGATCGGCCAGAAGATCCGAGACAGCCACCTCAGACTCACCCGCGACCAGCTCCTCCGCCTCGTCGAACGCATCCAGTCCGCCTTACGCACAATTCAGCACCCCGGCGAACCCGCCTCCACCCAGACCACCACGACCGGAAACCAGACTCCTGACATGAAGCGGCTCGTCGACGAAGTCACGGACCTCAAAGAACGCCTCCAAGCAATCGAACATCACACCCTGGAAGGCGTCAACGGGGTCACCGGACGGCTCGTCAAAACCCGGGACATCCACCCCATACCCACCATGGACGCCGAACAGGGCGGCCTCCAGCCCCTCGAGACCATCCCCAACGACCCGGAGAGCATCGTCATCGTCATGAAATGGCTGTCCTACCTCGTCGAACGCATCAGCAAACACAACCTCCCCGACATCCTCGGCTACTACGTCGACATCGGATGGATCTCCGACGACGTCCGCCTCGACCTGCTGAACTACTCAAAAGGAATCGTCGCCGAGACCATACACCCCGAGACCCAGAAAGAAACCAGCCACCTCCCCACCAAAGACCACCTCCAATCCCTCCTCTTCATCCAGAAGCTCAAAGGCATCCACCTCGACGACCGGTTCCTCTTCAAAATCGACAGAGAAATGGAGAAAATGGCCAAAAGCCTCGAAATCTACCCGACAAAACCGGTCACCTGAAAGGAATAACTTTATAAATTTTGTTTCACATTACACCTACTGGAAAAGGGTAGGGTTGCACACTCACATACTAGGAGAGAAAAGGACATGGGATTCTCACTCATAGCGTCAGCCGTGGTCATTGGCGTATCCATCGCCATGGCCGTCGAAATCTTCACCGCAGACGTCTTCCCCACCGTCGATACCATCAACACCGCCTATGAAGATTTCAAAGACAGGATCGACACCCAAGCCCACGCCAGCATCGACATCACCACCGTCACCAGACAAAAACAGGGCCAAAACTACGACTACACCATCACCATCAACAACACCGGCGACATTACGTTTCCCACCAGCAGCATGACCGTCCTCTTCGACGGCACCACACAAACCTACACTACCACCACGACCTACCTCTACCCACGGACCTCTACCACCCTCACCGTCGCGGACATACCCGGAACTGGCGGGAAACGCATAAAAATCATCGCCAAGAACGCCATCGCCGACTACTATACCTTCACCCCCTAAGAGGAGAAAAGAAACCATGGGATTCAGCCTCACAGGAGCACACATCATCTTCTTCATCGCCGCCGTCATCACCGCAGGCGCCGTCTCCGGCGTCTTCATCGCCATCACCAGCAACATCAGCTCAAGCCTCTCCGAACGAGGCAACCGCGTCGCTGAACAACTCGACACCGAGTTCGCCATCATCAACGACCCCAACACCATCCCCACCTCAGGACAATACTACATCTTCTACCTCAAAAACATCGGCTCTCGAAAACTCCAGACCACCAACGATACCTTCACGGTCTTTGTCGACGGCAACATCGTCACCAAACCAAACTACTACTTCACCGCCACGACCCTAGCAGCTGATGCAGTCGGCGAACTCTACGTCAAGACCACCCTCGCCGCAGGAGACCACACCCTCAGGGTCGTCGGTCCAGTCGCCAGCGAAAAAACATTCACATTCAAAAAATAAAGATGACCACTTATGCAAGGATTCAAATCGATCCTCCTTGAACGAAAAGGAGAAAACGACGGGTTCGCGGACCGCTTCGGAAAAATCATTCCAGACGGCTCCTTCATCTTCATCGAAGGAAAAGAAGGAACCGGCAAAAGCATATTCTGCCAGCGATTCTGCTTCAGCCTCCTCAAAGGAGACAACACCTGCTCCTACGTCTCCACCCAGTTCACCATCAAAAGCTTCCTCCGTCAGACCGCCTCCGTCGGCTACGACATCCGCAAGTACCTTATGGCCGGCAAATTCTTCTTCATCTCCACCGAAGTCACCCTCGCCGAGACCCTCCCACGCCAAACCTTCCTCGAAGGCCTCATCACCTGCCGCAAGCTCTTCGAACCCGACGTCATCTTCATCGACTCCCTCTCCACCCTCCTCAAAGAAAGCCTCAACGCCCAGAACATCACCGAACTCACCAGCTTCTTCAACCGACTCACCGGATCAGGCAAGATCATCTTCTGCACCGCAAACCCCCTGGAGTGGAACGAAGAGATCCACAACACCTTCCGCATGATCACCAACATCCACTTCCGGACCTCCCGCGAGACCGCACCCGGCATCGGAATCGTCTACAACATATACCTCGAGAAATTCAATGGAGCACGCTTCAAATATGAGCCCGTGACCCGATTCTCAGTCCGCCCAGGGACCGGCCTGGCTATCGAGTCCAGCGGCGTCGCATTCTAAGCATGCAGGGGGACAACCAGCCATGTCCAAGATGGACCCCAAAGAGGAACAAAGGATCCTCAAGGAAAACCCGCACTTACAGCGCTACCTCGAAGAGGTCCAGCGTAAGATGGACCGCCCCGAATTCTACAGCAAACTGCCCCGCGACCTCCGCGACCAAAAAAATCCAAACGTCATCTACCCCACTAAAGGCTCCGTCTTCATCCACATCTTCCGCACCAAGGACATGGAAGACAAAGAGTACCATGCCATCGAACCGATGCTCAATGAGCAAGAAAAGAACAAAAGAGACCAAATCCTAGAATTCATCTACGAAAAGGCACCCTTCCGCAACCATGTAAAAACCGACGATGAAATCAAACAAGCCATCAAAGACCTCCTCGAAGAAATCCTCATCATCGACGAGCACGCTGCACCAGATGAACAAGTAAAACATGGTAAGATTCGCGTTACACTTGCTGAAAAACTCGCAATCGATTACGACATCACTAAGAACATCATCGGCGGAGGACCCCTCGAACCCTTCATGCGAGACCCGTACCTCGAAGACATCCACATTATCACCGGCGAAAACGTCCACCTCATCCACAAGGTCTTCGAGATGATCAAAACCAACATTTACATCGACAAGACGTGGGCCAGCACGTTTTCCCAAGAGTTCAGCGAAAAAATCGGCAGCCCAGTCAGCGAAGGCCAACCGATTGCGGACGGGACGCTGCCTGACGGAAGTCGCGTCAACATCATCCACAGCAAAGACGTCAGCCTGAAAGGTCCGACTATGACCATCAGGAAATTCAGCGAGACTCCCATTAGCGTCACGCAACTAATCAACTGGAAGACGTTCGACGCCGGAGTGGGAGCCTACCTGTGGCTCTGTCTCCAGTACGGCCGCAGCCTCTTCGTCTGCGGGGAGACTGCCTCAGGGAAGACGACGACCGCCAATGCCATCATCCCGTTCATCCCACCTGAGAAAAAGATATTTTCTGTCGAAAACACCCCAGAAGTCCAGGCACCGCATGAGGTCTGGCAACAGCTGATCACCAAATCGACAGGGCCAAAAGAAGGCCATATCGAGCTAGAAGACCTCCTCCGGGCAGGATTGAGGTCGCGGCCAGATTACATCATCCCGGGTGAGACGAGAGGTATCGAAGGCCGTGTCGTCTTCCAGGCAATGCAGACAGGCCATCCGGTCATAACGACGTTTCATGCCGGCAGCGTGACCAAGGTCATCCAGCGGTTCACCGGTCATCCCATCAACATCCCGAAGCCTTTCATGGATAACCTCGATGTCGTCCTCATCCAGATGGCGGTTGAGCGAAAGGGAAAACGGATTCGCCGGGTGCTTTCCGTGGATGAGATCGAGGGCTACAACAAGGAAGTCGACGGGATCATGTCCCGTAAGGCATTCGAATGGAACCCGGTCGACGACACCCATACCTTCAAGGCGAACCGTAATAGCTACATCCTGGAGTCTCGGATAGCGAAAATAGCGGGCCTCTCCGATCCCATGATGATCTACGAGGAGTACGATAAACGAAAACACATCCTCGAACGCATGCTTGAAGAGAAGATCTTTGACTACTATGAGGTCGTCCAATTCATCTGGACCTATTATCGCGAAGGGGAGAAGGGCCTACCGATTTCTATTTAGCCAGCGGTGAACGAAAAATATGACGAAAATGTCCTCTGATGAACGGCTTCAACTGATCAAAGACAACCCTCACCTTCAGACATACCTCGAGGGCATCAAGGAGAAGGTCGCGGATCCTGTTTTCTACAGCCAGGTACCTCGAGAGGTCCGCGACGAGAAGTATCCTGACTTTATTTACCCGACTAAGGGCGTGGTTTTCATCCATATCTACCGCACCCAGGACATGGATGAACCTGAGTACCATGTCATTGAACCCAACCTGGACGACGATGCCCGCGCGAAAAAAGAGATTATCCTCAAGAAAATCGTCGCGAAGGCGCCCACAAAAAAAAGCGTCAACACCGACGACGAGTTGAAGGAAATCCTCAAGGACCTCATCGATGAAAACATCGTAGTGGACGAACGAGCCGTGGCCGCCCCCACCGCACTTAAAAAGGGTAAAATACCGGAAAAGGTCCGGATGACCAGCTTCCAGAAAAACATCATCCAATACGACATCATAAAGAACATCGTCGGCGGAGGCCCTCTGGAAGCGTTCATGCGCGACCCGTACCTGGAGGACATCCATTTCGTCGCAGGAGAGAAGATCCACCTCTTCCACAAGATCTATGGGATGATCAAAACCAACATTGTCGTTGACGGGAAAGACGCTCCGGCCTTCACACGCGCCATCAGCGAAAAGATGGGGGCTCCGGTCAGCGAGGGGCGACCGATCGTGGACGGCGTCCTCCCCGATGGCAGCCGGGGCAATATCATCTACAGCTCGGCGGTCAGCATCAAAGGGCCGAGCATGACCATACGGCGTTTCACAGAGACGCCCATTAGTATCACCCAGCTCATCCGCTGGGGGACGTTGAACGCGAGCGTCGCCGCATACCTATGGCTGTGCCTGCAGTACGGGCGTAGTTTTTTCCTCTGCGGTGGTACGGCGTGCGGGAAGACAACGACGATGAATGCCATCATCCCGTTCATCCCCCCTGAGAAGAAGATCTATACCGCCGAAGGAACCCCGGAGCTTCAGGTGCCACATACAGTCTGGCAGCGGCTGTTGACGAAGACCACGGGACCGAAGGAAGGTCAAGTCGATCTCTTCGATCTCTTGAAGGCGGCGCTGCGGTCTCGCCCGGATTATATCATTCCTGGCGAGGTCCGTGGTGCGGAGGGGAACATCGTTTTCCAAGCGATGCAGACCGGGCATCCGTGCATGACGACATTCCACGCTGGGAGTGTGACCCAGGTCATCCAGCGGTTTACCGGCGACCCGATAAACGTACCGAAGACGTTCATGGATAACCTTGACTTTGTCCTCATCCAGCTTGCCATCGAGCGGGATGGGAGGCTGATTCGTCGGGTGACCTCGTTGGATGAAATCGAGGGGTACAACCGAGAGGTGGACGGGATCATGGCGCGGACCGCCTTTGTGTGGAAATCGGATGAGGACGTCCACCAGTTCAAGGCCAATCGAAACAGCTTCATCCTTGAGGAGAAGATCGCCAAGAACGCGGGGTACGCGGACAAGACCGAGATCTACAACGAACACGAACGACGCAAGCACATCCTAGACCGGATGGTCGAAGAGGACATCATGGATTACTACGAGGTCGTACAGTGCATCTGGGGGTTCTATCGGGAAGGCGAGAAGGGACTACCGATTACGATATAAGGTCAACCTATGGCATCGGATGAGAAGAAACGGGACAAGGAGCTTCGAAAAAAGGAGAAAGAGGCGAAGCAGAGTTCGCTGAAGACCCTGAAGTACTCGTATCGGGCGCTGGCGAGCCGCGAGAAGTACATCCGGTCGGTGCTCCTCCCCTGCATCCTGCTCGGCGTGCTAATCATGGCGCTGCCGTTCCTCCTCCGGCTCCTAATCTCCAACACATTGCAATTCGATACGGCGACGTTCATCCTGGGCGGCATCATCCCCATCCTCCTGGGGGTCTTCTACCCGTACATCTCCTGGAAGAATAAGGAGGCGGACATCAACGGGAAGATGCACTTCTTCATCACGCATCTGCGAGTCCTCGCGATCTCCGATCTCTCCCTGAAAGACATCATCAACGTGCTCGGGGGGAACAAGGCCTACAAGAGCCTGGGGGAGGAGCTGCGCAGGATCAGCGTCCTGGCCGACCAATGGCGCATGCCGCTGTCGAAGAGCTTCCGGTTCATCTCCGAGCGGACACCCAGCAAAATATTCAGAGACTTCCTCGACCGGTTCTCTCAGAGCCTGGACAGCGGCGTCGAACACCGTGAATTCATCGAGACCGAGCAGAGCGCGGTGCTGGAAGAATACAAGACCATGTACGAGGCGAGCAACAACAACATCTCCATCCTCAGCGAGATCTACGTCAGCCTGCTCATCGCGATCATCTTCGTGATGTCGCTTGGCATCGTACTCCCCATGGTCATGGGATCCCAGGATATGAACTCCTTCATCTATCTTGCCTCCTTCATGCTCATCGCCTCCGAAGGCCTCATGCTGTACCTGCTGCGGGCAATGATCCCCCCTGATGAGATGTGGCATTGCACCGGGGAAAAAGGCGATGTAGAACGGTCGCTGCAGAAAATGTTCAAGGTCTGCCTTGTGACCTGCGTAGGCCTTGGAGTGTTCTTCTACCTCGCCAAATACGTCCTCGGCCTCTTTCCCTTCACCGTCATCCCCTACGAGCTCTTTGTCGCTCTCACGGTCACCCCGCTGATTCTGCCAGGGTTCATCGCCTTGCGCGAAGAAGACCGGATGACCCGCAAGGAGCGTAGCTTCATGGGGTTTCTCCCAGCCCTTGGCTCCATTTCCACCATGCGAGGCGGGCGGATCAACGACTCGGTCTATTATCTCAGTGAGAAGGACTACGGGGTTCTCAGCAGCCATATCCGGGACCTCTACCGTCGACTTCGAACACGAATCGATGACGATTCCTCCTGGGAATGGTTCGGGGTGGACACAGGGAGCAACTACATCCAACGGTCCTGCGAGATGTTCCGCCAATCCACAGCTGCTGCCGCCAACCCCCGGACGGTCTCCCGCATGATCACTGAGAACATCCGGAAAATCCGGGACCTCCGTGTCAAAAAGATGGCGATTGTGAAAACCACGGCCGCCCTCTTCGCTGGGATTACCTTCGGAATCACCTTCGCTATTTATTGTTCATTGGTGGTGGCCAGGCATCTGAACTCGGTTCTTGCTGCCGGCAACGTGGGAAACCCCTTTGAAGGCACCTCGATAGATATGGGGTCGATCCTCACCACGGTCCCCCCTCAGGTCTTTACCAATAACTTTATCATCGTCTTTATAGTCCTAATCATACACAGTGCCCTGATGGGCGTGACGATTCGATCGCTGCGTGGCAGCCATATCATCGTCGCCTGCTTCTACTTCGTCGTTTTTACCTGGATCGTGGCCGTCACCGCAGTGCTCGTTGATGTCTCGCTCCGGGGATACCTCGGCATTTAGCTTAATTAAGGTTGCAGGTCAAGGACGGTACTGGAAAGACTGCTGGGCGTGACAAAACCGATGAGCCCAGGGAAGCCGTACTCCGTATAGATGCTGCCGGAGACTTCGATGCGACTACCGATGCCTCCACTGAAGCATTCCGCGGTATTCACAATGAGGACCGCAAGATCCTCGTCATTGAGAATCGGGTTCTGCTGAGTTATAGAGCCGTCGATATCCCGGATGACGATAAGGCCATACGATGTGGCATCCAAGGTGCTTGCGTTCAAGGTGCCGAACAGCCCGCCTGATGGGCTCCCACTGTAGCAGGACGAGTTGTACGAGAGCAGGAATTTCAGCGAGGTGTCTGACAGGGAGATGACGGTCGTGTTTAGATCGATTGGCTCGGAGGCCGCGTTTGGCTGAAGGAAGATGCCGAGCTGGGTGATCTGAGTCCCATCGGAATAGCCACTAATATGAGTCACCCGAAGTCCTGAGGAGACCTCGCGAAGCGTCTCTTGTCCGGTCTTCAAGGCCTGCTGTTGAAGGTTGGTCATTGTCTGCATGAGCACGGAGGCAGCGATGCCTGCCGCAAGAATCATCGCAATGAAGATAATCAGTGACCCAATCCCCATTTCAGCAGATGAATATGCACTCCGGCCTTGTCGAGGGACGGTTCTCAGTCTCTACCCCCATCCAGGTGTAGCATATGTGGTAAATCCCCTCCACACCCATAGGGGGAATCACCTAAGAGGATAAAAAAGTAATGGAGATGGAAGGAAAAAAAGAAGGGGGGATGTGGCAGATATGCCACAGATATTGGTCTAATAGAGGTCGAATATGGTGTCCGACAGCGAGGAGGGGGTCCGGAAGGCGAAAATGCCGGGTGAGCCTTCTTCAGGGATAACCATTCCCCAGATATCGGTTCTTGTCGACCAGCCACTGAATGTCTTCCCTGGTGTGATGGTCAGCAGGACATGGTCTCCTCGGTTGATGATTGGGCTGGTTGCCGTGCACGAGCCATCCCCATCGATCAGCTTGATGATTCCGAAGGATCGCGCATCACCGTTGAAGGCGGCGGTGGCGAAGACTCCGCTTGAGCTGAGGGTTTGGAACAGGGTAGACGTGTAGTTGAGGATGACCTTGCTCGTAGCATCTGATATTTCTATAGTGGCTTTACTGAGATCGACGTCTTTTGATCCAGATCGGCATGAGATTGAGATCGTGGCGTTTAAGAGTTCGTCTGTAATCGCACCGGCGCCATAATCATAGGTTCCCTTCTGGGCAGCGATGTCATCGACTCTGATCCCCGTGGCGACCTCGTTCGTGGTTTCCTGGCCGGTCGTCATCGCCTGGATCTCGAGTTTGTTGGCGGTTTGTACCAACACAGAGGCTGCGATACCAGCGACCAGGACCATAGCGATAAAGACAATCATCGCGCCGATTCCCATGTCACCTGCGTTGTTCCGGATAAATCTAAATTTTCTCATTTTTTTCATCCTCCTCAGTACAAATCATAGACCGTGTGCGACAGCGATGCCGGGACGCGGAAGCCGAAGATACCTGGGGATCCGATTTCGGGCATCACCTGTCCCCATACGTTGTCTCGTGGGTCTAAGCCAGTAAAGCAGGCGGTGGTGCTTACGCAGAGAACCACAATGTCTCCTCTGTTGATGTGGGGGACAGTGGCGCTGGTCATAGATCCGTCCGCGTCAGTGAGGACAATAATCCCAAATTCCTCGTTGGTCTCGTTCCAAGCTCCAGTGTTGAACAGGTTCGCATCGGCGTCAACGCTGGTGTTAAAATTCCAGGTGTTATTCGCCTCGTAGTGGAGGAGGACCTTGGTGGTCCCGTCAGTGAGTTCGATAACGGTTTGTGCAAGGTCAATATCGCTTGATCCCGCTCGTGCTTGGACGGTGATTGCGAGTTCTGAGATTTTATTTGTGTTGACTTGGCCGTTGATATCAGAGACGCGAAGGCCTGTGGAGACTTCTTTGGTGGTTTGCTGTCCTGTGACCATGGCCTTTATCTCGAGTTTGTTGGCGGTTTGTACCAACACAGAGGCTGCGATACCAGCGACCAGGACCATAGCGATAAAGACAATCATCGCGCCGATTCCCATGTCACCCGCGTTGTTCCGGATAAATCTAAATTTTCTCATTTTTTTCATCCTCCTCAGTACAAATCAAAGACCGTGGACATCGCGTACGAGGCCGGGGTGGTAAAGGCAAACGCCCCAGCGGCTCCCTCTTCTGGTTGGACCATGCCGACGATTTCGGTACGGGTCGCGAATCCGCCAAAGCTATTCGCTGCGCTTGGATTAATGGTTAAGGCGACTTTATCTCCCGTGTTTATGACGGGTGATCCGCTGGACAGGGAGCTGTCCGCATCCTCCAAGACAATGACGCCGAACTGGGTGCTGGAGAGACCACTGTAGAAGGTCCCTGTGAACATGTTTCCATTAATCAAGGTTTTTGCCCTGAATGCCGCGGACGAATAGGACAGCACGCACTTCTTCACCGTGTTCGAAATCTCGATATACGCCTTGGCTAAGTCGATGTCGCTTGTTCCTGCCCTGGGCTGCACTGTGATGTATGCGTAGTCAATCACAGTCCCAGTCTTATGCCCCGTGATGTCGACGACGGAGACACCGGTGGATACTTCATTGATGGTCTGATCTCCGGTCGTCATCGCTTGTATCTCCAGCTTGTTTGCCGTCTGTACGAGGACGGAGGCTGCGATTCCCGCGACGAGTACCATAGCGATGAATACAATCATGGCGCCGATACCCATATCAGCGTGGTCGCTGCTTTTCAAGAACTGTTTTCTATTTCCCATCTGCCCACATCCATCCTATCGAAGGTGTTTGCACATCCCGATTGAGGTTGTACAAATCCTTTAGAGTGCTTAGGCTTAAAAATAAGTCGTTTCCTTAAATAGCTTGTCTGCAGCCGGAGGAGCAGTTGCGTATGCAGGTAGTACCGCAGTCAACGGTGTAGACCAAAGAGAGAATCAGAAAGTAGCTGCGGTTTGCAGAACAAAAAGTGTAATAATAATATAATTAAAATAATACAGTCAAAGAAGCGGGCGGAGCAGCCCATTCGCCACCCACGGTCACCGCTGGTGTTCACCTGTATCGGCCTGCTCCGCTCTCTTTTCATCTATGATGGAAAGGGGAGGTGCTGAGGGGAATGCTCAATGATCCATTCCAGGAGTTGCAGGAGAAAGAGCCAGGGGGAGCCATAGCTCGGCTGGCTGAGCCCAAGAGAAATATGCACATAGATGTTGTCCTCGTACATGTTCCCTGCGGCATCGTAGGCCTGCGCGATTATATGCTTCCATTGCAGCGCGGTGTAGTCCCGATCACAGTACCATTTGTAATTCCCTGATCCAGGGGGATCGTCGCTAGTCACAACGACCGGGTTCTCGTAGGGGGGGCCCACGTCGAAGGAGACGTACACGATGCCCGAGCCATTGTCCGTTGCGGTAGCCTGCACCCAGAACCCGCCATGCCGGGGGACACCTGCGCCATCCGCGGGCATCCAGATCGAGCAATAGGGTTGAATCTTGTCAATGGAAATCCTGACCGGACCCTGAGGACTCTCCATGTTCCCTGCGAGATCAACGGACCAGTACCAGACGTTCCAGCTACCGAACAATGTGTTGGGGTCACCGGTGGCATCCTGCGGCAGCTTGATGCCTGAGGCAGCGTCATAGTCCTGGGTCGTGCCTTGGTCGATTCTAAAGTAGGTGTGATTGACGCCTGAGCCGTACTGACCGTCCGTGGCACTCAAGGTAATCCGTACGTTGCTGATGTACCATCCATTGAGGCCCAGCGTGCCGGAGATGTCATCGACTATTGTTGCGGGTGGGTCGTCGTCGCTTCCGACATAGACGACAGACCAGGAATCAAGCAGGGGGGTGTACGACGGGTTCTCTCGAGTAAAAATCGCCTGTAATCGGATGCTCGGATGCAGGACCGGGTCAATGCCGGAGAGGTCCTCGCCATTGCTCGCCCCGGAGATAAGGACCGTTCCGTCGCTGGCCAGGACGTTGAAGCTCACGCTGCCCTCGAAGTCCGCGGTGAACTCATACCATGAGACGAGGTTCACGGGAGCTAGAGGCTTCGAGGTCACTTGCGCCGTGAGGATCTCCTGTTTCTCCAGTCCGACATCAGTGGTCACCTCAGAGCTGCTAGGGATGTTCAACTGCCAGATGTTGCCGTACACATCGGGCATGTCGTTCCAGGGGTAGGGGTACACGATCCGGGTATCCTCCCAGGCGATGAACACATGGCCGTCGCCAACCGTCATCTCCGCCCAGTCCGCCACGGCCGCGGTGCTTGCCGACATCTGGATGTCATCGGGGAAAACAGAACCATCTGAGGAGACCATCTTCCCCCAGATATCCCCATTACTGTCAAAGCTGACGAGAAACGTCGAGGGAAGATAGGGGGTGACGTCCGTCCGTATGAAGTTCCCTGGCTTGAGAATGAAATTGTTTACGATTGTGTTACCGGCGGGGTCGACAATCCGAGCCCAGATGTTACCGTACCAATCGCCATCGCTGATATCTCCATCGTTCCAGGTGATCAAGAAACGCTGTGTCAACTCGCAGTACGCAACACAGGGGAAGTTGTAGTCCGTATCCGCGGTCCCGGTCGCGATAGTCATAGGAGCCCCGATAGGATCGAGGTCCTGGTTGAAGAAGCCGGCTTTGATGCTGAAGGGACCGGTATCCGCGGCCAGTCCCTCCTCCCAGACAATCAGGTACTGCTCATGCTGGGGGTCATAGGCGACCCAGGGCTCGCATTGATCGTTCGCCGCGCTACAGATGACCTTCTCCGACCCGACTGGGTTGCCGGATGCGTCATACAAATGGCCGTAGACATTGTAGTTGGTCATCCCGTTGCGTGCATCCTCCCAGACGACGCAGAACTGGTTGTGTACGGAGTCGTACGTGACGTAAGCATCAGCCTGGCAGTTGTCGGCACCACACACGGTCAGGACGTTGCCGAGGAGGAGGCTGTTACCTTGCCTTTGGACCGTCCGGGCCTTGATGTCCATGGTGGTCGCACTCGGGTTTGCGCCGGTATCATAGTGTTCCCAGGCCACGAAAAAAACGCCGCTGCCGTAGGCGGCTGAGGGATTTTCGTTGTGGTAGTAGATGGTGTCGTCGGCGAAGATTCGGTTGTCGAGGACGAGTGGGGAGCCGTCGACGCCATAGACCGAGGCGCGGATCTCCTGTTGGAATCCCCAGGTGAATGGCGGGAAGTAGGCCTGGCCTTCCTCCCAGAGGACGAGGAACTCGTTGGAACCGTACTCGACCTCGGGATCCCAGGCTCCCTCGTCGTTGGAATGGACCGTGATTTTTTCGTCGTTCGGCCAGTTCTCCTGCCAGGTGGTGAACACGCTGTAGTAGTCGCTTTGGCTCTGGGCGGTGGGGTTTCCGTAGAACAGGTAGAGCATGCTTGTCCCTGGGGGGATGACCGGGATTTTGATCCAGACGCTCGCGGAGGCGTTATCCGAGGCCTCGATCCAGTAGTCGAGCCAGGTCGTGGCGAAGTCCTGATGTTTGAAGCGGAGGTCGCCATAGTCGGGCTGCATTTCTGATTCGTAGGCGATGGTCATGTGAACTGCGTAGTCGGTGAGCGCCTCGCTGGCATTGTTGGTCAAGGTGATAGGCTTGAGGCGTGTCCAGGAGGGGTCTGTCCAGACGGGGTATGTGTTCTTGATTCCGACGGTTCCGTCGTTGACCTCGTAGTCATGGGAGAGGCCGGGGTCGATATGCTCCTCGGTGTCGAAGAGGTCCTCCCAGGTGAAGAACGGGTCTGAGAGCGTTTTGGGATTCGGAGGCGAGGTCGTGAGTTCACTCGAGCATGTGCCCGTGTTCTTTTCCAGGGCTTGCGTAGGGATGACGATGAGGAACATCCCGAGTACGGTGAATGCCGCCAGCTTCCGAATGAGAGACGTGTCGTTTTTCATATGCCTTCCTCCTGGCTTACGGCCAATTGTCCTCCACATGGTAGTACCAGACTCCATTCAAGAGAAGATTGAGGGTGAGGTCTCCGGTGATGCTGAAGACCGGCCAGATGTACAGATGGGAGTTCTGCCAGTACCATTCGACGCAGACGTACAATGCGACACCGGTGAGGGTGACGTTCGCTCCCCATTGGTTGCCGTAGGTGAAGAACAGGTTAAGTGCCTGGATATTGGGCTGGTTGCAGTTCTGGTTAATCCTAAAGTACGCGGGGTCGGTGTAGGATCCCTGCTCCCATTTCCAGCTCGTGTCGAAATGCAGGGTGCTGGCCAGGATGACGTAGCCGTGGAAGTCGATGTTCTGGACCGTGTCATCCAGGTTGAACCCCAGGTAAACTGGATGATCCTGGGTGAAGTCGAGCTCGATTGCGCCCTCGTCACCTATAGACCAGTTCCCGGTGAAGTCGAGGTTGTCACCAGAGTACCCGATGGAGATTTGGAAGTTGCGGAAGGCGGAGAGCTGACCGGAGAGGTCCAGGGATTCTATCTGGGCCTGCTGCCCTGAGAGGTTCAGGGCCCAGGAGGCGGAGAAGTCCGAGGCGGAGATCGTCCCAGCCTGGATGGTGAGCGACTGGCCGGTGGCCTGGTTACGGATTTCGAACCGGTTGTCCAACATGTCATTAGTGCTATCCAGCGAGAAGAACCCGTTTGCATTGATCCGCCCCTGCACGTCGATCGCGCCGTTCCCGATGCGCAACTCGTCCCCGATGAAGAGATCGCCGAAGGCCAGACTGAGCTTAATGGGGTCCGCTCCCCCGGACGATGACCGTTGCGCATACAGCTGACCCTGCGGCTGGTTCCACCAGAACTGCCCGGTGCCATAGGTATACGCCGGGACGTCGTACACCTTGAGCAGAGGGACTTCTGTTCCGGGGAGATACATGTCCGCTTCGCCGAAGTTCGAACTCGCGGTCCGATCCGCGCAGGCGTAGAGGTAGTTGGCCGGGTTCACCCAGAAGTTGTCCGGGTCCGAGTCGACGTAGAGGGTCCCGGTCACCTGAATCCGCCCTGACCCGGCGAGGCTACCGGCGGGGATCCGTACAAAGAGCATGTCGGGGTCCGAGCCCGGATCCGGCTTCGGGTAATAGAGAGAGACCGCACCGAGGGAGCCGCTCATATCATGACCAGCGTATCCGCCGACCGTGACGGTGAGCATCGAATGATTGTCGATATGAAGGGACGCGCCCGCCTCGATCCGCCGGGAGCTGGGGATGCTGTTGACCCGCATCCAGGTGACGTCAGCGGTCTGCGAGGCGTTTTTCGGATAGAAGAGGGCAATCTCATCCAGGTCGTCGTTCATCTGGACGTTGACGAACCCGGTGGTTTCCACGTACAGGAGCTCGCCTTGGACGATGTCAAAGGAGGCGTTGAGGCCCCAGCTGAGGTCCGCCTGCGTCGGGATGCCATTCAGCTGCACTTTTTCCTTAAACCAAGGCGAGCTGAGAATCATGCCGACGTTGAACTTATGGCTCGCCCGATAGGAGAAGCTGCCGTCGAGCGGGCTATGGTCCCCCAGAAGGTTAAGGTCAAAGCTCATCCATTTCCCTGGTCCGACAACGCTGTTTGGGATGCTCTCTAACGAGAGGGTGAATGTGAACGTCGCGTTCTCCTCCTCCGCTGTGCTCCCGCCATTCAGGAGATTTGAGGAGAAGGTGATGTTGGTCGGCTCATCGGACGCCGCATGGTAATAGAAGAAGGCCTTGCCAGAGAGCGGCGTCAGCTGGGTGATGACGTAGCAGGCAGGATCGAAGGTCACGGCGAATTCCACATTGTAGGCGGGGTCGCTGGCTCCCGCCTTGAACGCCTGGAAGCCGAACATGAAGTCGTTGCTCGCGGACCCGATGATGTCGTTGGAGTCCATCTCGTGCTGAAAGACCGCAGGATGGAAGATGTCCTCACGACTGACCGCAAACGTCTTCTCCACATGGACCGGGATCTTCTCACCGGCGGGTGACCGGTACCCGACGCGAAGCACGATGTAGTCCTCCGAAGCCTGGCCCGACTGGCTGTCTGCCTGCCCATCCATGGGCAGCCCGAGGGACTGCTCGAGTCTATTCAGGAATTGGGAGCCGCCCTTGAGGTTCTGAAGCATCGATTGCAGGCGTATCAGGAAGTTCAACAGGAATGTCCTCAGGGGTGTGAACGGCCGTTGGTCCAGAGCGGCGGACTGAATCAGGTGAAGGTTGACATGGAACTCCTGCCAGACCTCCAGCTCCGCCGTCTGGTTGCTGAGCCCGTTATTGATCTGCATGAAATCGAAGGTGGTGGCCCAGGCCTTATGGCTGACAGGGCCGTTATCCGTCATCTCGTCGATACCATATTGGAAGAAGCCGAAGCCCGTTTCGACGTCGTCCGCTGGGTCGTCGTCGATATTGAACTTGATAGGGGTCCGGTAGTCTGGGTCCGTCAGCTTGCCGAGGATCGTCCAGCGTTTCAGGTCGATCTTCTGGGAGATCTCTTTTCCATTGTAGAGGATCGAGATCCATAGGCCGAAGGCCTCGCTGCCCCCCAGCAGCCGGTCGGAGAAGAGATGTCGGTTCGCGTGGTACTCCCCTGGCGAATACGCCGAAACATCCATCGTCAGGTATTTATCGACCATGGAGGACACGGACTGCATTGCGTCCGTGGTGTACTGCATGGTCGTGCCGGTTTGATTCATGGGGGGTGTTGCTGCATGACTGGAGACCACACCCGATAATGACATGCTTAAACATAGCAGGCCTATGAAAAGGCCTATGGCCACTCTATTCATCCGCTTCTTCACCTCTCGCCCTTACCAAGTATATTATTAACGCCCCGCCTTTTTAAATCTTTCCGAAAACCGACACAATCAGGAGCTTTATAAACACTCAATGGAAAAAAATACCCGAAAATAGGGTGAATATAGGAGCAAAGAGGACGACAAAAAAATGAAAGTGTAAGGTGGCTTGACAGCGTACCAGGGGCCTCTAGGTTTCAAGCAGTGGAGCTTACCCCAAAAGAGTCCCGAAGGACTCAACTGAGGCTCTCCACCTAGCCTAAAGGTCCCAGCCCTCTTGCGAGGGTAATCTTCCCATGGGCTCGCGCACCATAGTACCGAAGATTACGCAGGTAAGCTTAACTGCCGGGTTCGGAATGAGACCGGGTGTTTCCTTACCGCTTTGACCGTCAAACCACCGTTACTCTGAAGTGACATACGTAATCTGTATAACGATTGAGCCAGCAATAGACGATTAGGAGCTCTAGGCTGAACATGTCGCCGAAGCTTCATGCGGACACCTGAGCCCTATCAAACGAATCTTCTATTCGAGTCCTACGATGGCTCGTCTCAGGGTGAGCTTCATGCTTAGATGCTTTCAGCATTTATCCCTTACAGCGTGGCTACCCAGCAGTGCCCTGTCGGACAACTGGTAAACTAGAGGCTGCAGAGCCTTGTTCCTCTCGTACTAAAGGCTCTTTCCCTTCAACCATCAACGATTCCAGAAGTTAGCAACAAACCTGTCTCACGACGGTCTAAACCCATCTCACGATCCGCTTTAATGGGCGAACAACCCCACCCTTGGCAG